>Ga0307517_10003899_pt1 | contig 23123 bp, 28 predicted proteins | sample 23_EM_MG_FD_194515 | JGI IMG/M metagenome (GOLD analysis project Ga0307517, IMG submission 194515) | Populus trichocarpa ectomycorrhiza microbial communities from riparian zone in the Pacific Northwest, United States - 23_EM | ecosystem: Host-associated > Plants > Roots > Unclassified | place...
GTGAAGGTAGGGTAACTGGGGTACCTCAGTAGGGTAACTGGGGTCCCAAGGTAGGGTAATCATGTTTCTAAGGTAGGGTAACTTCACCCTTCCATGCCTTTATTTCCTTCGGGAGTCCGCGCGACCATATATAATGTTACCCCGGAGACCCGTGCAACGTTTACTATGGGTCCTTAACTTTATGCGATCATACCCTCCGAAGGTTACCCTGCCTAGTATGGTAACTTTGGCCTACCTAGGTTACCCTGTCTAACCTTATGTCACCAACTCACTTTGTAGACACTTGTACCAACTCATGTCTACCGGTAGTATACTAAGTATACTGGCCTATCCTCAATATGGTTACCACTTGGTATACCATACGGGCTTGCGTCTAGTCCACTGTAGCTACCTATCTGTAGGGTCGTTACATTGAGAGTATTCATTTGAGCCATTAAACATTGTATTTGTACCATTTTCAAGGCCTCTTCTGTACAATTTTACACTGGAGTGGATTTTTGAATTACTGACTATATGATATTACACCTTTAGCTACAATGATGCTATCATTAAGTTGATTCCTAGGCTATACTTTCCTTATCAAGAGCATCTTTCAAGTACTTAATAGTCCTATTAGGTCTTTTTTCAAGGTCACTTCTTTACACTTTTATACTTGGGCAAAATATTGAACCTCTCTCTTATTCATACGTTTTCCTAGGCTAAAGGCAGGCAATCGCAAAGGAGATACCTGGGTTAGATTCCCCTCATTGAGAGTATTCATTTGAGCTGTTAAACATCCCATTTGCACTGTTTCCAAGGTAACTTCTTTACACTCCCACAATTTACCCAAAAGAGACTAGAAGGATATCGGAGCATTCAACCGAGTCACACCCTCATGCAGGATGTGAGAAGGAGAAGACCTTTTAAGAATCACTAAAGCGGTGGAGAAATTCCTGGTTTGGAGCTAATTGATTGCATAAAGTATTTTTAGAAAAACAAAAACTTGAAGTAGAAAAAACTGGTTATTAATGAGAAAAGTAGTTGAAAAAAAGAAAAAAAGCAGCAAAAAAGAAGCAACAAAAAAAGAAAAAAGAAAAGAACAAAAGAAGCAAAAAAGAAGCAAAAAAAATCCCCATCAACCTCTACATCTATAGCTAAAAATTAAAAATTAAAAATCCTAGCTACTCTCATCTTATCCATGTGTCTAGAGGTCTTTTACTCCTGCCAGGGCCAGTTGGCACTTTCTTGAAAGCTCAAGTACTAGGCCCCTGAGGGCAAAGTGTCTGGGTAATCGGATACTTGAGACCCCTTCAAGATGTTCTCCAGGCTTAATCTCAATTGTACTTCCTGGCATTAAAGTGCCACCCCTATATCATGGGGAAAGCGGTACCTTTGTTGATTGTGTCAGCTCTGATATTGCTAGCCCCCTCGAGTAGTTCACTAGAAGAAGTCATTAGCTCGCATGGTAGTTGTACACTGAGATCGGCACTCGGTCAAGAGTATGTGGGATCAGTGATATCGTGCTCTTGTCAAACATCGCATGGATTGAATTATCAAGGGCAATTAAGTTGCCCAAATTATTGATGTTTTTAGAGAGGTTATTGAACATTTGATTTGTTACCGGCTGCCCCTAAAACACTTCTAACATTTTCCAAAAATCAAACTGTCTACACTCCTGACTATTTCCCAACGAATATGGGATAATATAGGCTACTTCAATTGCGAACTCCTGTGTGCCGCGCCCAGTTATGTGACATTGGTCCTCATCATGTCTAAGGCAAGTGAAAGTTGTGGACTGGTTAAAGAATTGCATTTTTGTGGCGCTATGAGGGGTTAAAACAGGACTTGACTCTAGATCCGGAGTGGATTGGTGGAGTATGTGTGGGAGGGTTGAGGTGGAACTTGAAGGTGGGTTTGGGGTAGTGCTAGTAGGGATCGTGTCTTTGAAAGCTGGGCCAGTGGAGGATGAGTAATGAGCTCCAGAGGCTCTTAGTATTCTCCTAGTGCCAGCACAGTTGTGTGGTTTCTTTGAGGAAGTAGAGCCTGGAGTGGCTGCCAGTGTGGGCTCGGATTCTTTGGATCCATGCTTTTGTTTGAAAAAACTATTAAGGCCTGACTCAATCACATTCAGATTGGTAATCCACCGATTCACGATAGTAGTGGTTGTATTATCGTCCATGGCATATAGGCTCTGAAGCTCATATTCAAGTTCCTGTCTAAAGTAAGGAAATACAGTCTCCAGAATAGCCTGCTGGCAGTAGGTCGCTTTCTTCCAAACAATTCTGTAGAGTAGTTGTGGTGGTTGTGGTCATGCTGGTAGTGGTGGATTGTCCATTGTGGTTTGAATTAGTTGTGTGAGGTTTGTGTAGAGGGGAGTGGAAGGTTGCAAAAAAAACAAAACAGAGGGGGGGTGGAATGCTGGAAGGGAAAATGAGAGGGGAAAGCGGAGAGATGCAAGGAAAAATAAGAGGGGGGTTGGAGTCTAAGAGGGGAACACAAAGAAAAGAGTCAGAGCTAGCAAAGGGTTAGGGGAAAACAAAGAAGGAAGTTTTTGTGCCTTCGTATCCCATGCAGGTTCATATGGGCATCAATAAGCATAAATGATACCAGTCTACCAGTGCAACATTTAATATGATTTATATAAGACTCTGTAAGCTAGTAGGTTACTATGTAATGGTCTTAGAAAATATTTATCAGAAAAATTGAAGTATATATAGGCTATTAAAATCAATATTTCAAAATTGCTCCTTTTATTATTATTCCATAGATAGATAGCTTAGATTCCTAGCTACTGAAAATATATTTATGGTCTGTTTTTAAGTGTAAAATCCATTGTTATATGCAAGCTGCGGCCGAACAGTGTGCGAAGCGAGAGACAAAGGAGAGAGGAGGAGGAAATAGAGCAAACGAGGAAGGGGGCTCGGGAATTGTGGTATCAAAATGATTGCTGAAGATGCAGGGAAAGCGGTGTGGGGCTCTACGGAGATTGGGGTGTCGCCTACAAGTCCAGCGGAGTGGGCATTAAAGGATGGTGTAATGGAGTGCCAAGTTCGGATGCCATCCGATGATAAGGGCGTTTCATCCCCTTAGGAGGAGCCTAGTAGAGAGGAGTAAAATCCACCTATACCCCCTCACGGCATGGAGTATTTACCACTTCCTATCAACTGGTAGTGCCGGCTGCGGAACCCCTGGAAGTCTTTTTCCAGGCGAATGTCGAACTCTCTGAGCTCATACCGGTCACATACTCCCCCCATCAACGGCTTCGCTCAAAATCTACCAGCTCAGGATACCTTCTATAGAGGGAGCCAGCCTTTAGCTCCATTCCGGGCTGGATTCTTACCAGAAAATACCCCAACCTTGAGACCTTGGAGCAAGTTTTATCGCGGATATCGAAAATCTCCAGTGCTATAGGATTCTCTGACCTGACGGCTTGGAGGGGGCAGGCAAGGGATTACTAAGGTCAGATTCGGAAAAATACTTGAACTCTGTGCTAAAGATACATGATCTGGCTAAATGCGAAGGGATTAAGGGGTTCTCGGACAAGCATAATGCAACTTCCGAGTAGGGGAATAACTGTTAAGGAGGGTTCACAATTCACAAAGCAAGGGAAGGCGTGGCCAAACCTTTAGGCACTTGTAAATATCAGTGAGAGGGCGTTAGATAAGTTGGCCAAAGCACCTTGGTGGACTGCGGAAGGATTAAAAGCCATTTTTGGCGGGGAATTTAGAGGCGGTGTTGGTATTAATTATTCATCAGTATCAAGCGCTTCTCTGTCGATAACCTCAGGGAATGAGGGCAACTCTCCACAAAGCGGAAACTACAGATCTGCGATAGAAAGTCTAAAGCTCCCCCAGCCCACAAATGCTCACATCTACTGCTAAGACTAATAAATCATCGGATGCTGACCTCACAACTTTAGAATTCGAAACTCAAAATCAAACGCTCCTGCCATGCCCGTCTTCCGTCGTTGAAGAAGCTGCAGAGGATTGACCAGAATTACCACCCCGAAGATCAAGTCCCATACAAAGCTTCTTGGTGGAAATTCCAGGAGAAGATGAAGGCGGAGTACTCAAGCTCCCGCCTCCCCCTAGTCGTATGCCAGATGACTGCGACTACGATTCCGAAACTGGCATCGCGGTCTCAAGCCCACGCGGGAACTCCACCCCTTCCCAGTTGCAGCCAAATCCAAGCCTGCACTCGGCCAGCGGCAACGCATTAGATCTACAATCCATGACCCACTCCCCAACCACCACCACCACATCCCATCATCAGAATCAACAACCCTACCCTAGGGACCCTCGCCAAGGAACAAACCCACATCTCCACTCCCGACTGCGGAAGCCCAATTCTCCGTGGAAATGATCTTCGCAATAATCTCAGAGCTCTACACCCTCTCATCAGCCTAGGTCTCCATCGCTCCCTCCTAAGCGTTGCAAAGTCAATCCTGCGCAGCCCCGGCAACCCATCACTGATGCTCATGCCCTTACTCATCAAGGAAACCGTCATAGAATGACTGAGGGGGACTCCGCTCATCACATCCCCTGGCCACCAGTACCGGCGGTACCAGCACCGGACACAGCACCCGACTTTAGGTAGAGGATGGCGAATGCTTGTTATTATTATCATTTTAAGAGAAAAGGCGGTCGGCATAAACTGACAGTGGAGGGTACAGTAGGCCGGTCAAATATTACATGGGATTCTTAATCCTATTTATTCCCCTGCCGGGCCCGAAATTACTAGCAATGCAAGAACTCATGGTATTAATCCGGAGAACCCCTATCCTTTAACTATAGAGGAAAGAGAGCTCTCTGCAGATGGGAGGGAAAAACGAAAAACCACCATAACAGCCCCAACCCTTCGCCCAAGAACAGCTCTCTTTCTGTTACCTTTCCTTAACTCTACCCCCGAATCTCCCCACTCCCATCTTCGTCCCCCTCCTCAATTGGTTCCAAAAAATCACAGTTTCTCCCAACCCACCAGTGCACACTTTTCCATCCTCCAATAGCGATCTTTACTCCTTCAACCCTTACCACCTCCTCACCCCCCTCCTCACCCCCCTCCTCGCCACCCCCCTCTTCCTCACCGCCACGAACACCCAGCACAACTCCCATACGGTGCACTAATCCCCGACACATAGGACAACTAAACTCCCTCGGGGCGATGTTCTCCTTAGTGGCCCCTGTATCCCATATCTCCAACGCGCACTTCAAGCAAGTTGCGTGACGGCAGGGGTATATCATTTTTATGCGGCTGTCAAGGCAGACCGGGCATGTTGGGAGTGTGGTGATGATAGAAGAACTGGCGGCAGTGGTGCAGGGGGTATCCGGAGGCGAAGGTGCGGCTGGAGGAAAGAGGTCTATGAATGGGGCGTGCTGGTGGGTTTGTGCGAAGGGTGTCGGTGGGCGGAGGTGGTGGTCGGGGGTGCGGTCGAGGGGTACAGTTCTGGTTTCTACTAGGTAGTCCAACGTTTGCGAGTCTAGATCTATGGGGCTAGACGGGGCAGGCATTTTTGTTTGGTCGTAGGGGTCTGGGATTCAGATTTTGCGGTTTGGATAGTGGAATCCGGTGATGTGTTGTGGTGTGGAGGAGTGACTTGTTGCTACTCTAGTCCTACTACCCATACTACGAATATATATACTTTTCATCCATCTTCATTTTTCAAGTCTGCGATCGAATATTGTTAGTTTCACCGAGCCGTCGTGGCTGTCCCAGCTGGAGTTTTGATTCAAGTTGCGACCTCTGAACCCTAACCCTATATGGGAAGGAGCCGAGTGAGAAGATGTGAATATCTTCACGAGGGGGGTCCTCTGAGAGAAGATAGGCCGATAAATGGAGAGGGCATGAAGATATTTTTGATGAAATACGGGAGACTTGGCCTAATTGGCCATAGCTATTCAAGACTTCATATCCAACGGCTCAGCTGCACCGGACTTCGAGTATCATACCAGAAAAGGTTCGGTTGCAACGCTGAGTACCGTGCTAATTCTACGGAATGATCACGAATGCCCAAGAATATGGGCGGGCGGGTTCCATCCAGACGTAGGGCTTATTCCTCAGGGACAGTTCTTTTTTCTTTTTTTTTTGCTGATGCCTTGCTGCGACTTCCTTTTGTAAGGTTGAACCTCACCAACGATAGTTGCCAAGCCTCCTCGCTTCAATATCGGTATGATACCATGCTTTTTTCATCCATCTTGATACCCCTTACCTTGATTATGTAAGGCACCATATTTGAACCTCGGTTTTACACGATACCGCTAGGACGTCCAGAATTGCCCCTTTTGATTAGGAGGACAAAACACACCGCGAAGATTCTCCCTCAGCCCTCACCTGAGACAGCAGACCTTACCAGAAGAGGCAACTCCAACGTCCCAGCGTGATGCCCAATTATTTCGGTTTTTACGGTAGACAACCCCCTTGAATCCCTACAGGCAAGAAGTATCCAAGCCTGTGACATTCAAAAACATTCAAAAATGGATGGTTACTCGAGTACTTGTCGGCGCGCACCTAAGCGCCGTACTGAATCTTGCCGGTCACCGGTGCCAGGACCCTGTGTTCAGATACTTCTTGCCTGTTACCTGTGATGAACATAGGTACTCGATGAACATAGGTATTCGACTCGTGAGCAGCCCCTTTGCCATGTAATGGGCCCGAGTGAACAAGAGCTCTGGGGGGTACCAAGATATCACTATGAGAAAGTGAGGCGGTACTTGGAGAGACCCCTCTCATTAATTCGAGGGGGAGAATCACAGCAACAGGTTGTCCGTAGCGAAGTGGGGGGGGGGTGCGTTTCTCTTGTCACTAATGTTTAGGTGCAGATCAACTTCGCGGGAAACATTTGCATGAGCTCAAATTACAGTATATATCAGCTAGGATTCAGTGAGCTGCGAATAAACTTTAATAATTATGAAGCGGGGATACTTGCACGTAAATCAAATTATGGTACTGGCCTACGAAAAAGAATGCTAAAATCTAAAGCTTATTGGATCGTAACTTAGTTTGCATACAAGTACCATTACTTGAACTAGAGGAGCCTTCCATGGTCCTTAGTCTAATAAAACAAAAACAAAAAAGGAGCACCTTGTAATACATTAAGGCCCCCGAAATATGGGGTGACGTAATGAAATTTTTAAAGAATCGATAAATAAATGTCAAATATCGAGATAAATGAAAGCCTCAGATCACGCCCTATCCCTCATAACGCTTCTAGATCTATCCCTATATAATATTCCTTCTATGCTCCAGTGAGCCTTCACTCTATATTCCTTCTCGCCCCCGGAGTTGGTAAGGCTCCCTGCTCCAGGTCGACATGCCCTAGGTTTCGAGAGCAAAGTTGACCGGTGTAATCACTATAAATACTGGACTAATCATTGCGCATTAGCCGCTATCCGGAGCTGAGAAGTCTAGAAGGATTGTTGTGGGAAAACTGTTACAGAAGTTCTTGATGCTCAACAGGTACCTATGAAGCTATCAGCATACGTATTGTAAACACCTAAGGAATTAGCGGCTCTAAGCTAGGTAGGGCCGGACAATACTAACGTACAATGAACTGCCTGGGCTCCCAGAATCTCCAGCTGGTGAACAATTGGAGCAAGCCGACAATTGCTGTAATTATGGCGAAAACGATTGTGATGACTTCTGCTGTTCGGATTTCGTTTGCTTGAGGTTCGGGCATTGATAAAGCTGTCTTTCAATTTTGTTTAGCGCGATGCCTGTATGGTACAGAAATGTGGAGTTCGGGTTGGATGTTGGATGCTTAAGGAAAATCGAAGGCCTATTTATCAAGAGTACCGGTGGCTGAGGGCGAGTCAACTGCATTACTCTCCACCACATATATGCTAGCATCTTCCCCGAGGTGGTGGCAAAGCTGGGAAGGTTACGCCCTTCCCTTCTACTCCTTCTAGCACCATATTCGACCAGCAAAAAGTGAGCTCATTAAAGTATGGCAAGGAAATTGTGCCATTTGCACTGATGAGAATGCCTGCTTGCCGAAGCAACACTGCCCAACGAAGAAGTACGTTTTTTCTGTTTTTTAGACCAATGGCAGTACTTCTTGGGCGAGGAAGTCTGTTTTTTGAAACGGCAGCACCTCTCTCAATCAAGAGCATGTTTTTCTCAGTATATGGCAACGCCCCTCTCATGTTTAATTCACCAAACTAGTTCGAGCTCAGAAGCTCCAAGGGAAAAAACTCCTGGGGCCTCCGGATCCACTCGAGTAATGCAATCCCTAATAAGTCCCAAAGAGGGAAGTAAAATGAAATCTAGAATCGTGTGGTGTGGGACCATACCGTAAAAACTCTTGAAATCGGTATCAGATTATCGGTGGAAATCAGACTATTAGCCAGGGATTCATAGTTTGACAAGCTAACAGAATCGTGAGTACCCGTTAACGAAATCTAACGGGTTAAGCGGGGCGGCCTTATACAGTGTTGGGAAAATGCTACCGGCAATCCCTCCCAGGAGTTTTTGGCCCACAGGGGATATTACATACAGGGCTGCCGGAGGTAGTGGATTTCTGGAGCTTTCCCCGTATGTCGCTTCTGCAAGTAGAGTACTCGAGTACTTGACGGCGTACTTTACCGAGACATACGGTGCTACAGAAGGCCCCATGTTGGGACTGCCTCATCATACTGTTTTGCTTTTTGTAACTGGGGTGTTATTAGCAACCCGGAAAGGTTGTCTTCTAGATTCTCTGCCAAGTTGTGAGAGTTTGAGCTTCTGACTTCGGTAATATCGTCTTTCATTCCGGATTGGATCAGAATCGTGTTCCTTTTACAGTGGTGAAGGTTAGTTTCACAAACTGTTTCCCACCCACCCAGGCCCTGTTCCACTCTTGATTCTTCCTCTTTCCCTTCTCTTCTCACCCCCTCTCTTACCTGGCGTTCCACCTTGCCTATGCGGCAGCTGGCCAAATGATTGAATCCATCTATTTTAATAACATCACTTCCAGAGAAGGTCTCAATTCCTTCCGGACAATGGACGACCTCACTGGACTCACATGGAATCCTTCCTCTTCTTCTAGACCACCATCTCCACTAAAACTAACATCTCCAGCGACTCTCAATGCAGGGCCATCTCCCACATCCTCACGCATGGTTTCTCCTACAAATGCCACTACAGAGCCTCCGCTAACAAACCTCAGCTCAGAAACTCCTTCTGGTTCCTTCCCTCCTTTCCAACTTCTTTTTCCCAAACACCATCTTTCCAATCTGTCAGTTCCACAAACCCCATCGACATCTTAAACCCCACCCCTACTGGATCTGTCCTCTCCATATTCTATATTGACTCTCTTTTTCCAAAGGAGCCCCTAGAACGACAGGTTAATCCAGCATCACATGAATAATCTGAATACAAGACTCCACCCCTGGCTATCCTCCCCACCTATTGATGCTTACAGTATCACCAGTGAGTATCTGCATCTTCCTCATCCGAGTCGTCCTCCTCCTGCATGTCAAATAGCCCTTGGACAACCACAGATTGCATAGCCTTATCTCCGAATACCAAACAAAATTGCTTGATCTCTAGGGGGGCATCAGACGGGCTAACAGCACTAGTGTCTGGAATATTTTGAGTGCGTGAATACTGACTCTGACGGTCCTCCGGGACAACGAATATGATGTGTACCTTCTTTATTGTCTTAGGCAATGCCTTTAGCAGTGCCTTTATTCCATATGGTTTAATATCGTGCTGTTTTCCAACAGTAATTTGGAATAGAACCAAGGTACGTCTATCGCTAAACAGAAGTCCATCTACCGCCTCATAGTTTCGGCTAAATGGTATGAAATACCTTTCAACAGCACTCGGCTCGAGACCCTGACCATATGAAGCTTTAACTTGGGTGGCAAGATCGTCAACGGTGGTAAAATAATTTGGTGTCACAGATTTGGACTTCATGGTTTCGAATACAAAGGTGCGTGCCGGTTGGCCATTCTCAGTGAATGGGATTTCTTTGGCAGTGAACTCTCCTTCAAGTCTGAGCCAATCATGAACATAGCCCTCGAAAAATGAGCCAGCAGCGCTTTGAAGACTTTGCTGACGAGAAAGGTGTTTGAACAGGATAAAACAATCCTGCTGCGAGCGCTTTAAGGCCTTCTCATAAAGTCTATAAGCAATCCATCTCGTGATTATACGTGCGGTATATGATAAACCATTCTTCGTCGGTTGCATAATCGCCATCCGGTGCAGTGTTCCCAACCGTCCCGTCCGGACGCCAGGGCCCTGGCGTCCTATAGTCCCGTCCGTCCCGGGCAGGGTGGGTAAGGACGGCCGGGCACGGCGTCCGTCTTTTGAAAACACCGCAGGACTGTATGTTGACTGGCGGGCCCTGCAGTCTTTTTTGGAAATGGTAACTTCCGGTAGGTACCTACCGTCCTGAGTAAGGACGCGCGTCCCTTGTAGGTCAAGGAAGTGGAATGGGGTCAGGGTGCTCAGAACCAGGATCGGATATCACTGGAAGCATTGGTTGATTGATAGCGAAATTTGATACATAATAGTAGAGCCTAATCTTCTCTTCATTAGAATAAAAATGTTTCACATCTTGATAATACTTACCTAATGCTCATGAAATTCCAAAATGAAACATAAACTAAGACACCTATAGGGCCGGGCCGTCCGTCCCGGGCATAGGTCAGGACGGACTGCAACTGGGCGTCCGTCCCGTCCGAAGGTCTCAGACTTGGCGTCCGTCCCGTCCTAGGCTAAAGACGGACGGACTGGATGCTTGGGAACATTGATCTGGTGCGAGGAGTTCTGATGAACAGTATGTTCGATAGTTTCCTGGCCGCCATGTGCAATGAAGCACTCGATTTCTCGATCTACCCTCCTAAGGTAAACGCCAATAGTTTCGTTATAGTGCTCATTGTCACTAACGTCAATTGATTTCAAGCAAGTTCTTGCCACAGGACCTAAGCACGCAAATACTGTGAACAGTTTATTCACCTGATCGGCGGTAGGTGGTTCATATATCCCTAACCTATTTATAGTCAGACTTGTTCTTTGATCGGTGCTATCAGTTTAAGATGACATGGAGGATGAATACCGGTATGCAGCAAATATCTCAGGCCAGTTCCATGGACTCATGAAATAAACAAGTGGGCTTCGCTCCTTCCGCCATTGGTGCGATAGCTTTACTTTTTCCGGGCAGGCTGCTAGGACAAGAAACCATCCCCAGGTTTTCAAATTCCATATTGAATTTGTTAATGCCTCATCCGTTAATACCCATAGCCTACGCTTTTTATGGGGTGTAAGGTGTGATAGGCTTTTAACACTAACTTCATGTCCCGGAGTCTCTTCGTCGAAAAGGAAGCAGGACTTATCATCTGCACGATATACGGTGGGCTCGCATCTCTGAAGCCTGCGAATCAGAATATAGGAGAGGAAAAACTTTTTGCCTATATACTAGTTAAAGGAGTTATGAAAACTAAAATGCAAAGAGTTTTATACCTATACCAGGCTGTCCGGAAACTTCATAGTCTAGCCTTGCACATATTCTTGGATCCTCAGAGTTGTTGCTAGCTCCAACCCACTTTGCTTGCTCTGCACGGATGAGACGCTGGCGTGTCTTTTCATACTCTGGACGAACGAGAAGCTTCTGCACTCCACATGGCAGCATGGCTCCAACCTCGATTATTTTAAAGACTTCCTCCTTTGCTTTGGACATGAATTGTGGTGGAGCGAAAGTTTTCCCCGATGCTGATGGTCTCATGGTAATTTTGTATCCGGGACGTATACCATTGTCGGCCTGAGGAACCTGGATTCTGAAATCTTGGACAATGGGTAACTCCTTTCCCCATAACGCAAGGTACAGATCTTTCATCGCATTCTCCATTATAATAACAATACTCGTCAACACTGGTCGAAAGTTGGATGAGAAGAGATGGATAGTGTATATGGAGGGAAGGTTGTGGTGGTGGTGGTCGTTCCACTCTCGATCTGGACATGTGGCATATACTACTTGTTTACAATTTACGCAGTCATCATGTCCCAATGGGGAGGGTTTACCACGACAGTCGTAATCAGAAAATGCACTCAATTTGTCTCAAATTGGGTATTTTGTAACGCCTCAGAACACAGAACGATACAGAATGCGGCAGCACACTATGCTGTTTTAGTCAAAAAGCACTGACGAAACTGAATACTACAAATGGGAAAGGTAACCCTAGCCCGAGAAGCACAACCATATCAAACAGAGGACTTCCCATAGGAATCTGAAAAAATCTGGATGTTTTATTAGTGATCAGAAACGCCTCTCAATCAAGTGGATTTCCGGAGCTTTTAACATATGTTGCTTCTGCAGGTAGAATTCTAGAAGGCGTACTTTACCGAGACATACCGTGCTATGGAAGGCCCCATGGTGGCCACACCAACTTGGGTGGTGTACTAGTAGTGATTCAGAATGAGGAGGAAAAGAAGGGACAAACGAGGAAAAGGAAAAGAAACAAACGAGAAAGATGGTAGCCAGGTAATTATAAGAAAGATACTTCACCAAACTCGATCTTCTGTTGCCACCGTGGGCGTTTCACAACATTGTATATCTCCGTACGCTGCCAAATACGCTATGTCCGGACTCTGGTGCCCAGGTACGTACACATCCCAGGCATATTGAACCCCAACACACGGTGAAATATCAACTACACAGCCACCATTTATAACCCAGCTTAGGTGCAAGTAGGGGTGTAGGGGCATATAAGAAAATAGGGGGGTGTTGATATTCATGGGCCGATATTGTTGACGAAATTGTATCTGACTCAAACCGGGCGTTCCGGTAGCTGGCTACTTCACACTTGTGAGTTTTTAAATTTTGCGCTCGATTAAGATTCCTCTTCCTTCACTACCCGCCTCTAAACATCCTGCCGCCTACGTCTGATGCCGCATCCTTGTTTCACTGATAAATAATAAAAATGAAAGAACTCGTGCTTCCGAGTGATCATCTATGAATAAACCAAACACCAAAAAAAAAAAAATCTTCGGCAATGAAAAAAGTGCAATAGGTCTATCAAATCCAAAAAGAAAAGCCTCTACTCTTTATCTGAAATCCCATTTGCTCTTTTGTCCTCCGCTTCCTCCTCCACACATCTCATGCACACGCATTTACCACCAAGGCTACCAAACGCATCCCGTTGGCGGTCTTTATATTCCATCCGTACATCACAATAATGTGTCCAGCACTCATCCCCCTTGCTCACTGCTACAATTGGAGCCGCGGATTCAGAATCTTTCTTATGCCGACTAAAGCCGGTGAACTTGACCTCGTTTTCGCACTCCCAAGTCACGGTTGGTTCACAGGAGTGGTTGAACATGGAGTAAAGAGTATGAACCTAGTAGCGATAGTCAGCTACGCTAGTGGCAATGAGGAGGGGGGAGTGGTGCATACAGCCGCAACTTCAGTTCTTCTGGTCTTTGCGCTGATTCGCGCGCTAGCCACGGATATAAACTTTGCCCTAACGGTCTGCATAACCCACAGGTCGAAGAAGTCCAAGTACTTCGGGTCGAATATGTCCACGTCCATTTCCTGGAGCATCTGTATAGGCTGGAGGACTTGGTGGGTAAAGTTAAATGGCAGAGCAATGGCCGGAATGTGTTTGAGTGGGGGGCGGGAGACGCCGTAGAGGTATTTCACATCGGACAACGCGAGGGGGTGGACATCAAGGGTGAGAGCCATAGCGAGCGTCTTTAGTAGAAGCAGCGAGTATGCAGAATTAGTACTTGCCGTAGCGTTGATATCACGATACAGCCAGGTAAAGTCTCTTCCGCAGAGGGCCGGATGGTAACTATTTCACTCAAGAAAATTAGTATAGGGAATATCAAACGCCCCCTCTCACTCGCGGAGTATTTCTAATAACCTTTTGAACGCCTTCTGCCTGCACTCTTCTGAGCACCACATAACGCCGCTGTCTTCGTCCCCCTCCCAGCAGTCATCGCAGACTTCGTACTGATCCGGCAGATCCCCACCGCAATACTCGCACAAACTAGAATTATCAGGATCAGCAACGACCGTTAGTGGGGACGCCTCGCTGAAGAAGGTCTCGCCTAGGAATATATCCTCCTTGGCATAAACTCCCAGGTGCTTATCGGAGGATCTATCTCCGTCGCCAGCAAACGACAGATCTCTCTGCAAGATCGGCAAGTCAACAACCTTGAGCTCGGCCTTTGCAGAACACTTTGCCATCGCGGCGTTGAGTGCTTCCAAAGTTTCGTCGGAGAAGCGGTCCGGCTCCATGCTGTTCCAAGGGTAAACCTCTCTTCTCCATTCCCCCTGACGGAGGATCGCCTCTTTGCCAGGGATATGACTTCCCGTTGTTAGTCCCCCCGCCCGGACCCGAATAGGGAGATCCACTTGGGGAAAAGAATGGGGTGGTCACTTACCCCAGGGCTTCGAAATTGAACTCTGGATATCGCGTTGCTCCAATTCCTTTGTAGCGAATGGAGTCTTCATAGCAGCCGATTTCTTGGAGCGCTATGCTGAGGTAGGAGAAGGCTTTAGCTTCCGCCTCCGCTGTGGATGGTACTATTTAGCAAATTTGCTGGAGAGGGGATGGATCAATTCCCAACCTATATCTGAAGTAACCTCCTCGTCGTCCTCTCTGACCATATCAACAAGTAGCAAAGCCCTGTAAGCGTCTCCCGCCGCTAGGTCCGGAAACGCAAGCCTCAAGTGAGCCAGCGATCGCTCCAGATATGCGAGGATACTGTGCGGCTCGAGCTTCAGGACTTCGGTGTAAAAATTTCGAGCGCGAACACACTCTCCTTTCGAAATCGCTAATCTGGCCTGTTCAAGCAAGGACTCTAAGCTCCGTGATTCAGGGTACGAGCCCGCAAGGCCAGCGTCAGAATCGCGCATATGCATCTTGAGAGAGTATTGGCATAAACGAGGTTCCTGGGGGAGAGGTGAAAGAAAAGAGCGGTGGTGGAGCATTCCCGTCGAATTTGGTACCCCGCCCTTTGAGGCTCTTCCGCTTGCGCTAAACTTTTTTTTGCTCGTTGAAAAAAAGAAAGTGGAGGAGCGCTTATCGTTTCCTTGTTAGGCTGAGCTCCCGGGTGTTCCCAGAACTAATAAAAAGTGAAAAATAACTTCCCCGGGAAGGCTTGAACTTCCAACCTCTCGATTAACAGTCGAACGCGCTAACCAATTGCGCCACGGAGAATTGTTGTTTACACTGTCATAAATATTCATATACTGTACCTCTGGGCATGCGGAAGCAGCGAGACTGAGCCATTCCCCACCAGTCCCACATAAACCCGGTCTACTCAAGCCGCTGAACCGAGGTTGCTCTCGTTTTGATAGAAAGGCACTAAAAAAGAGGAAACTTCAAACCCGTGACATGAGTACTGTACAACATAGCAGACATAGGAAGGGTATTAATCGAAATAGACGGCGAGAACGAGTCACCCATCTGGTGGATAAACTCCCTCAAAATTACTCACGACTATCATCGTCTTGCAATGCTTATTTAGGGAGCTCAAATCCTCAGAAACGCCAAGTAGCATGGCTCATGCTCTCATGGAACAAGGGTATTGTGGCGATATTTGGGTTCGGTAGTATAGATGGTACCCTCAGGGCTCGAAAATTGATCAAGTTAATATCACAGTCGGGATGTCGGGAGGAAGCTCGTATTCGGTGCCAGGTCTAGATGCTTTCACTGTGGCCCCGCCATCCAAACACACCAGAATAGTAGGTCATTTTGAGCCAGCGAACGCTCTGTTGTGAGCATTAGAGACAATTCCCAAGGAGAAATCACGAGAAAAAGGAACCCTTTTCCAGATCTCAAACTCCAAAGCAGGAGTTTATTTACACAGCACCATTTGAAAGCACTCGATAGCTGGGAAGCCCGTCTGCTACGGCTGGATCACTTCTTCTGCCAAATCACCAACGCGAACAAATCCTCTAAGAAACGAACGTTTATTCCCGCTGGGCGAGCAGACTTTTGTTACAGGACCTCAAGTACTTCCGGGCACCATCTCAAGAAATCGAATCCTCCCCAGTACTGTCAGGTCGGAAAATCTCACAAACCCCCCATTACCGCTTGTCATCTCCACCCATAAGTCCACCCGCTGAAAGAGGAAGGTATGTTTTCGTCACGACACCATTCCGAAATCGAAGGATGGGATCGTTCAAAGGAGATCGAAGAAAATAAGAAGAAACAGAAGCGAAGAAGTCGAAATCGTCGATTTAGATTCCGATCCTAGTCTTACGCCAATGTCTTCTCTTTGCGTTGTACCTGCGCCGTGGGAAGGAGGGGCCAAGTCAGCGAAATTTGCAAACAACCGCGAAACGAGCGGAACGGGGCGGGCGGGAAGTAGTAATTACCGGATGGTGTTTCCGGTTCGGAGACGAATCCACTGGGGAATCGGGCGATTTTGCTTTTGAGCTTTGGCAAGCTTTTGCTTGGTACGGAAAGATTTTTGGCTCTATTTTTCGCGGTGAGAAAGGTAAGTATAATTGTCGGCCCGCTGAGTTATCGTGGAGACGGTAAGAATGGAGATACGTACAGGCATGGCTAAGCTTGTCGGTTGTATCTTGCTCGGTGTCGTGCTGAATTTTGTTGTGGTTGTTGGTTGCGATAGAGAGATGGGGAATGTGTCGATGGTATGAGCGAGCGGTGCGTGCTAGGGTTTGTGCCCTGCGAAAGCAGTCAGCACGCACAAACGAGAAGTTCACAGCTCATCACTCCCAATACAGAAAATGCCACAATTTTAGCGACGAACTAAATACCCGCACTACAGTGGGATGCTATTGGGTGGTATCATACCACGAAAGGGCTGGAACAGAGAAGTGTCAAACAGATGTACAGGGTTTGCAAAATAGCATAACTCGCCCAATACTAGACCAAATCAAGTAATAATAAAAACATAGAAATGTATGTGAAGTAAAGAAAATAAAAGCATCGTTTCCTCGACTGCTAGCGATGGGTAGGAGAAATACTTGCTGTTGAATTAGTGGGGACTATCTGGCTGACAATCCGTTTCGGGAGGCAGTATCCCGGAAAGTTGGATGCGCAGCACATGCCAGAACTCATGCTATCCCACCTTCTTAATACACATCCCGGTTAAAACGAGATACCGAAAACCTTTTAAGGACTCTCCCCAGTAGAAGACTATAAAATAAGCCTGCTTCCGAATACCCTCCAAAACGACCTAATCTCATGTAATCCTATCCCCCTAAGTCCCACTAAAGTTAGCCTAGTGGTAGTCGTTTTTTCCGCTATTTCTTAATACTTTGGAGCAGCAGAGACGCCATCGTGTATCGTGTAAGAATATCCCAGATCAACTTAGAATCGTTTTGAATAAATTCAACGTTGAGCAGAAAACAGAAGATAATCTATTGACTGCAGTAGGTTACCCACTTCCCAACCCTTTGATATAACATTCATGGGAGATTTCTGGATAAATACTACCGATGGTTGAAAGTAAGACCGAGGCTCTTGTCAAATGCTTTGAGTGTCGGTGGAGCTAGGGATCACATATTATCACTCGCTTCGATTACCTGCGGGCTGGTTCAAAGGACATGTGCGATCTGCATGGTGGGGCAATGGCCGCAGCGTTTGGGACATAAAATTCATAAGACCCGACTTGACCAATGTGCTCCAGAGTCTGATATTAGTGCATTGCGGGATTACATTTTAGACCAAGTTTAGGAACAGCACACAGCTTTCATCCATAGAAAAACTTCAATGTGCTGAGATTAACCAATTGTCCTCTCTTGCGCTTCCTTTCGGAGGAGATTTTTAGTATACCCGGAGAGGTTTGATGTGTTAGCATACATTTGGTGCACTGAATTTTTTTATTCCTTCTTTGGGCTTCTGGAGGTTTGATGGGTATTGTTTACTTGTCATACCATGATATTATTATTATTATTATTCCCCGAGCATACCAAAGAGCACCCTAGAAACCACCACAGAAGCTCCGACCCCCCTCACGCCTGTGATATCTAAAGCGGTACTACAATAATATGGTTTGTGGACGAGATTCTATTCTTCACTCCCCATATTAGTTCGGAGGTTTGTTATAAATACCAATATTACACCACCGCTCAACCTCTCTATAAATTGTACCAACATTCCACCCTCTATCAGAAACACTTCCTCCAACTCAACACGGCTCGCAAATCCAACCTCAGCACCCCTAAAATCTCCAATAGTCAAATCACCTATCTGAGGCTGGAAGATCGCTCCTAGGTTATCAACAACAACCCGCAACTGCAGAATGTCTAGCGATCAACATGAATTAGCCCGCGCGAACCACGAGATTGAAGTTCTCAACGACCGCATCCTCGAACTCGAGAACCTCATAGTCTTTCTTAGAGTTCAGCCTATGGAGAGCAATCTCTATAATGAGCAGCCGCCATTTAAGGAGGTTGCTGACAGGCTTGAGGCCACCAAGGAAGGCTTGATTGGTGAGAGAGAGGAACTGATGGGGCTTGTTGATCGGCTGAAGGAAATCCTGGAGAGGGAGGAGCGTGAGTAGGGCCTCCGGTAACTAGGAAGTGAGAGTTGGTTATTCCGGGGTCGGTATTTGTCGGTATGATAGAAGACGGCTTAGTTTTTTTAGCCTCAAGGGTAGCATATTTTAAAGCCCGTTTGTTCAGAAGAGCTTTTTTAGCTGCGACCTGTGTTGAAACAAAATCAGTGCACTCGTGAAGGTGGTATAGCAGTGAAAAGGTGAATAACCGAGGAGAAAACTTTCTTATATATAGTGTGTATACTGATATCTAATTATTTATGCCCGCTAATCCGGAATGGGGGTCTCCGGCTTGGGACATATTGCACTCTAATACCCGAGCTTGGGCAATGCACAAGGCACGAATCCTCATACCCGAAAACAGTTTCTTAAAGGGGAGCCGTCTTGTATGTCGTTTGAGCAGGTCTCTAAGAATTTACCGGCACTCGAAACAGGATTATTATTTTTTCCTGAAACAAAAATATACCCTAGATTTGCAGTTCTAGGGGTTAACTCAGTGTGACATTTGTGTCTGTATCTAGCATACACCATCTACACTTCCCAGGCATATTGAACCCGAATATTTGTGTCCGAATTTAGTACGGGGTCACAGATGTGCACGGACAATCCGCCATACAAATTTTTACCCCCTGAGCGCTGGTTACATCCCGACTATAATCACTTCGTATATAAAAAAAGCTATTCCATAGACTCGTAGCATTACCCTCTCCCAGTGAAAACTCCAAAGAAGCCACAAGCCCCCAGACCGAACCAGGAGATTCCAAGGCAGAGAGCGGAGTAATTATGTCATTCCGCTTTTTCGGGGGCTGATGCTGCAACATGCACGACCAGAGAGACAGATAGCTTTGATATTACACCTACTGCTGTGTTGAACCTGTATCTGTGACGGCAGCAGGCGTTCATGCAGAACGGGTAGGCGCTCCGGAAATTCATCTCTTCTCCCCAACCAACTTGAATCAGCATTCAATCTCATCCGACACTTCGAATTTAGGTGAGATCCTCTATTATATCCCAGACCCGCATGAAACTGCTTGCACTCGAGTGGCCCGAGGCTCGCAGCACTATGGCTGCGGCTGCGACAACGTTTGGGGGAATACGTTCCCTCCGCTAATAACACATGGTCGGTGGATTATCTTGAGGATACAAATTGTTCGCTGTTGGTCGGGGCATTTGGGAGGAAACTGCGACCCGCATGTGTGGCTATCATAATTTACGATGGGTCGGTTGGGTACGGTAGTTTATTCGGCCGTGTTTGGTGCGCCGGGATTTGGACTTGAAATCTGGGCTTTGGGTCCCGCTGCGTTGGGTAAGTCTGGACTCGGACTAAACTTTATTTTGTTAGGATTTCAAACCCGAGATTTTTTAAAAGACACCGTTTTGTAACCATAAGAGCTTTTTGTTCCGTTTTGTTTAGCCTCCCCGATCAACCAATAGTAAGATTTACATCTAATACACAGATGACTACAAATCTGCGAAAGTCTAAATCCAAATCCAGCTGTGTTTGGTAGGCCCAAGATCTAATGTCTAGACTTTCGGGTTTTTGGACTGTGGCTTTCAAGTCCGGGCTTTCAATCCAAATCCTAGTCTAATCCTAGAGTACCAAGCGGGGCCTTAGTATGCAGCTTCCGGAGCGTGGGGCAGGCATAGTATACTTCCGTAAAGTCGCAGACAATCCCGCTGGGGCCGGACCCCACTCCATAATATCATTATCAGATTCCACGACCCGCTATTCGGGCCCGTCGGGGCCGCAAACCTGATCCGAGGGTCTGGCAACAAAAGAGCAAGTAATTTGGAACAACAAAAAAGCAAGTGTCCTCAGCGAGAGTCGAACTCGCGACCTTCGGATATCCCACTCTGGGAGTGGGTCACATCTGGAAGATATGAGACCGACGCTTTAACCAACTAAGCCATGAAGACTTTGATGTCATGATCCTCATATTTTGCCCTGATGAACTGTTTTCACTTGACTTGCCTCTCCAGACGCCGAACGCGAAGCTCCCTTTCACGCCGTAATGCCAGATCACAAAAGCCATCCCATCAATAAAATCAAACGATTCAGTTCGTAAAGTCCTATTTTTCCTCCGCGACAACAGCGCCGACATGTTGTACCCCCACTACCGGTAGGTCGAGCGAAGCGAGTGCCGGGGTTTTCTCTCCTAGCTTTCTTAAGATTTCTCAGTGGCTTGACGTATGAGGGGCAATGAAACGCACGGCATGCTGAATTCTACTGGGGAATGCGCCGCATAAATACCGCGCGGGATGGGCTGATCCCCCTCCCACTTCAAAAATTCGTTTTTGTTACCGGTAGTTAGAAGGAAAGCCCCGGTCGGGCGGGGACTCGGTTAGTCGCTCCTTCAAAAGAGGGGCAAAACAGGAGGCGGCAGAGTACGGTACTGGTACTCGAGTATGCTATCATTGGGAGTGGTCAGCAAACTCGAGGAGGTTGGCGCAGGGTATGGAGCAACAGAGATCTGAGGCTACCTGCATCGGTAGGGGTGGAGGGAGTAATTTATAAATATGGGAACGAGTGACATAATGTGATTTTAATGTCGACAGGCTAGGTCCAATCGGAACTTGCTTCTGGCACAAGCTCCTTGAGGGCTCGAGAGAATTGGAAACAATTTCCCCGATTTGTAGCTGGTCTTGTGGCTACGGCCTAACAACACCCATCTTCTTAGGCGATGCAGAAACCATGCAGAAAGCTTTCTTTTCGTATTCTCCACCAGGTGAGAGGTTCTCATTGAGTCTGTTTTTGGTTCCTATCGCTCCTCCTTTCTTCTCTTCTGTTTCTTCTGCCGGCAGGACAGAGGGGATCGGTCAGAAAGAAGAAAGGAGTGCAGCAAATCTGATTATAGCTTCTAGATCGTTACATTTATTCTTTCGTCGTACGAGGCTGGCGACAAAAATCATCGGCAGAATGGCATGTACAGTACTGTACCACCCAAACCAGTCCACTTTGCACTCTCCATTTAATACATCCTGAAGCTGAAAAAAATTAATAAAAAAGTTGACGGGTTGGTCCAAGGTCCCATTAGACATCTCCTCAAATGCTCACAGATCATTAAAGAGTCGCTGGCTACTTTGGTATGCAATCCTATGGAGTTGGAGTTAAAAACACACCATGCTTTGCCATTTCCCACACAAAGTAGTGAGAAATTGCTCCGGGGCCGGTGTACCGGCTATAGCCCTCTTAGTACTTCCTCAGCCAGTTTATATGTAGAATTCACAAGGGCTGGAAAGTAAAATCCAGGGAATTATTTTACATGTAAATGGAAACTTGGTTTGGATTGCTTTACTACCGTGGATTAGTGGTTGGGGGCCCGTGAATATGGCTGTTCAGTGGAAACCCCTCAACTGCCGGTGGTTTTTGTCGCTGGCCTCGTACAGCAGATGCACAGATGACTTTATAAGACTGAGTTCCGCTTGTTAAATTCAATACCGCGGGATCTGGCCCGCGAGGTCTTACTTGCTTGGGAACTGGTGCTGCGTCAAGCGCGTTCTCACCTTATATCCGGCGCTGGTACCTGCTAGGGTCAATGGTGGTACCGGTATCAGACGGGCACTCTTATCGTATCGCTCATGACACTGAAAGTCGACGCCCATGATAATTCGCTTATCAAGCAGACAACAACCTTCCTCTTTAAGTTGGACCGGCTACACATTGGGAGAGGTGGGAAAATCAATTACCTCATTGAGGGTAGTGGCACCGGGTATAACCAGATGCAGTTAGCCTGAAGAGTGGGAATCCGGGCCCTCCCACACAAAAACAGTAAAAGTTTGAATTGCCCCGGCGTTGTGGCAAGTGTAAATTCTTTTAAATCCTTTGTAATGTTCAAAATGTGAACGCCAGGGGCACAATCTATTCTATGTGGATAATACTGCGCAAGTGCGAGGGGGGTTGCGAGGCACGCTTGGTGAGGAGTAGAGAGCAGATTTGGTAGGAGTTCTGGTTCTTAATTATTCCAAAACAGGTGGGCGGTAGCAAGCATATTTATACAAAAGTGTGCGCCCATATGTATGAAAGAAATATAGGGAAAACTATGTAAGAAACATAAGTGCGAACATGTTTGACCCTGAAATCCTGCCAAGTAATCCTAAACAATGTCTCACGGTCCCCTGATGAGATACGTGTTGGGATAACTTTGGTGTTCTTTTCTTTGTTACACGGTTGCTATGAGGGATTTCCTTTGTAAGGTTTACGACAAATTGTATTGTTTCCTTGGTTACGCGGATATGCGACTCATACTGGGGTATGAGTCGGGCGGCAAAGGCTGTGCTAGGATTTCCTTCTATATAAAGGGGGCTCCGCCCCCTATTTCCTTGGTTCTTTACGCTACCTGGTATTTCTTTCACGACTCTTGTACTTCAGAATATAACGTCTTCTATTCTGATATTCAAGTTCCACGCCAAGAACCCACGAACCCTGACCCTGATCTATCGTTACACGATCAGCCTTGACCTGAGATTATCATCTCCGAACCCTCACGCTAAACGAGTGTTATCGTTTAGGACCTTCCTGTAGTTGTGTGCCTTGGACTAACATCCAGTGCCAAGACCCCGTTACACAATGTGCGTGAAACTATGAGGGTGTGAGGTGAATATTAGAAATATCATGACCAATAATAGTGCATAAGAGATGCATAAAATCCTTAACACCGGATAGAAAAGCACATGTTAAATCCCCAAATATT
>Ga0307517_10003900_pt1 | contig 23116 bp, 28 predicted proteins | sample 23_EM_MG_FD_194515 | JGI IMG/M metagenome (GOLD analysis project Ga0307517, IMG submission 194515) | Populus trichocarpa ectomycorrhiza microbial communities from riparian zone in the Pacific Northwest, United States - 23_EM | ecosystem: Host-associated > Plants > Roots > Unclassified | place...
CCAGATCGTACATTGCAATCTTCCAACCAACATAGTTCAACGGTTCTCCATAGTTTATCGCTGAATCCGAGGAGCACAGCCCCATCCAGATTTTTGGTCGATTCCCCCAAGGTTGTGAGTTGTGCTCGTGCACGGTAGGGGCGTGGGCATGGTGGCCTGGAACAGGCAGGTTCTGGAGGGCCATCGTGCACTGGCAGATAATGGGGGAGGAGTGCAAAGGTGGCGCTTCTTCCCGATCAGGAAGCGTCTACCAAACAGTTGGGGGCGGTTTCTCTTGCCTCACAGCTCGCCCTACAATGTTCCCTGGCATGATTTTTTTACACTTTAGGGCAGAAACAATATATTACAAATCGATCCCGATAGGTTTTGGTCCTTAGGAATCGATAGGTAAGGCTGCAGGGGGGTCAAAGGTCTCAGCAACCGCGCATGTCACGTGACTGTGACTCACCGCGGCAAGCCCGTAATCAATACAGTCAAAATTCTTTAAGTGCATAACGTCGGTTCCTCGAAAATCTTATACATTTATACAATTATGCAACTAAGGATATTTAAGACTTTTCTACTGTACATCGCAAAAGTGGTAATGTCGCTCTTTGACCAAATTCTTCACGTCCTTGCGACCGCAGATCACTACGCCCTTGACGACTTCCTGATGGACCTATTCCGCTTTACCAGGAGGTCGGAACGTCATGGAGAAGTAACGTGGCTGCCATTGCAACCACGACCAGGTTCGACTCGAAGCGTACGCGTATACCGGATCTGCAACAGGCCTTCCGGAAACTGTCCCCCCAGGAATCGAGCAGGTGGACTTCGTCTACAGCAAGTAGACACACTCGTTTGCGGAACGCTGTGTTGTCGACAAGAGGAGTATCCGTGACCCACTCTCGCTCGCCCTCGCCCACATGTCCGAGCGTGGCATTGATAACCACGGCCGTAAGTCCTGCCTCTCTAAAATGCAGTGGAGAATATCCCAGGTTGGACTTCATGTACACAGCCTCGATCTGATGGTCCCGCAGCGTGTGGGACCAGACACCTTGAAGGGCTTCACGTATGAATGCCTCCCCTGCTTCTGAGGAGAACGAAAACAACTTGCTCTGACAAGTCACGTTGTAAGTTGCGGATAACGGTTAGGGGATTAGACGCGTCGTGGCAGGGGCAGAGAGGCTAACGGATAACGGTTGCACGGGACCGTGACTACTTACAAATCTGCGACACCCGAAAAATGGCCCGACGAGTGGCAGACTAAGAGGCTGGGGACAGCGGAACACGGGTGGAGGGAGCGGGAGAACCGACTTGGGAACTAGCCAAGGTTCCGATCGATTGCGCAGAATTCCTGACCGAAGAAGTCCAAGGTCGGATCGAACGTGAAGGCACTGGCGTTGAGGTTTGCGGTCTCGTCCAAAACAATGGAGAAGTCTCCATCATTATCGTTGGCGACAGACATGGGGCGGGATGCCTGGTAGAAGGAAGACCTCCACGATTCGCTATCGTCCATTGCCTTGGAGTCACGGAACCCGGACAACGTAAGGCGACCTCTGAGAACGGGACTGTCCTGACCGGACGACGAAGAGTGTGATGCGGTGTCAACTCGGATGAAGGGACTATCGACCAACTCGTCTCGCATCTCAGCGCCGATCTCTTCCACATCGCGCCTGGCGTACTCACGGACGGGGGTCTTGGCGAAGTCGGCGAAGAGACGCGCCGATGGGGGAAAGCTCGATCGCGGAGGCTTCCATCGCGGTGTACATCGATAGCGACGCATCGGTCTTCATGGCGACACTGTGGCGGTAGTACGTGGTCGTGCAGTTGTCGGTGTTGATGGTCAGGCGTTTAGTAGCGAATGTAGCACCAGGATCGTCAAGCGTGACAGGTAACGAGTCGAGTGACGGTGAAGCCGATGGAGAGGGGATACTCCAGGTCGATTGAGAGGAGCGCGAGGTCTGAACTGGTTCTTGGGAGGGAGACGAGCGAAGCGGGGAAAGACGATGAGCGCATCGAAGCTTCGACAGCGCAAGTTTCGTCATTTGAAACAGATGGTCTCCACCCAGCCTTCTGCGCGGCAGAATATGTGGCAAAGACCATGGAGGAATCAGATTTCGAATCCGAGCTCCACCGAGAGACGGAAGCATTCGTCAGCCGTGGCCATCCCGCCTACCGTAACGGGGAGATTCTTGACGGTTATCAGTGGGAGATCGTAAGCGGCGGTGGCGGGGCACGTAGTCGAGGGGTGGGCTGAACAAGGCGGTAATAACAGGTGCCTGGTAGATCGATTGCAATTATGATTACGGATTACGATCACGATCACGATTGCAGCAACTCCCTCTTCTCAACGTTCTCATTCTTTCCATCCCCATATCCCAGACTCAGACTCACTCCCTTGGGTCTCGTTCTCCATGCCTGAAATTCGGGAATGTTTCATCCATTTCAAACACGCTCACCACGTGCTCGTTGAAACGCTTGGCCTCGGTCAGAACCAGGATTACAACTGGGCCCTGCAAGATCTGTTCGCGGATGCGACCGATGAGGAAGCTGGGATCAAGAAATCCTCAAAACTTCAAGCTGGTCTCACAGGGAGACACGAGAAGGGCCTTCTTGACAGGCTTGACATGTCATGCATGCTAATGCGTGGTCAGACGGCCCACCAAACAAGAGTTTGGCCAGGAACTGCGGAGTCTCCTGAGGAGCTAACTGGTCTGGTGCTTCATGGCCTATCATACACCCCACGGTCCCTTATTCTTAAGTTCGGAAGGCTTGATCTCCAGGTACGGTTTAGCATGTCTGTTTGCACGAACACAACCGTCATGAACTGGACACAGATATCGTGGTTAACACATTCGTCACCTCAATTCTTCAACCATGGCCAATGGGAGAAGTTCTCTGCGGTTCACAAGAAGATTAGGGCAAAAGTTGCCTTAGCTCTGAAGTTTGAGGCCGTTGTTCTCGCCGTCCTATCCCTCGACCTCCTTGTACAGGTGATCTTATACCATATCACCTTGGGCACGTTCTAACCTCATCCCGGTCACCTTGCTCTCCAGTTCCGTTGGAAAGCTCCTGGAAAGTTCGAGATCAAGAACAGTGTTATCGAGAATTTCAACGAGTTTGTGACAACTGTCGCCAGGTGGATTCGGACTAAGATCCTCTCACGGGTTGACAAATCATATTGTGGGGATGATGGGGGGTTTGATAAACGCACCAGTGTCAATGTACAGGACTATGCAGTCAACGCAATACGGGAGTGGGGTGAGGTTTTCTGTGGGTTTGGAGCGTACAGTGTACAAGAAGTATTTTTCCGGGCAGGTCTGTTCTACCGTTATCTTCCTGTGTTCTGGGTTCTAAGTTTGATTGAATGCTCAGGTCTTTCACCATTTCTGACCACCTTTGAGGTGTTTACTGTCCCATCTCGTGTTGGACGCCTACTGTTGGCAATGCGACAGTTTGCCAAGTTTGACATTGATAACCTCTGGTATGGTTCAGGTTTCATGATCAACCCTGGATTCCTAAATCTGAGTGGTGAATGGTTAGGAATAATATAGTAAGGCCTGCACTGCACGGTGGTTGGATTCTTGCTCCTACAACAAGCCAAAGGTTGGAGTATACAAAATATCTGTGTGTATGGGGTAAGGAGAAAGTTCATGTGCCAGAGAACTTGAAAGTTGCACTACATGAATTCAATGTATTCTTCTCTCCTGCCATCTCACACCAGTTGTAACACTAATGCCAATCTCTCCCAGACCCAGGTCAGAGAGAAGGCAGGGGAATTGGATGGGGTGTTGATCCGTGAAACAGGATCTTTCAATGACCCCTTTCATCCATATTTCATCCTTAGGGCACTTGAGGAACAACCCTGGATGAAGTGTGTAGTATTTGGCCCAGACAGTCCCAGTATTCCACTCCTCCCTGCCAGCCCAGAACACTCCAATCCAATCTATGAACTGTTTCAGACATTTGGTGAGTTGGGTTGTATATCTAGTGACTGGGGTTTCACACTGCATATAGATGAAGAATCACTCTCAACAGCCTCCACATTCCTTGACATTGGGAGGTCTTTTGCTGAAGAATTCAGAGTTTCTGCCAATATATCATCAAAAGTCCTCACTGTCTGGATTGATGTCAAATATTATTGCTCCAGCAAAGGAAGGCTAGCATTGTGGACACCACTCCCCTGTTTTCCAGAAAATTCATATCCGTGTGTATTTTGTCTTGACTACTGCTCTCATCCTCATCAACAATCAGAGATGTTTACTGACCATTGATATGTTACTAGGTCACACCACTTCACCAAGACAAAACCATTTCTCAAAGGCATTACTGGCAGGAGACAAGATGAAGAATCTGAGTCCTCTCAATTGAGGGGGAGTAAGCTGTTCTCAACTATTGTCAAGAATGGTGCTGGTCCTGCTCTCAAGCTTAAGTTGAGCACAAGGTTCATTAATATGAAGACCAGAGGAAAGGCTGTTGCAATTGGCCCCCTTGAGTACTGTGGTAGTGGGATCCCCATGAGTAGAACTCGCGGCAAAAGAGGTGAAAAGATGTTGTAAGTTGCATGCATGACATTAACTAGCTATGCATCCTAACTGAATTTTCTCCAGTGTGGCAACATGTTTGAATGATCCTGACATTCCAGACCACATGGAGCAGCGTCTTGCAGATTTGAAGAAAAAGCAGAAGGAAGAATACAGCAACATCTCTGATAATGATGATGAGAAGCTTGATGCAGAGGGAGCTGGGGCTGATGTGCCTATTATGGGTGGAGATGAGGAGGAAAGTTGGAGTAGTGATGATAGTGAGGATGATGAACCTCCTGCAAAGCGAGTGAGATTGGCAAGGGTATCAGCTGATGCCCATGTTGTACAGGCAGGGATGAACTTTGATTTGGATGTTGGCAGAATATCACGTTCAATGTCGCGTTTATCACGTTCATCACGTGCATCATCTATTGTAAGCCTCTCAGACTCAGTACATTCTATTTCTTAGCATTTAGGTTACTGTATTGGTGGATTGACTGTGAGGAGTGATCAGATGGGCTTGGAACAGAATGGAGAGACTCAGCGTGGCGTTGAGAGATTGAGTAAGAATGGTTGAGACTCGAGTAAGTCCTCATGTGGGACCGAGAAGGCAAGTCTGGCCACGACCACGCTGAGACCGGTGAGAGATACCTGAGACTGACAAGGACTGAAGATCCAAGGATGTGTAACTCCTCAGGCAAGAATGAAGCTGGGGTAGTTGAGACGTGAGATGGGAACCGGGCGCAGGGTTGAAACGTACAATAGGAAGTTATTGCAGAGTGGCGACGCGTAGTGACATAGCGACGTAGCGATGGGGCGAGCTGATTTGACGAGGAATGTCAACGTGCGTACCGCCCTCAGATCTGACATTTGTATAGTCCGATCCAACCTGCGGCCCAAACGTCCACCTTTAATGTACAACTCCGTCCAAACAATGCGGTTGCCGCTTCATTTGTTAGATCGGCGGGATCGGTCGAGTGTGATCGATTTCTCGATCAGAACACACAGTCTCGACCGATGGGTGATGCTCCGACGACTATGGGGGACTTTGCGACATTACAAGTGAGGGCTACCTGACAGGCTTTACTGCATCCAGCCCCCTCGACGGTTGAGCCAAAGGTCGAGCTGATCAGGCGAGTTCCTCCCCAAGTGGAGATTTGCGGACCCTGAAGATGATATAGATGATATTCTTGAGAACCCCATCCCGGGCCATCATTTACTACGTTCCATTCAACAGCCACCTGATTAATTGAGGAAGAAGGGAACTAACCCACCGGGGTGTTCGCGGCGTTCATTTGCGGACGTGTACCAGAAGCGCATATCTGAAAATGCTCGACTCGACCTCTGACGTGGTGACAGCAAGGGCGGATCTCAACCCATCTGGGGAGATTGAATCGCAGGGGTAGATCCACGTCCGATGCCCTATAGGACAGCGTCAGCGAGCCTCTCTTCGTGGCATCACCGTCAACGTGCTCTTGACACGGTTGGCCGACCGTTGGGCCCTACTCGAAGATGATCGACGTGAGCACAACCGACGTTGCAGGGGTATTGGAAACAACCATCAAGCTGGGAGTTCTTGCCCGAATCCTTATTTTCCTCGTTTCCTGACGCTTCCATGGATTCGAGATTCCCATCCATGCACGAGTTCTGAACAAGGCAGGGTAGCGGACACGGCCGTGGTTTGGGCCTCTCATTGGGGATGAAGTAACCATGGAAGGGTCGGGAACCTGGTAGAGTACGCCGTAAGTGGGTTTCCCATCGAGTGTTGCCTGTGCGCTCAGCAAGATCAGCGTGGGGTTTTGATGGTGCACGCTTTGTTGGCAAATTTGTCGTTTTTGTCAAAAAACCGTGCAGGACCACATGACGTGTATCTCGGCTACTCCGGCTGGGTCCTCTGTCATCTGGTCTCCGTCCGTCGGTGTCGCCAGCCTGTCCGACTGCACGATTGCAGGTTCATGGGGGTTGTGATAAATGGAGGGAGATGATGATGAGTGGCCGAAGACGGTGAGGGGGAGGGGGAGACGCAGGAAGTGATAAGGCTTTGGAAGTACTTGGACCCGTCAGAACGTGCGCGGCCGCGACGAATGACGGCCAGCGACTCACGTCCTTTCCGACATAACTGTAGCCAGCAATAACAACATATCCAACAAGCATGACGCCGGCGGTGCACCTGGTACCATTGATGGGGGATTCATGACGTGTATCTATGAATCGGTTAGCAACCCTGGACGAGACCGTAGGAGAAGGGGGCATTAGTGCGCACTGGCTGGTCTCCTCTAACGACTCTCGTCATTCTTGGCCTGGAGGTGTCGGCTGTAGGTTATACCACTGTGTCGGAAGGGTCTTATGACGAAGGGGAGAGGGGTAATGGTATCTAGGACGGCGGATGGGAGACGGATGACTTTGGATCGATGGGGACGATTTCATGGTACGGGATTGTGCATCGAGGCGTCGTGATCCGGCCCCAGAATTCATCCCGAGTCCGTGCATCTTCCCTACCCTAAACTAACTGTGTCCAGGCGCCTTGGTATTCCTCACCCCTCAACGCCCATCCTCCTCCATCGGTACATCTTACTTGGGTATCCCATACAGCGCATGACAACTGATTGGGGGATGATGGCGCCAACTCCTTTCGATAGGAGAAAGTTGAACCGGAAGGTCTCCCGCTCGCCCTCGCTTATCCCCTCTTGCCCCGCCATGAAATGGACACTGCGCACCGACAACTGTGACGACTCCACCCCCCTACTTTCTCCACCGCTTTTGTTGGACATTCCACCTCCGAGATGCCTCGACGGTGGAATTCCATCCTGCCGGAGATGAACTCCTCCATTTTCAACCCCCTCTCTTCAAGTCGACGACCTTAACGCCTCCTCTGCTGTCAGTTGGCTGCACGGATGATCTGCCGTGTCCGCGTTGCCCAACGTACGTGCCTACCTCTGAACTCTGAATTACTTCCGTCTGTATACCAACCCCACGCCTTCCCCCACCCCGTTGAGTCAAGCAGTTCTGGCGCCACAGCGCCTTATCGTCCCGCTCCCCCTATCCCACCCCCATCCCATCCTGACATACCGCAGGCTACCTCTCCGACTTCCTCCAGCGATTCCTCCCTCCCTCAATACGGCTTCGGTGCCGAGGTCGCCTTTGAAGCCCTGATCGAGACCAACCCCTTCCTCTTCCGTGTGTACACTCAGAAACACTCCGCATCGAGACCTGCTTCCACATCCGATGATTCCGATTCCCCCTACTTCCTTGCTCAGCGGTTCAAGAAAGATCCCCTGGCTCCATCATCCGGGCCATTGCCAGCTACCTACACCGATGTCGCCCACCATATGGACGATTCCCCCTCCAGATGCCGCATCCGCACTCGGTCACCCTATGTTTTGATGTGGCTGGGCCAAACAACATGACAACACAACTGTGCATCATTCCAGGTACATCATCCCGCCGTTTGTAAGATCGGCTCACCTCGGTCCACCGTTTGTCGGGAATGACCCCCTGCCAGGCGTCGGTCGAAATGACTGCAATTGCCCAGTACCCAGAGCTCCAATACTCTCTCATCATAAACTATATTGATCTCGTCTCTTCTCACTACGAAGCCGGTCCTTTGCAATCGACCGCGCCAAACTACAATGGCCCCCTGGATGAAAGGATCGAGCGAATTCTCAAGGCTCTCGCCAAACTCTCCAGGTGGGCCTATGCCGCCGAAGATGTGCTCGCTCAGGTGAGAGCAGCAGAAGATGCTGGTCCGGAAACCAAGAAACGACGTAGCCTCGGCGTTCCGGACACCCCCCATTACATCGATTCCTCCATGTCCAATTACAACGGCTTTACGAACAACAAACCCGGCCCATCCGTTTTTTTTTCACCGATCTCTATCAGCCTACCTTCCATACAAACACTATTTGAGAGACCGCGTCATCCGTCTCAGACTCCGATACCGAGATGATGGTCGACCGCACCCCCACTTGTACTTCGGCAACCAGTGATTCTACGATCAATAGAAGAGAAGTCAAACGGTCCAGCTCCCCCATGTCCATCTTACTCGATGGTCTGAGTTCTCTCGACTCTACTCGGTTCTACGCTCGACCATATTCCTCTTCCCTAGGAAACATATCCTGGTCTGCTCCTTCCTCATCTCACCCCGACTCGGTCCCCCGCCCCCACGTGTGGAAAGTCCCTCGGTGATACCACAATCTTCACCAAACTTCACACTTATACCGGAACCGGTGATGACGGTTTGCCTCTCGTCGTCCCTCCTGGTCCCCTTGCCGCCGCCGCGTTCGAGAGCGGCTTGAGAGCTGTCGAAGAACTTAGGCTCCTCAAGGCTCAAGTTCAGGTCGTTGCTCGCGTTTGCAATGCCGTCTCCCGGGGTGATCACTGTTCCGGTTCCGAGTGTGGTGATGGTGCAGTTGAAGGACGTCATCAAAACTCTGGTACGTGAAGTCGGTGTTACGGAACAGTGACAAGGTCTGACGTCTATGAAGGTTGAGAATCTCGGTAAATTTGCTAAGGGGGTCACTCGTGTCAGTCAAGAAGTTGGGACGGAGGGTAAATTGGGCGGTCAAGCCCTAGTCCTCGACATCGAAGGAACTTGGCATGAATTGACGGGAACGGTCAACAAACTCGCCGTCAACTCGACTAGTCAAGTCAGGAGCATCGCTACCATCACGAAAGCCATCGCTCTGGGAGACCTGTCCAAGCAGATCGATGTCAATGCACGAGGCGAAATCCTGGATTTGAAAAACACAGCCAACGGAATGGTCATCAGGTTACGGACACTAGCTGCAGAGGTCACGCGAGTCACGTTGGAGGTCGGTTCTCAAGGAAAGTTGGGTGGTCAAGCCAATGTTCCAGATGTCGAAGGTGTCTGGCTAGAATTGACGCAAAATGTAAGCATATTCCGCCACCCCCCCGGTAATACCACCCGCTGATATCTTTCGACTCAAGGTGAACCATATGTGTTCAAGCTTGACGGATCAAGCGCGGTTCATTGCTGTCGTCACCACCGCTGTCGCCCAGGACAACTTGACCCAGAAATTCGAAATCGAGGTCGAGGGAGAGATGGCTACCTTGAAAGGAACTGTCAACTCTACGGTTGATCAATCGGGAGCATTTGCAGCGGAAGTCACTCGAGTAGCGTTGGAAGTCGGCACACAGGGTATTTTGGGAGGTTAGGTCAGGGTTGAAGGGGTCCAGGGAACGTGGGCTTATTTGACGAGGAATGTCAACATGCGTACTGACCTTAGTGCTGTACGAGGACCTGGTTACTGACAGGTTGCCCTGCGTAGAAAATGGCCAATACCAACAAACATCTCCCCGACGATTCTCTTCCTTACGAGAAGCCCGCGCCCCTTCCGGTTTCGACCAAAGCAAAATCCCCCTCTCTAAATGCAAACCCGCCTTTTGCATACGATTCCTCCTCGGCGCACACAAAGGCTGACGAGTTGTAGATCACGGTTTACCGCACCGCAGATGGTGAGTGTCTACGAACGTATCGCTTCAAACTCGTCTCAACATTGTTTCCTTTCCAGTGTCTGACCGCGTGTTCTTTCACGGACCTCCACCGAGCTAAAGTTACCGACTTCTCCGAGACCGCCACACTCGGACGGAGGTAGAATGACCAGAGGACCAAGCTGGGGTAGCTGAGATACACGTCACGTGGACCTGCACGGCCTTTTGACAAAAACGACGAATTTGCCAACAACGCGTGCATACGGACAATGCCGAGACAATCCCGGCCCCAACTTTCGCCCATCGCTGATGCCCATCCCCCCTCAACCCATCGCCCCTACGTTGTTTAACAAGAGAATCTACCGTTCGTGGGCTACAGCGTGTCTCTGTTTACGTCACTTGCTATGGAAACCGGTTCTCTGTAAAGTGGCACGGTACGGCTACACCATCGCCACCGAAACCTGCGTACTGATTCTGATCTTAGATGAATATTCCTCACAGTTATCCGGCCGCCGAGTGCCTGACAAAGAAATCGTAGACAGGTCGAATCCTGACACTGTTATAGGGGCCACACCTGAATACCTCGCCGATCGATACATGCTGTCGAATCCTTCCCCGACATTGCCCTCTCCGCACAACCCGCATCGGCTGGGAGGCAAACACGTTGTGGTCCAGAACGTCGGGTGATGGTGCCGGTACTATCGCCAAGAACCTTGACGTCAAATTCTACGGTGTACGTTCCATTCCCCAGTGCTGGTTCGCCTTCTCTGACCCGGCATTATTCAGGCCGTAGAACCTCGACGCAATATCCTGCTGTTCCGCGATGCGCAGGGTAGATAGTCTTTACTGATCTCAGCGATCAGCGTGGGCAGAATCGCCGAGACAGGAGTGTTGAAGGCAGACTTCGTGGCGATCACTTCCGGTCCAAACTCTCGTTCCCGAGTGTCATGTAGTTGCGACAACTGCGGATTAGGCCTTACACGGACCACAACGACACGAGCTATTCTGTTGGGGGGCATTCTTCGCCTTCCAGGCGGCGTCCATTGGGGCGGTTGTTAAGAGTCGAGTTGGATCCTGGTGGGTGTTGCGCCACGCGTTCGGGCTGTCTCTTGCCGGATCGCTGTTCTCGCTGGAAATGCTGTTCCTTGTTGTCAACACTAACCTCGTCGCACAGACTCTGACCGAGGTTGACACCGAGCTGAACGCCCTTCCCGACGCCGTTAAGGCCTCCCTTGAACTCAACAGTTTTGTCACAGCCCCACCCTCTCTGGCAAGGATCGTGCTTCCGGCCTCGCCGTTCTCTATGGAAAAGCTGATGGAATACGGTGCCTGTGCTTACTCTTGACGTTCAGCCATTGGCTGATAATGTCAACACTATGGCCGTCATCGAGCCAGGGTCCAGAAAAACCGATTGTTCGACATCATCCTGGTAAGAGTCTCGCGAGTGCCAATGTCCGTGGACGCTGACGTCACCGCCTCCACTCAGGTGGATGTTTCCATGCCATTCATGGGCGGTATGAAAGCCATAGAGCATATCCAGGCCTATGAGATGCAACATGGCTTGGATCCTATCCCCATCGTCGTGCTGACTGCCCATGCCAGTACATTGCATCACTGTTATAGGTTTCCAATCTCAGTTGCCCCAGTGACCGGTGATCGCGAGAGGTGCTTACAAGCGAGCATGGATGATCACATTACAAGTGAGTTGATGAGGTTTTCGTATTTACATCTGACCGTTGATGTGTACCCCCGCAGAACTCCTACGTAGGAGTGATCTGCTGAACACCGTCATAAAGCTGGGAGGGGGTTGGGCGAAATCAAAACAGTCGTAGGCGATGCACCGGCTGCCGCGGACCAGTCATCTTCGAGAGTTCTGATGATTTCGTACCAGCCCTTCTGCTCCTGCGGCAAAGCACTTCCACCCTCTAGTCACTCTGGCATTTCACTGATATAGCAACATCCGTTACCCTAATGATTGTATATCACCATGATCCTGTTGTCCCCCGGGTATATATATACTATAGCCTCGTGTGCTTCGCATTTGCAGTTTGCTACCCTCTTTATTGACATGCACATGTTTCACTGTTTTCCTAGGTTCATCTTGTAGTCGTATTTCTCCACTATGCTGACCAATCTCTTTCTCCTTGATGTGTCTTGTTCTCAGCCCGTCGTCCCGATGTCCGATTCGTTCGTATTTCACGTGACCATCGATTGACTACGTGTTTGAGCGGACGTTCGGCAAGCTCACTCAATCCCAAACCGCAACTATGTTTCCTGAAGCAGGCACTCTAAAGCAAAAGCTCACGGATTCCGTTTCCTATTTGCTGTAAGCACCGGGTCGGAGGACCTATCACGAGACCCGGAATCCTCTGACGACGGTTTCAAAGTTTCCAACGATTTCCATTGTACTCAAAGACAGACCCACCTGCAGTTCTAAAGGAGCAGTTCAAGGGTGATACCTTCGAGCAGTCCCAAGAGTATGGCAAGGGCGAGGCGAAATTCTCCCTGTATAGTGGCTTGTTCAAGCAAGTCTTGGATTCCGTGTTACTTCACTATGGTGTGTATGCGTGGTCGTGGGGTGTTGCTGGCAACATCTGCTCAGCCCTTGGCTATGGAGCCAACTATGAGGTCAGCCCGACGATTTGCTCGCCCCACATGTCACTAATCCATCCGGCGTCCATAGATCACTCAGTCGCTCTTCTCCGCCACTATCTTATTCATTGTCTCCTCTATCCCAAGCATCCCACTTCCCGCTTATCAAACCTTCGTTTTCGAGAAAAACCACAGGTTCAGCGAGATAACCCCAAGGTTGTTTGTCACGGTCCTTGCTGCCTTCTTGAAGATCTTCAAGTGGGCTAGTGACAGCTTTATCCCATTCTTGATGGCAATCTTGTACGTTTATTCCAGTTAAACAAAACCTTTGTTCTAGAACTGAAACATCAACATCCAGGCTCTCCTTCGAGATCTTGATGGTGTTGCTGTCATTGGTGGCCATCTTTGTTTATCGGGTATTGGTACGATATTGTTGTCACCTTTGGTATTTTGAGCCATCCCACCAAAAGCTGTGGTGGAATGCTCATGGCATGGCTACTGATAGATCCTGGATAGGGCCTTACAGAATCACTTCTTGGTTTCTATCTGCTAAAGCAATGACATACGGGTCCCCGGCGTACCCGTGTGAAACGCTCGGTGACACCAGTGTATCTGGATGTCAACATCATTACGGTGGTGCACCACGGAATAAAAATATATGGGATATCTCTGAAATTCAACCCTATATTGCTGGGGTGCTTGACACTCATTGGCTTCAATACAAACGTGTTCGTTATCACTCACATTGTTATATTACCCACGCACGTTCACACCCTGACATGTTACATGTTGCTATACCATTGCGTGTACTGGCACAGAAACTTACACGTGCAGATATCAGGGATCTGTGTCAGATCCACAATCTGGCTATATCAAAATGCAGCAAATTAGAGATCCTCAAGGGGAAGCTGGCAGACATTAGATGTCATGACCACATAACAATATTTGTCCCCTTGGAAGAACCTACATCAAAACAGATACCTGTTCCCCTTCTACTCCAAGGTCATCATGAGCTATCCATGCCTCAAGAAGAGCATGTGCACTTTCCACCACAGCCTCTAGGTCTTAATATAAAAAACCAGATCATTGAGGGTTTCTGTAAGGAGCTATCCCCTGAAAGGATCATTGAGAGTGGGTGTGCTGTTTGTGGGTGTATAACTAAACAACAATCACTTCTGCCAGTGACAGATTTTGATGGTGAATTTTTTCAGCCCCTGTGTCGGCCAGGACAGGGTGTGACAAAGTGTGAAAGGTTGACACCTTCAGATCCACAGAATGAAATCCCAGGCCCAGTGATGTTATCTGGGTGTTCAGGGGTATGCCCTTCTTGTTTGAATGCATTGAGGCATAGAAAATGTCCACGCCTGTCCTTAGCAAATGGTGGGTGGCTAGGTGAAGTACCTGCCTGCCTACAAAACCTTTCATTTGCAGAGAAACTGATGGTTTCTCGGATGTACCACAATAAATTTATTGTCCGTGTAGGCTGTGGGCAGATGAAATTAAAAGGGAATGTTATACTATTCACAAAGCCTATGCAGAAAGTTTATGCAGTATTGCCACCCCCCAAAAGTGAACTCCAAGAGATCCTTGCAGTTGTCTTTTTTGGTCCAACTCAGCCTACTGCTGATGATTACAAGCGAATCCCTCTTCTAGTAAGGCATAAGGCAATAATTGATGCACTATCATGGTTGAAACTCAACCATAGTGGTTACCAGGATTTGTCTATCAGCCTTGAGAATCTTTCCCAATATAGAGAAGATGAACCTCCAGTGGTGGTTGAGTGGAGATGGTCTGCAAATGGAACTGTGCGGCCAGAAGCACTTTCAAAGCATTCACAAGATGCTAAGGAGGAGGAAGGTGTTACAGAGGGTAGATGTCCATTTGTTGTTCATGGCTTGACAAGTGATAGACTTTCTGGGAAGACAACAGAACAGCTTAAAAGTCTGGCATTCAACCATATGGAAAATGATGGTTTTGCCCTGGGTATTGGACATGGTGCTGAACCAGAGTCAATCTGGAATAACCCAGACCTATATCCACTTGCCTTTCCATGGTTGTTTCCATATGGACTTGGTGGGATAAAAAATGATAGGCAGGTACATGTTTCTGAGTCAGCAAGGATAAAACATCTCCTTATGTATTATGATAAGAGGTTCCAGCTAGATCCAACTTTTATTCTAATGTCATTTAATCACCAGCAGATCAAATCCAGCACTCTTGGTGGGCACTTATTGTCAAAGCACAAATCTTTCCCACAGGTAGTAGAACGTCTACAGCAGATTGATACAGATGTGATGAAAAGTTTAACAGAGAGAATCAAAAAGGATGGTTTTGCACATCCTGAGAGTGATGAAGAAGCCCAATGCTATAGGCTTTTGAATGATTTGGACTTTGTTGGTTCCAAAGTCAGTGGCTCTGTAACACAGAAGAGGTATATGAGAAATGAAATTTGGTCCATGATCTCATACTTGGGAGCTCCAACATGGTTTATTACCTTTTCTCCTGTTGATGTCAAACACCCACTATCCATATACTATGCAAGTACAGATGAAACATTTAAACCTGATTTGTCTCTTTTCTCCTCTGACAGGGCATATAGCCTGATATCTGAAAATCCTGTGGCAGGGGCAAGGTTCTTTAACTTTATAGTCAAAGCATTTGTCAAACATGTTTTGGGAATAGATACAGATCATGATGGCCTATTTGGAAAGACTTCAGGATACTATGGGACTGTTGAACAACAAGGTCGCTTAACTCTACATTTACACATGCTTCTCTGGATTATAGCTGCACTGACACCTCAGGAAATCAGAGAGAGGCTATTGGCTAATGATGGTAAGTTTCAGCAGGAGCTCATTTCATATCTGGAAGATGTGATGAGTGGTGAGTTTGATGGTGAAACAATGTCAACAATGAAGGATAAGGTTGATCACTCACCCAATACAGATCCTGCAAAAATGATCCCAACACCTCCAAGTATGGCCTGCACATGTATAGGTCCCTGTATAAGCCAAGACTGTTATGAGCAGTGGCAGGCACATTTTTGTACTGTTACAAATGATATACTCTACAGATCTAATCGCCATGGCTGTAGAATAGGTGGGTGTAAAATGCACCCAAATGGACTCTGTAAAGCAAGATTCCCACGCCCATGCTTTGATGAGACTACTGTAGATAGTCAAGGCCATCTTGAGATGAAACATCTTGAGACTTGGCTGAATACATTCTGTTGTATCTTGTCCTACCTCATAAGGTGTAACTCTGATGTCACAAGCCTCCTTTCAGGTACTTCAATCAAAGCTATCATTGCATATGTCACAGATTATGTCACAAAAACACCCTTGAAGTCACATGTTATGTTTGATATCATCCAGGGAGTACTAGGCAGGAATGCTGAAACAGCAGACAACAATAGGCCAGGTTCTGAGAAAGCAAGAAAGCTCATGGTTCAAATTACAAATGCATTCATGTCCCACTTAGAGCTTGGTGCACCATTTGCAGCAACTTACCTCTTGGGATTGCCTGACCATTATACAAACTTCCAATTTAAAGTCTGCTATTGGCAGTCATATGTAGAGCAAATTGAGAAGATATGGAAGGATTATGAAGAGAGAGAGGATCATGACAGTATTTTAGACTTGGCAACAGTCCTAATCTATAAAGCAGGAAACAATTATAAGGCTACCTCACCACTTTATGACTATGTGTATCGTCCAGGAGAACTTAAAGGAGTCTGCCTATATGATTATATAAGTCTATTTGAGAAAGTAAAGTCAAGTAAGCACAGAGCTCCAGTGGTCTCTGATGAAGCCAGTAATACCTCAAGCTCAGAAAATGAGAGTGATAATGAGGTGGAAGGTCCAGTGGGTAACTCTTCAGGCATTTCTTATAAACTTGATTCTGCTCATCCTCAATACACCAACTGTATAGTGAGAAGGAGAAAGACTGCTATCATTCCTAACTTTGTTGGTGCCACTCTTCCAAGGAATACAGATGCAACCTATGAATACTACTGCCTGACAATGCTCACTCTATTTTGCCCTTGGAGGACTGGCTTGGATCTCAAAGCCCCTGATGTTTCATGGGGGGAGCATTTTGAGAGTTTTGAGTTTACATCAAGACAGGTTGAAATAATGAAGTTTATGAACATACGATATGAATGCAATGATGCAAGGGATGACTATGCTGCAATTAGAAAGAGAATGGGTACAGGCCCCAGCCCTGGATACTGTGGGTTTGATTTGGGTAGTGAACATCAGGATGGAATTGATAGAGATATCCAAGAGGCCAGTATAGACCAATATCAGTTGTTGTTTGAAGATATGATCCTCAATGAAAGTAGAAAGACTACAAGACACCAAAGGGAAATGGCTGAAATAGAGGAGCTGCTCAGGTCAACTGGATGGGTGGGTACCCAAACAGAAAAACCAAAGTCTCTCTTGGATTTGAAAAATGAGTTAGGTTTTATTGATGGCAATAGCTGTACCCCTGATCAATGGGCTGACATCCTTGCAAGTAAGAAGGATGAACTTCAGCAGCTGCGTATACAGACTATAACAAATGTATCCACCACTGCATCTTATGCACCTCACTCTTCCCAGCTCATCAATGTTGTAAAACCTGTGGATCAGGTATTTCTCACACAGAGAGAACAGCACAATATCCTGCCTGATGCTAAGGAACTGCTTGATAGAGCTCAGTCAAAATATACCCTAAACTTAGAGCAAGAGCGTGCATTCAAGATTATTGCAACCCATGCAATGAGTGTAGATTGTCCTCAGCTCTGTATGTATGTTGGTGGAATGGCAGGAACAGGAAAATCACAGATCATTCAATGTCTAACAGAGTTTTTTGCACTCCGCCAACAGAATCACAGGCTGATAATTACAGCTCCAACTGGAAGTGCAGCTGCTCTAATTGGTGGTTCAACTTATCACTCTGTTTTAGGAATAATTCCTGGCCAGAATTACATCAATGAAACAGCTCTTGCTAAGGTAAAAAGCAGACTGCAGGGTGTTGACTACATATTTCTTGATGAGATATCAATGGTTGACCTGACATCTCTATATAAGATATCAGCTCACTTATGCAAGGCAATGGGGGAGCAGGACAAGCCTTTTGGTGGGCTGAATGTTATTGTTGCAGGCGACTTTGCTCAATTAGCTCCACCTGGTCAAGGCAGCAAATCATTATATAATGGAGATGTTGGAACCAGTGTTAGTACTGCAACTAATCCTAGAGGCCAAAAAAATATCCTTGGAAAGGTATTATGGCATCATTTCACAACTGTTGTCCTGTTGCGGCAGAACATGAGACAAAACACATCCTCTGAAAGTGATAATAGATTCAGGACCATGCTGGGTAACCTTAGGTACAAAAACTGCACTGATGAAGATCTAGATTATCTCAAGTCCAGAACTGTGACTAAGTCAAACCAAGGCCATCTTCTTACTACAGTCTTCAAAGATGTGCCCATAATTACAGGCAGAAATGTACAAAGGGATAAGATAAACATGTTATGTGGTGAGAAATATGTCTCTGAACAGGGGTTAGAATTCCATGACTTCTATTCCATTGATAAGCTTGTGTCTTCTAAAAATAAACAGTTTTATCTGATGACTAGTTCTCTGCGGAAACAGTTATGGGATACACTCCCTGTTGACTCTGAACATTTGCCAGGAAAACTGGCCCTCTGTCTTGGTATGCCTGTTATGATTAAATATAATGAAGCTACAGAATGCTCTGTGACCAATGGTGCAGACTGTGTTGTTGTTGGTTGGCAGAGCACCACAGCATATGAGGTGAAAACATTAGAGACCCTATTTGTAAAGTTGCTCAAACCCAAGGAGATGATACATCTTGAAGGACTTCCCATAAATGTTGTGCCTATCAGGCGCTTAGAAAAGCAGATTACATGTAGATTGCCTGATGACTCAGAAGTAACTATTACCAGAAAACAAATTCCAGTTATTCCAAATTTTGCGATCACAGATTATGTTTCACAAGGCAAAACCAGACAACTTAATGTTATTGATCCTAAATACTTGGAAACATATCAATCAATCTATACAGCACTCTCCAGAGGATCCACAAGCAGTGGAACTATGTTACTTAGAGACATCAATCCTACACGGGTTCAAAGTGGCCTAAAAATGAAACATGGTGATCTGTTCAGAGAAATGCAACAGCTAGAGCTGCTAGATGATATTACAACACAGCGGTATCAGGGAGATCTCTCATCAGAGGTAAAAGGCTTATTGAGGTGGGAACTGATTGGATCATTCTTAGGAAAAATGGGCCCAAACTATATTCCACCAAATGCAGATCCACACCTTAGTTGGACAGGGAGTTCTAAAGTGGCCATTCCTACTCATTTCTCTTATTCTGAGTGGGAGCTACCAGACACATCTAGAAAGGATAAAGTTATGAAGTCTAATAACCAAGTTTCATCAACTCAAACCACAAAGCGTAAAGCACAAAAAGAACAAAAGAATAAACCTCCAAAGCGTATATATCTCTCTGCTCTATCTCCACCACAGGGTTTCAGCTGGAAAGACAATAGCTGTGCATTTGATTCAATCTTAACCATTCTTAAGAATAGTTATATCCAGGAGAGAACACTGTGGGATTTATTTGTCAAGGGACAGAACCATCATTTAACTTTTATTGATGTAAGTTTTAGAGATGTCATTCACAATGTCTCATCCTGGGATTTTGCTAGAGATGCAATCAGGCAGTACTTGGTTAAAGCTGGTAATACTCCTCACCTTAGTCTCACAGGGTATTCTAGTGCTCTATGTGTTGCTGAACTTCTGTCCACTGTAAATAAGCAATCTGTTGATATCCTTAAATCATGCACTATATGCAATAATGCAATCCTTACCCATACAGATAACATTGAGTTTACAGTCTCTGCACCATCTACATCAAACACATTCCAGGCAAGGTGGGATGAGTGGTTTACAACCACCTACAATCTACAATGTACTACATGTGAGCAAATTCAACCAATTCAACATATCAAGGTAGTTTATCATCCTCCTGGACTTATATGCTTCAATATCTATCAGGTCTCCCTTAACTGGACATCAGAAATTCAGTTGGTTGATTCCAATGGTACTCTTCATCCATATAAGCTGAATGGAATTGTATACTATAATGGGAACCACTTTACCTCTAGAGTAAGAGAGGCTAATGGGAATATATGGTATATTGATAACTTGAGATGTTCTCAGCAGGAACAGTCCCCAGTTGACTTCTCTTATGTAGGCATTGACTCTACAATGAAACCATACTTGGCATTATTTGTAAGACAAAATTAACAAAGCATCTGATATCTCCAAGGGTTGAATTATAGATCCTGCTGTGTTATCTGTGACATAGCACCAACTCTATGACATGTGTAAATGCATATATACAATTAAAAGTGATTGAAATTTTCTGGATCCAGTTTTTCCCACAGTACCCCTCACTCAAGCTTGGGCCCATCTGTTGGCTACAATGCTACCAGGGCATATCAGACTTCATCTGTGGTGAGGTTATATTCCAGGACACCAGCTTCTTGGTAATGGTTAGCTATCCAGGAAGATTGTGACCAGTGGGGCAAATGCTCAAAACCTGAAGTCTAACATTGGATTGCAGCCCCATGCCACTGGCAGCATGGCAAGACTAGGTAATCCATAGGGCCCAAACATTACAGTTAGCAGTCCCTCAGGTGAAGGACTTAAAGACCCTCAACCTGACAAGGCCCAGTGGATTAGGCCTCCCAGCACCCTCTCCACATCTGGACTCCTCTGTCCTTATTGGTGGCTTTTTAAGTTTATCTGATTTGATGCTCAACACCTCCAGGTACCCATCATCTAGCCATCTGGCCATTATCCTGATTTCAGCTTTAGCCACACCCTTCCCTCCCAAATGTTTTTTGGCAGTCAGAGCCTGTATTCCAATCTATACTTCACCATACCACAATTGAGTTTGTTAAAAGTGGGCATTGAACAACAACCCTACTGTTGAGTGAGCAGTGGTATATTCTATTCTACTACATGATACTCTAATCTTACTTGAGGAGAGTGCTTGTTAGTTGCTTGTGGGAGAGACTAAAAGAGAAGTGATTATTGGTCATAGTACATATATGGGGTATATATACATGCAGTCTATGTAGGGTGTCACAGCTGTATATCATGACAAATGTCCATGATGGTGGCTTAAGGCACTCCATACTCTATGTAGATCAAATGCATGGACCATGTAATATAATCTGGCCATCAGATCACTGATAAGTAGTATCCAGCATAGGTTGCTGCGAAGCATTATCCAGCTGACCCCCCAGCTATCCAGTTGACCCCCCAATTTAACACCTACATAACCACTTTCTACTCCAACCCACTATCACTTCTTCCACCCTTTGGGCCCATTCACCCCCCCTTCCCTTCCCTCCCATCCTGTCTCTTTTTATGGATCCAGTTGGCCATGTTTGGACTATTGGTAGTTGTCCCTCGGACCCTAGGTAGTTTTTTCCAGTGCTCTGTTCCCAAATTTTCACTGTGTGCTAGAGAAGTCACTGTGCATGCACTAGTTTACAACATGTGATAGAAATTTGAATTTAAAACAAAATGGACATTGGCCCTGTCACTGGTCACCAGTGGATGTGGTGAATGGCAATGTATTGGGAAATTACATAAGATTTCCGTTGAAATGCCGCTTCCTGCTGGGAGTGCAGGAGAGCAAGGTGAAGGGGGGTTCTGCTGGTTGTATAGATGGTCTGTCAAGATGGCCTTGGGGTTCTTCCACACAAGCAAGGCGAGGAGTCCAACAAAGTCGGAACACAAGACGGAGAGTCAGGACATGGGACAAAGAGTCGAGATGAGAGGGGAGACAATAGGGACGATGGTAGAGACAATAGGGATGGCGAACACAAGGGAAACAAAGACAAATGATAGAGATGACAAGGGAGACGATAGAGACGATGAGAACAATAATAGAGACGATGAGAGCAATGATAGAGACAAGGGGGAGTTCACTCGAGGGACAGGGGAAGAGACTGGGATTCCTTCATCTGAGTGTGTGCTCTTCTAGCTACAACAGGGCTCTATATATATATCTAAGCTTCCTACACTGAGAGAAGAACTGAGAAAGAGAAAGGGAAACAAAGCACGCAATAAAGGTAAAATAGGGGGAGGGGTATTAGAGATGACAAGTACTTGAGGATCGTGTCGCGATTGTGACAGTTGGGACAAGGGGAACAGGGTAGCTACTAATCAGGATAGAGTAGAGAAAACATTGAGACACAGAAGAAAACATTGAGACACGGAAGAAAACATCAAGACTCAAAAGAAAACCTAGAGGTGTGAGAGATGGTACCCTGAGGTCACAATGTTGAGACACCTTGAGACACGGAGTCAAGATGGAAAACATCGAGACAGAGAGAGAACCTCAGAACTGAGAGTGAGAACCTCAAGAGCAGAGGGAGAGAATCTCGAGAGTAGAGGGAGCACAGATTGTATAACTCAAGGATCAAGTAGTTGTGAAAATCAGGGCAGGACACTGTATATTCCAAAAGCACCCCTGTGGCCTGCCCCGCTGTAAAATACCCAGATGTTTACCAAAGACAAAGTAAACCTGCTATGTATGACCTAAACCCTGGAAATAAATCAATGTGGGTGCAGGCCAACCATAGGGTCAGTATGCTGGACAGTTCCTCAGATAATGAGGCTACGCAGACTTGTATTGCTGGGAAAATCAACCCCATTGGTCAGCTCACATGTCTAGCTCATAACTTCCGTGCTCAGGGAAACATGTTGACGGACTACAGGCTATACTCCAGTATGGGGTTTGCTTGCACAAGGAAAGTTGCCTATATTTATCATAGACCAGTTATATAAGCACGATTGGGTTGGATGTATGACAGGGCTGGGACAGGGGCATAACCTCATCCCTCCCAATAGCCGACAACCATGGGAAAACACTCTTGAAAGCACCGAACTCTGTCACAAATGGCTCAGTTATCTTGGATGCACAGCCTTCGTTGTAGCCATCCTTCACCAACCAAGGCCAAGGCCTCCCAATTTGTGGATCCATCACCCGGCGACGCTTGCAGCAGGCAGAAGTGTGATTGCTGCCACACCTGCTCTGGACCACTTAGAGTGGACTCTCTCTCCATGCCAGAAACTATGTGGGTGTGGATTGAGCTTTGTGATGAGGTATCACCCATCACTCCCTCATCCTGCCTAGTTTTTGGCCTCCAGGATCAACAACAGGTATACACCCTCCAGGCAGTGATATATCTTGGTGGGGGACACTTTACTGCTTGGCTCCTTGACCAGTCAGCCACATGGTGGAATTATGATGGTATGTGGAGGTTTGGTATGCTACATGTTGATCATGTTAAAGACGAGGTGGGCCTTCTAAAAAACGGCAATCAACAGGTGGCATTTCTGGTCTACTGTTGAGTGGACTGCCTGGACTGATTGTCCTGATGATCCATACATCAAAAACAAGGGGTTCATCAGATTATTCTCTTTGGTTTTCTGACTTGTTATCCCCCTCCGCTCATCTTGCCCAGTGGCCAC
>Ga0307517_10003901_pt1 | contig 23116 bp, 17 predicted proteins | sample 23_EM_MG_FD_194515 | JGI IMG/M metagenome (GOLD analysis project Ga0307517, IMG submission 194515) | Populus trichocarpa ectomycorrhiza microbial communities from riparian zone in the Pacific Northwest, United States - 23_EM | ecosystem: Host-associated > Plants > Roots > Unclassified | place...
AGAAAATGCTTGTAATTGCTTTGATTTAAAACCATAACCATGATTAAGTACCGTTGGCGTCATTGCACTTGATCTTCATGGTGTATTCTCTACAAACGAAAGGGAAGTGGACTGATATTTGTTTCCTTTCTTTCTAAACTCAAAATAAACATCTGTGACATTAACGTCAATTTCACCATGTTTTGTGCAAAGATCCATTTATGTATCTTCTTCGATTGAGGGAAACAATGAAGAAGGGCCAGTGCTGGTGATAAGCACATGGCTGGTTGTGGGCACTTGTTTCTGATAGAAATTCATGCAATATGTGCTCTGTTGTAGCTGTTATTCTTTCATGGTTTTGCTTTATCGGTTCTGCTGATCCGCTCATCTATGTCAAGGTTTTCAAATTCTCTTGTAACTTGTAAACATAAATTAATAGAAAGTAGAAATTATATCTTTTTCAAGATTCAAGGCATACATATTAAACTCGCCTGATAGAGTTAACCGATAACTTGTTGATTTTATATCTAATTTAAATTAAATTTTAAATTAAATCAAATAAAAATTAATATAGTCAAACCCAATCAATTTTACAATTTAATATATGATGAGTCAACCTAGTTAAAATTTAATTTAATTTAATTTAAAAATTAAAAAAAATATTTAATATTATTTTAAATTAACATAGATTAACTCGATGTATAACCTGGATATTGAATCAGGTTATATTTGGAGCAAGATTTAATAACTTTGATGGAAAGGAGAGAAGAAACAACCTTTATCTAAATAAGACTATTTTTAATCAAAGTCGTAGCTTAATTAAAGGATTAGACCACGTTTAATTAATTAAAGCCGATATCTAAATAAGTGCTTGTTTAGTAACGTTGTTGTGGATGAGGTTCACTTGCAGCCACACTAATAAACGTTTGGTTAAAAAAATAAAAGTGTTTTCAGCACGTAGGACCCACATAGCACCATAGGTTTCGAAGAAGCAATATTTTGCTGCTTCTCGTCTGGGAGAAACCTCAACAGTGGAGCATGGCTCCACTGTAGCACTGTTCACTAAAGTAAACAGTGCGAGTAAAATGTAATTCACTCGCATTGTTCACATGAAAAGTTTAGTTTTTTTTTTCTCTAAAAAACCAGTGCAGTTAAGTGATTTCACTTGCACTATTCACGTGAATGTGAACAATATATTTTTTTGTTTTTTAAAAAAATTAGTTTAAGGTGAATTAAATTTACTCGTACTGTAATCTCAATTTTATTCCTGATAATATTTTACCTAATTTTATTGCACGCTCAAAAAATCATGAAATCTGTAGTTCTTGTCGAATGAATTTTGTACGTAATGAAATTGTAAATTTTTTTTTAAAAAATTGAGTTTTACTTGAAAAACTAGTATTTAATATTATTTAATAACACTACATAAATTAGAAGAATATCGTTTGATGACGTAACAAAAAATTCAGTTTTTGTTGTTGCATGCTTAAGAAACCATGAAAAATATAGTCATTATAATAATAGATTCGTATGTGAAGACATTGCATATAGTTTAATAGAATAATAAAAAATATTTGATATCAATATTATTTATTTCATGATGTAATAATAGTAGTTAAATCTATAATATTTAAATTAAAAATATTTTTTAATTATTTTATAACCTCAATTTGAAAAGCATTTTTTTAACCAAACACATTAAACTACTTTTTGTTCAACCTCAATTTCAACCACAGTTTTAACCAAACATATATTTTTTCAAATCAACCTCAACTAAAAATACTTTTTATAAAACAATTTTTTTAAAACTACAACCACAACAGCAACCGCAATACTCAAATTCTTATGGGTTACCGATTATTTGTTCAGTCGTTGAATATTTTTTTCTGCTTTGTCTTAACCACTTAAAAGAAAAGGAAAAAAAAATGTTAATCACCAATTTATTTTCTTTTGAAATATCTAAACATATTAATTTAATAATTAAATTTATTTTTATTAATATGGATATTTGAACCGTTTATGTGTATTTTAATTTTTAATAATTTTAAAATTTATAAACTCAAATCGATGAATTTAAAAAAATATTAATTAAGCATTATTGATTTTGATTCTATTAATTGATGCTAATCGCAGTATTTTACACGCACGATTTCAACATGAAAGTCAAGCTTGCCACGCAAAATTAATGCGTGATCAGTTTTGTTTACACGTAATTTTATTTTATTTAAAAGATTACACGTACTGATGTTTTCGTTTGGATGCTAACATTAACAAAAAACAAATTAAATAAATAAATAAAATTATGTTTATTTCGCTGCTGTAGATATGCTCTGTGATTTTATAAGCTGATTTATAATTAGTATTTTAGTATTTTCAAACTTTAAAATTTGAGTAGTTAAACTTTATTTGTTTTATATTTTCATCCTAAAATAATTTTAAGCGTGAAAAATAAAGAAAAAGGAAAAAAACTTTCAATCATCTATATTTCAACTATAAAAACCATAGTTTTGAAACCCAACCCGGCTGACTCGGGGCTGGAACTGGGGCGGGTTGAAGAAAAAATAGAGAAAGGAAAAACCCGGTGCGACCCGGCAAGATACGGTCAAAAACCCGGTTGCAAGCTGTTGACTTTTGTTTTTTTTACTAAAACAACGTCGTTTTGATTAAAAAAAATTTGATCCAGGCAACCCGGTGACCCGGTAAAAACCCGGAACCCGGGTCTTGAACCGAATCGAGTCTAAAAATTATGATAAAAACCATTTTGGTTAGTTTTTGAAAGTAGTATTTGTTTATGATTGTCATCGTAATTAAAAAGTAAGTCAAGGGAAAAAAATAAAAATAAGTTTTAGATATATTTTGAATGAATTTTGAGGTTGAAATTAGATTTTAAAAGGATTATAAATACGCGTTTTTAAAAAATTTTTAAAATTTTTTTTTACTAAAATTTAATATGTTTTGTATGTTTTAAATCGTTTTGATTTGCTGATGTCAAAAATGATTTTTAAAAAATAAAAAAACATCATTGACATGCATTTTGGCACAAAAAGTTATTTGAAAAGCAACTGCAACCACACTGTTAAATACTCTCTATGTAAATATTCGGTATTGTAATAATATTTGTTTTTTAAAATGTTTTTTGTTTGAACATAAATTAAAATAATGTTTTTAGTTTTTAAAATTTGGTTTTGATACAATACGTTAAAATAATTAAAAATAATTTTTTATAAAAATTCTTTTCAAAACAAACGGGAAATATAAGATACTCAAATGGTGAAAAAATGGGGTTTTTTTTTAAAAAAACAATTCAGCAATCCCTAAATATAAATTCCGGGATTGTGGCAGTGACGTGCAACCTGTAGTCTGCATCAATCCTTTTTCTTAGATTTTTGAAGTGTTTGTGGAGAGGGTTTTTCCTTTCAAATTGACCCTTTTACTTTATTCAAACCTTCAATCATATCCTATTCAACTCCAACAGCCTCATTCTCTCAACGATAGCTTCTCCTCTTTCAATGGAGGACTAAATGCTTTACATTAGAGAGAGAAAAAAATTAATTGAACTCTAATTGAATCAATTTCTCAAATTGCTTAACACCATTATGATATTAATGGTCCTCAAAGCTCGATAATATTATGAAATTCAAAATTTAATTTGAATCATTTAAGGATTAAGAAGACTAGTTTGAGCATTTATGGGTATAAAATTGCATTCAAAGTAAGATTTAATCAAGGTTTTTTACAAATTCAATGGGCCAAAATGATAAAAGTTAAGACTTAAAGGACTCAAACAATAAATCTCTTAAAGTCTAAGCACCAACTTGACATTTCCCTGTACACCCTTCACATGTGTTTGCTCGTATGCATAAGTTTCAAAGATGCTTTCTTTCTTAATCACAAAGATACATCGAAGCACATATAATAATATAAAAATAATTAAATATACCAAAATCAAAGGTGAGAGATTTTCCTTTCATTTTCTTTTCTTTTCTTCTTTTTGAATGGTGAGAATTTTTTTCATTTTAAAGAAAAAAGAAAGACAACTTTTTTATTTTTTTTGTTTCTTGAAAGATTCCTTGTAGTGGGTCTAGGCATAAAAATCATAGCCGTAAGACCTACTCGGGGTTGATTGAGGCAAAGTCTGAATTATGGAGTAGAAATTTTGAAACTTAAAAAAAAATTAATATAATACTGTTTTAAAAAAATAAAATTCTTCAAGAGTTATAAATCAGCAAGTCAAATTCATATTTTTTCAATCCAGAATAGTTGCTGGAATTCGGATTAACTTATCGTACAGGTCCGAACTTCACAACTATAATAAAAACAGAGCCAACACATAGAGAGAGAATCCAGCTAAAAGTTTTCTAAGAAAGAGGAAACGAAAAAAAAAAAGGTGAAAACATGATTCTCGATCTGACAGATTCAGATTTCTAGGCTTGAGTTTCTATGTTTTTAAGAATTCATTTCCTTTCATTGTCTTTGGTTTTCTCTCATTCCCATTTCCTTCCTTCAGGTTTTGCTGTTCCTTTTCTTTCTCTCTTTGCATCTTACATGAGAAATATTCTCTTTTTAGTTCTTGAGTTTGAGATTCAGATTTAGACCAACCCCATTCATTAATTCTCATGAAAAAAAGCCCCCCATTTGTTTATTTAATTAAATTTAGCAACCATTTTGTTGAATTCTCTCCCATTTCTATTTTTCTTTGGTTTCTTTTTATAAAAATCTTATATTTTTTTAATTCTGGGTTGATTCATAATTTACTGGAAAAAGGGCGAAAGGGAAAGAAATTTATTCAGATTTGGTGTATTTACTGTATTTTTTTTTAGCTTGGCATTGGAATTTTTATTGCTTGAATTACAATCTATGTTTCGTTTTGTTTTAATTTGAATTTTAGTGGGTGTTCCTGGGTGTGATTTAGATTTCTGTTTATTCAAACAAGTTCATTTGTTTTTTATGAATTCCAATTCTAATTATTTTTTCTTTTGTTCTAACATTTGGTGGGACTTTTTAGTTTGTTAAGTTTGTGAATTAACTTCAAGACAACAACTTTACGATGATTTATGTTAAATCACAATGTTTGTTTTGGTAACTGACTTCAATTGTTGTCTCAACTTATGCAGGGTTTGTGTCTCTAGATACTCTCTCTATCTCCAATACTCTCTCCTCAAGATTGGAATAGCATAACAAAAAGAGAGGAGAGTGGGAGAATGGAGTATGAGAGCAGCAGTTCGATTTGGGATGGGGTGTATTACTACCCACATCTGTTTGGTGGACTAATGCTAACAGCTGCTTTGCTTGGATTATCAACTAGTTATTTTGGTGGACTTGGGTTCTCTTCTTTGCCTTATATGTGGTCTGATCTAGGAATTTTTCATAAAAAGAAGTGTCAGAAGAAGCGAATTCGGGTTTACATGGATGGTTGTTTTGATCTTATGCATTATGGACATGCCAATGCTTTGAGGCAAGCTAAGGCTTTAGGAGATGAATTGGTGGTTGGTGTTGTTAGTGATGAGGAGATTGTTGCCAATAAGGGCCCTCCTGTTTTATCCATGGAAGAGAGGTATTTTAGTGCATTGCTCCTTTCATTTTATTTTTTCCCATTGATTTGTTTTATGTGTTTTTTTTATAAATGGCTGGACATGTTTCTTTCAGTTGAAGTGTTCTTATTTTTTTGTTGTGTTTTAATTTTACAAACGAAGTCATGGGATCAGAATCTGTTAATTGCAATACATTTTACTGAATTATGTGGAATAAATTTGCCAAATCTTGCTGGACTAGTAATGGAACTGGTCAAAGTTTATGACGTCGATTGCAAAGTGAGCTATGTACTTCTTGAGGGCGACATATCAGTTTGTTTATGACATTATCATCTGTGTTCATTTAGTTGTTATTGCAACGGACTATAAAACATGAATAAGATGAAATATCTGTAGTTAGGCCAATTTTCTCTGGCAATATATTAACTGGACTATACATGTTCCACATGTTCATTATTCTCAGGCTGGCCCTTGTCAGTGGATTAAAGTGGGTGGATGAAGTCATAGCCGATGCTCCTTATGCCATTACAGAGAAATTCATGAACAGTCTCTTCAATGAGCATAAGATTGATTATATCATACATGGTGATGATCCTTGCTTGCTTCCTGATGGAACTGATGCCTATGCCTTGGCCAAGAAAGCTGGGCGTTATAAGCAGATTAAGCGTACAGAAGGTGTCTCCAGCACCGATATTGTAGGTACTATAACTTCTCTTGATCAATCTCTGAAATTGTTGGACAATAGTCAAAAAATTGATTGGTTAGAAAAAACTAACATGACATTAACTATATGTTTGGGGCTATCAATGAATATACTGTACTTTTTTTTAGTTGAGTGCATGTCATCAGTACAAGTGTTTGATCCCTTGCCCATACTTTCATCCTTTACACTTATAAAGATAACTTTCTTGTTTTATTTTTGTTTCTAATTACAGCTCCACTTATTAATGTAGGTAGAATACTTTCTTCTTTGAAGGATACAAAAGCTTGTGAAAATCACGATGATTCATCATCTTTGCCTGGCATTGCTCTTAAAGGAAGTCAATCCAACAGTGCCCATATATCTCAATTTCTACCAACTTCCCGGCGAATTGTGCAATTTTCAAATGGCAAGGTATCACATGTTTGCTTTTCATAATTATCTTGTGAAGTCAGTAAAGCATGAGTTTGTGACCACTAACTGGAAATAATTATATATGGCATCTTTGATCCTCCAGTCAAAATATTTTTTTAGCATATATTTCCATACCTGCATTTCTTGTTTGGAACTAAAAGGGAAATTGAGGTGCTAATCAGATATCTTGTGCATGATTTGAGGGAAAAGGGGGCATACAATTAAAAATTTTCCTCCTTTCATCAGTGTATGTGGACCTTATTTGATCGAATGACTCTGTGCATTGCATGTTATCTTAGGGACCAGGACCAAATGCTCGTGTTGTCTACATCGATGGAGCGTTTGATCTCTTCCATGCTGGACATGTGGAGGTATCATTAATCATCAATGATTTACTGTCATCATTCTTTGCAATGATTCTTGCAATTCCATCACAATAAAAAAGCTGTGATTGTATCTCATTGCCATGCCAAAGTTTGTGGCTCCAACATCACTGCATATTTTTGTGGACTGTAGTTCTATTGGGCATCAGCTTAGTGCTTTTCAACATGGCACTGTAGGTATACATGGCTCAATGCCAGCCACTCAAATATCTGCCTTGCATGACACAGTGAAATTTGATGATTGCTCAAATTGACAATTCCAGCACTCTGGACTGGGTTACTATAACTTCTGGTGTTTATGTCTGATAGCAAAAGCAAACATGATTGGATCAGAGTTAATCCTTTTCAAGTCTGCATCCAGTAGAATGGTTTGTCAAACTTGTTCAACAGATTTAATGTCACTGTGGCTATCTGGGGAAGCAGCTTTATCTGATTCATTAATTGTTTTATGGTGTGATTGGTTAGCTTTTGGTTTTCAAGACCCTGAATCCCTTGTTGGTTATCCCAGTAGATGCATGATGCACCCATCCATAGTATATATGCCATACAAAATGCTCTGTTTCCTTTATCGCTAAAAGCCAACCATACATGTAAATTTGTTGAGAAATTTTTTCCCCTCTTATATTTTTCCTTGCCCAGATTCTCAGGAGTGCTAGGCAGCTTGGAGATTTTCTGCTGGTTGGGATCCACACTGACCAGATTGTAAGGTATATATATCAATTTGCTTTTGATGCTTGATTTTACTTGTGTACATTGTACATTAGCACACTTGATATCAGCAATTTTTGCACTTACAGATGTTTGAATGCATCAGATAAGACTTGTATCTGCACTTTCTTGTGTCAGTACAGCAGAATATAATGAAACAAAATGCTGTTTTGCGCAGTGAACATAGAGGGAAAGGTCACCCAATTATGCATCTGCATGAACGTAGTCTTAGTGTGCTGGCCTGCCGCTATGTTGATGAAGTCATCATTGGTGCACCTTGGGAAGTTACAAAAGACATGGTATTTTAATTGTTGCTATAATTCTATGTACTTTGATATGAGAGTTTTAAACAGATAATGGTTTATTGTTAATGCATCACAGATGCTCGTACAGAGATGGGGTTAATGCATGCTGAATGAAGAAATTTGTTGGGATTTTGAAATTACTTGGGCTTTAGCTTTAACAACAAGATTTTTCTGTGTAATTGCTTTATGTGTTGAAGGATTCAGGTTGATCCTTATTTTTACAAATGGTTGTTGAAGTATATGCTTGATCTTAGAAAGTTACAAATGTCATTGGAACCTAAACAATTCCTTTGCCAAGCTTATGAACAACAGAAATAGTTCTTGGAGTCATGTAATCAACATCAATTTAACTGAAGTATATGGTATGATTTCAAAGATGAATTCTGAACTCTGAGTAAAGTGATTCTAACGAAAAGCATAGACTGAATTGGTGTCTTTAGCCAAAATGTTGCTCCCTTCTTCTCTAGAGTAGTTTCAGTTCTTTAAACATACACCTTCCACTGAGGTTTCAAACTGACACCTTCCTGAGTTTCTATTATTAACTGATGTAGTTTTGGATCTGTTTATCAACCTATTAATATTGAGGCATGGTACATTTTTGAATGACCATTGTTGTATGATTTCTTAACCATGAGATATTCCTTTATTTGCATGATCAGGTCACAACTTTTAACATCACCTTGGTTGTGCATGGGACAGTAGCAGAGAACAACTCCTTGTTGGCTGTAAGCTTAATTCTTCGATTTCCCTGATTGAATCCCTTTTTTCTCATGCAACTTCTATGTGCTTAGGCAATTGGAAAATTGAAAAAAAAAAACGGTTTGCTTCATGTAGGGAGAACCTGATCCGTATGCAGTTCCAAAGAGCATGAGAATTTTCCGGATGCTTGACAGCCCTAAAACTATAACAACCACTTCAGTGGCGCAAAGGATAGTTGCCAATCATGAGGCTTACGTGGTAGTTCTAAGCTTCTCACTCTTGCTTTACTTGAATGAGTTCAATGTGATTTGTGTTTTCCTTTTGGATTGACATTCCAATTGTGCATTTCATGTCAACTGTCGTCCATTCTTTGCACCACTACATTTTATGAAATTACCTGGAAAAAACTAACCAGATGGCATTGAGCACTGCTTAATTCACTCATTGAATGGTCCTGACCAGCGGGATTCACTATCCAATTTCTCACATGGTCCCGTGTGGTTGAACTGGTGAATTACAATCTCTGAGTCGAACTGGTGAGCTACAGTCAGTAAATCCAGATTTCTTGAAGGCATTGTCAAGTTTTTTTCAGCTGTGAATGAGTAGCTATTCATTTTCTTCTTTAAGGGCATAAATAGTTACTGTTCAAATTCTGAATTTTTTCATTCTGGTATTCAAGTCTGGGATCCAATGTCCTTATTTGATTACTTGCCTTGAGTATTCTTCCTTTTACGATGTCATTTGATTTCCTGCTCATTATACCTCACAAATAAGTTCATTGTAAACTTTTTTGGATAGTAGCATTGTATTCACAGGGTAGTATATCATGCGATGATGTTTTGCTTCTGACTAAACCCTAAACTTCAATGCAGAAACGTAATGCCAAGAAGGCAGAAAATGAGAAAAAGTACTACGCAGAGAAGGTATATGTATCAGGAGATTAAGCAGAGATCCAGTTCCACCACATAGATGGTTTCGTACAGTTATTTATGCCATGCAGGGGCAACCTTAACCATCACAGAGACTTCCAATCAGCAGATACACATGACAGTCCCATAATTTTTGTGCTGGCGGTTGGGGACGACAATTAGATGGATGTTGAAGGCCCTCTCGAGAGGCTGTGGACGCATCATTTTATTTTATTTCTTATTTGTTGTAACTTACTTTCAGAATAGAACTGAACCCTCAATAATGACACTGTTGAAACAGTTAATCACTTGGGCCTTCTCTCTTTACATCCTTTTCCAGGTGGCGTATTATTTCTGCTGTACAATGTGATGCCTAATCTTAGATCAAATGGATACAGTACCAAAAACTAATACAAATCGATGCTCCTAAACTTTCTCAGGGCAGAAAACCAATCAAACTCTCATTCTTTCTCATCTCTGCTGCATATCATGATGCACCGAATGGAGGTTTGAAATTGATGTTCCAAGTTTATTTTAAAGTTTGAGCTTTTCTGGTTCACTAACCAACAAAAAGGGAAGGAGTTGCTTACAGCAATTGGATTTGCTTCAAGAGTGAATGGCTGGATGCACTACGGCTTTTTTAGCTTTTTATCAGTATTGAGCAAACTGAACAAGCTATGATCAACACCAATCCAACTCGAAACATAAACCTAGAAGAACACAAGAAACTCCAGACCATTAACATTTTACTATTTCATCTCAACTTCCTTTCTACAATAAGCTTGTCATCCAGAAAAGAAACCCTCACAACCTCATCATAACTGTCAGTTCCCCAAGAACCAAAACAAAGTGGGACCCAAAAAAGCAAAGAAAACAAGAGGAACACTTTCTAATAGTCTCCTCACGCCCCCATCATATACATTCTTCATTCCCCAATCTAACACTGCTTTCATTGCACTCCAGAGAACAAAACTTAAAAAAAATGGAGGCCAGTGCTAAAACCAACAAGCCCACTTTACGGGAGCCAAGTAACAGGAGTTGGGTTGGGATTTTGAGGAATCTGCGGCACCAAGCAATGCTGTTGCTGCCACTGAGGGAGGCCATCACTCCCTGCTCTTATTCCACCAAATCCAAATGCCTGGTTCCCTTGTGCTTGTCCTAGCCCTACACTTCCACTATAATTTTGATCATTATTGTCTTCTTCAATATCCATTGCTGCTTCTCCCATTTCTTCAGAATCCATCAGCTCAGTTTGTGCCACACTAGCATTACTATACATTATTTCTTGCAAAAAAGCAGGCTGAGTTTGAGAAGGAACCCAAGGCACAACAGCCATGCTATTATCCCTTCTTGCCCCTGCCTCCTCCTCCTCTTCTTCAACAGATCTTACTCCACCAGATTGGCTTGACCATAGAAATTGATCTGCATAAACAGAAATTATCCAGTTTTAGCCACAACCCATCATTTTTAAACCCTCAAATTCCACTCCTAGACAAAAATCACAAAAACCCATCAAAGAAATTAGCTCAATCACTTACTTCTGAAGCCAGAAATGATGTTGGAATCAAGAGAAACAGAGAAATTATTAGGAGAACGATGCAGCAAGTGAAGGTTATTAACAGGCTTGAATAAAACAATAGCCCTCTCTTCGTTATCAGAAGTTGCTGATGATGATTCTGGCATGACCAATTCCTCTATCTGCACTCCCTGGTTCTTCCTCTGCTCATTGCTAATCAAACCACAGTCCCCTTCTTCTTCACCGAACTCACCCGGCATCATTGATCCCTCTTCTTCCTCTATAATCGTCGGCAGCTCAGCATCCTAACACAAAACCGACACAAACCACAAAATTGATGAATATTTTCTCAAGAAATCTCGAGTTTTTTTTTTTAACAAAGAGATAGAAAGGGAGTGGAATAGTACCAGAACGAGACGGCGAGTCTTGCGAGCAGGAGCGGAAAGGGAGAAATCGGAGAAATCATCACTGACTTCATCCACTTCTTTTCTCTTCAATATCCTCAACGAAGAAGAAGATGACGACGACGACAAGTATGGAGCAACTCCATCCATTGTTTGTGAGTCTTTAGATTGATTTTGTGCTTTGTACGCAAAGCGTTTGATGTTTTCTTGCTTTGTTTTTTTTATTATTATTATTATGCTATAAGAGAGGAGAAACAGTGTTTATGGAGATATTTCCTGGGGTCTCTGGAGATGTCCAGAGAGAACTGAGAAGAAAAGAAAGCACCTTTTTTTGTTGTTATTTACGGTTTCGCCCTTCTTAGTCGGCTGTTGTCTTTTATCGTACATGGCTTTAAAACCGATACCCGAAGCAAAGCCCGGTCTTATATATGGAAGATTTAGCTCGGTTAATTTATTTTTTAAAAAAAAATAATAATATTATTAAACAATATTGTTTTATTAAAAAAAAAAAAGTCAATATTGACTTTGAATTTAGAACAGATTTTATAGGATATATCAGGTTTTCGGATCAATATATTTTTCATTTAATTTAAAACCTAATCTGTATGCATTTGAAAGAATAGCAACAACTATCAGCAATATTAAAAATAAATTCAAACCAAGAGGTTTGCTTCTTCTATGTTCTCAAGTTCGAGCCCTATAATTGCTAATATAATGATCACTGAAAACTTACATAATCGTTAATTTCAGGGCCCGTGAAATTAATCGAGATATACACAAACTGACCCGGACACCGACGTTAATCGAAAAAAAAAATCAACCAATAACAAGGAAATTCAAGCATATGGAAGTTGAAATGATCAAACAAATCCAGGCTTGGTTGCCTTCAAAAAGATTCTTGTCAGCTTTGTATAAACATTATCTGCTGTGAACAAATCACAAGCTTGTTGCGATGAAAATTCTTCAAAACTTTCATATGCCAACTTCTAAACCATCTCTAAGCAAACATACAGCTTCTAGGGGAAACATTCATTGCCCCAAACTATATCTGACATACAACTAAACTTCTTTTCATTTCTTTCATGGCTTCTTTGAACTTTCATACAATACAAGTTACATACAAAGTGGCTGGTTCTGGGTTTGGAGAGCTAAGCATTGTCGACGGGCAAGAGTACGAGGATGATAGAAGAATAACTGAGCATAGGATACAGATTGGCCTCCAGGAAGTGAGAATACTGTTTCATTGCTGTGTCCCTTTCAGGTAAGTCACCAGAAAGGAAATCGAATGGTGCAGGCTTGCCAGTGTCTACCAGGGGCTCCCATCTGTATGCTGGCCGTTCTGGGAGTGTGATGGTAACTGACAAATGGCTAGCATTGAAGGCGATGTAGATCTCGCGCTTCACCGAGTCAATCTGGCTCAAACCATAACAAGAAGTGGTAATTAATCAAGAGCAAGGCACCCATAATTGAAGATAAGATGAGGAACATTGACGCATAAACTGGTTGAGGGAGTAAAAAGGCAAGAGAGTGTAATACAAAGAAGGTTGTGATCAAACACAGAAACAGTATTCATAATCCGCTCATTCTGGGGGTAAAAGTCACAGCTGGTACAACCTATGATTTATATGGAAACCTTGGAAGAGTAGGAATCATTTCAGTAATCATTCCTTGTTTCATCTTCCTCCCATGTCATTGGTTGTGTTTATTTTCACAAGCCTCGCCTTTGGGGTCTAATAAGTTCAACTTAAGGCCATCAAGCACCTGTTTGTTGCTATCAGCCACTATTAATATTTTCTTTTTTCTTGCTCAATCACATCTCCAGCATGTCTCACGAGAAATGACATGCTAGTTGCGGTGAGAAAGCATACCAGTGTAAAGGCCACAAAACGGCTTGTTTCTGACCAATCTGGTGTTCCAGGAGCATGACCATGCCATTGCAGCCTCTCTGCTGTTGGGAAGTCATTCAAGCCAAGGGACTCACATTCACTGCAAGTTGACTACTCATATAAGATGGAACTTGGGAGACAAACGGGAGAGCAGAATGGCAAACTGCATAAGAAGAGTTCACATCAAGCATATACTCACTGGCGGAACTTGGTCATGAGGCGGCAAAATCTAAAGAAGTCTGATGAGGATTCTTCCTTCTTATCCCACCAGAAATAGTTGATCTGCATTGTAGCAGACAAATAGTGAACATAATCAATGGTAGGATTCAAAAGAGGATCTGATCAGTGTCTGGGTGTGGAAAGTTACATAGTTGTCATGGCAATATGTATTGTTGTTGCCCCCTTTTGTGTGACCATATTCATCACCCATGTGTATCATTGGAACACCCTGGTCAGATAAAAGAAGTCTCAGTTGTGAAACCACCAAGCTAAAAGATTTGTAGATGCAAGAACAAGAGTAGAATTTGACCCTTACTTGAGAAACCATAAGACACAGAAAGAAATTTCGCATTTGCCGTTTTCGCAATTTCTTCACTGAAATGCTGGCTAATTCACCCTCCTATGAAATCATTTTGAAGAACAAAAATTGAATCCACATAAACCATGACATGCTTCAATAATCTAATGCTACTACTTGGGAAAACAATGATTGCTATCACAAAACCTGAGAACAAGAGTTTAAGTAACACAACCAGTTGTCTTGCAAAATTTAATCATTTTGTCATGTTGCTCACATAATAGTTAATACAGCAAGAAATGAATGCTTAATTCAATGAGAATTAACATGTATGCGAGTTAAACAAATTATAGTGGTCTCTGCATGCCCTAAACCTCATATACTGGTGAATTCCACATAAATTATATGAGACATGGCTCAGACAAAACCCAAGAACAAGCATAAAGGACTCTAGATAAAAAGCATAGTGTACTTTTCTCAGAGTAAATACCTGTCCACAATTCCAGCTATTGTTGTGATTTTCTCCATCATTGTTGTCTTCTCCATTTGCCAAGTTATGCTTCTCGTTATATGTCACTAAATCAGCCAAAGTAAAACCATCGTGCGCACATACAAAGTTAATGCTGTTCCATGGTTTCCTTCCTCCTTCCTGATCCATTGATTCATTTAGAAAGCACAAATTACAGTAGCATGCTTAAATGGATCATAGAGCAGAGCATGCTCCAGGCATTAGAATCTATCTTATGTTGCATCAAATGTCAATGTCAGGCTAGTCCATATTTAGTAGATTTCCCATTGGACATTCCAGCACATATATCATTATATATCAGCCAAGTATGGTGAGTGCATTGAATGGTTCCGGTAACTAGACCAAGAATATATGAGTGCTGGTACACTTCATGAAATTGGTTACATGAAGAAGACATTGGAAATAAGAGGTCAAGAAGTAGTAGTTAATTACATTCAGTCCTTGTCTCTTTTCATGTCATATAATCATATTTGTCTACCCAATTTTATCATATAAATCATTTCTCATTCTATAAATAGTGCTGTACAAGTTTGCCATTCGAGTACAAAAGCAAAAAAGAAATTGCACAAATGAATAAAGGAAAAGGCTCAAAATAGCATACAATATTAAAACTATCCAATAAAATGTTGACAGACATGAGACCAGGGCAAAGAGAGACTAAAGACACACCTGGTATAAACCTGGGCTCCCACAAAGGCATTCAGCAAAAGCCCCAGAAAAACCATCTGTACCCTTAATGAACTGCCGCACAATGTCTCGATACTAGAAAAAAAAGAGTAGATTTAAATCAAAACAGGCAGAAACCCCATAGGAATAGAAATGAAAATGCAATAGTTGCTAAACCTTTTCTTCTTTTTTTTCTCTTAATAACAAGGTGAAAAGGACAGAAGGGGTATCATAGACTGCTGGTGCATTTGGGTATTCATGCAGCATCGCATTGAGAACACTGAGTCACCAGTTGGAATGATAGAATTGGCAATGTAAAATTCACACTAACCTTTCCATTCCATTCTGACCAAATATGCCAATGAGGAAACATGCCAACTTGATACAATCCTCCGGCATCCCATGCTTCAGCTATAAGCTACTCAAGACATTATAAGAGAATTTAAACCGATGCAGTGAGCTTCACTGATCAGAGAACACTTCCAGGGGAGCATGGAGAAAGAAATCAAAGAAAAGTACCTTAACATCACGGAGTATGGGATCATTACTCATCATTTCAATCAATGGTGGGCTGCCAAGAGGAGTACCAGTTGTCACCAAGTCGCCTTCTATTGGACTCCCAAAAACATTAACTGCATCCCAGAGACTGGTCAAGAAAAGAAAAGGTTCATCAGCATAAAAACTGAAACATCCGGTCTTCAACACAAATGAACAAGAATATGATCTGGGTGACAAATTGGCTACAACCTACTACTTCGAGTCATGATAGAAGCAAGGTCAAAGCGGAAGCCATCTACATGCATCTCAATCACCCAATATCTGAAAGACAGAAATGAATTAGAGAACTGCTCACGCCACAGTTGAGGAGGAAATGCATTTAAAGAATAACAAATGTGAGAGAAACCCACAGTGCAATCAAATAAAAAATAAAAAGGCAACCAATCAAGAATGACATGATGAATAATGATAAAGCATACATGTCATTAAGAGCTGGCATACAATCCTTTCACCCACAGACACAGGAGGGATGAAAAAAAAGGGCTCTCGATATAAGCCATTTGGTGAAAAGCATTATCAACTGAAAAAAGTAAAAAAAACTTTGGATTTTAGGAAACTCCTTCAATCTAGCCCCTGAGGCTATTTCAATGGTCTCATAGACCTTCAGGCATCTGAATTTATTTAACAGCGAATTGAACCTCGAACACCCTTGAATAAGAGCAAACAGAGAAGTCTAGAATGCCTCGCCACAAAAACCTCACGTGCAATGAAATCCTTATTCTTATCCTAGTGATGGGTGTTTAAAAAGCTGAAGGTGCACTAAAACACAACATTTTCAAGGAGCCTAGGCATAAAGCTGCAATAAACAATAACATGTGATCTAATTAACTCATAGTTTAAGCCAAGGTTTTTTCTTATGTCCGAAACAAAATTCAAGGGATGAGTTGCAATCAAGAAACATAACAATGCCAATAAATATCACTCTTCCTAGTTTGTCCATTTTGCTTTTTCACATCAGCCATAAATTGACATGCAACAGAATGCTTGCAATTGAATGTGTTCTCACAACCTGTATAAATTTGCTTTTTCAGAATAGACAACTCATGTGCATCTACCTTAAGCAGTCCAAAATAAATTGACGCACGACAGGATGGTTGCAATTGAATGTGTTCCCACAACCTGAATAATTATAGAACTCTCCCTGTAATAGCATAAAGTAAAACTTAGCTCACAACAATCACATGAGTATTAGAATATCGCACCATAAATCTGAACAAATTGAAATACAGACAATCTTGGGATATCAGAAGCATGTTTTTCTTCCACAAGAGGAAATTAACATATAGCAGCTACATGTCAGTATCTTTTTCTAACATATTTCAAAATTTTATCTAAGACAAGAATTGAATTGCTTTAACATCAAGAACTATACCTTAGGAGCAAGCATGTAATAGAAACTATTATCAACTCCTTTGAAAGATAGAATGGGACCTCTCTCATTTCCTTCTGCTGTGTGATTGAAAACAACATCCATGAACACCTGCTCGACTAAAATCAGAAACTAATATTCAGAAAAGCTCACCAAAGACATGCTATATCATAGTGCAGCAAGTTGTCACCTCAATTCCTCGTTTATGTGCTTCTCTAACTAGAAGCTTGAATTCATTAATTGCATCATGGCCACAGTTAAGTGTGCCAGCAGATGAGTATCTTGTCATAGGAGAAAAGTAATTGACAGTAGAATACCCCCAAAAATTAACCCTGGAGAGGAACTAATGCATAAGCATCATAAGAAATGTAATGCACCATTACGTTGTTTCTAAAATTCTAAAGTTCATGAAGTTGAAAGCATCATCATATTTCATCATTTACCAAATAGGAATCATCAATATCATCATTTTATTTTTGGATGGGCGAAAGAAACAGTTATGAGAGACACGGAAAAATTACAAAAAGGGAGAATAAGGTAGACATCTGTAATGTCACCATGATTTATCATTTTTAATAAACTAAAAAATCTTTGACCAGTAAGCTTTCAGATGCGACAGGCAAAGAAGAATCTTTTCAGAGATCTTTATGAACTCCAAATATGAAATTTTCCATACCAGGACCATTTAGGAGCTTGTTCAATTCTATAAAAGACAACATAGATCTTCTAGAAAATACTCATGACCAAATAATCTTGGATAATACAGCAATGAAAGTTACTGGCAAGAGGGAAATTATCGTACTTATAATCACCGAAGACAGAATTGTAATCGTAATACTCAAGCTCATTGAATTCATGGCATGGCATTAACTCTATGCAGTTGACACCAAGTTCCTGAAAAATCAGTAAATGGTTAATAAGAGCATGCAGCTAAAGATTATTCATGATCGCACAATCTCCAGTGGCTTCAATAAAACAAAAACAGCTTCAGCAACGCATTAGAAATTTAATATATCTGGAGGATCGTACAAAAGGGATGATTCAAAATGCAATACATGAAGAATTTCCAAGTCCATTACTTTGTTATAATCAAAAACAACCAAAATGAGGATTATATGCAATTATGAATGAAGTTTTTTCTTATAACAAATACCGAGAAATGCTCAAAAGATAATAACAGAAGTGCTCCGAACATACCTTCAAATGACCAAGCTTCTCCACTACACCAAGGTATGTACCAGGGAATTCAGTCCTACTTGATTCATGCTGTGTAAACCCACGAACATGCATTTCATATAGTATTAGATCTCTCTGTGGATACTTCAACAGTGAATCTCCCTCCCAATCAAACTGAAAACATAAAACGGCCAAATACATATACTAAACTCAGAGCAACAGTCAAAACAAGTGGTATGAAACAGATACCAAAATACAAGTGGAAGTCATTTTCAAATTTGGCAGATTTTCTGCCTTCAAGAGAGTCTATAATAATACAATTCCTCGCTAATAAGATAGTCCCCTTTGGATAAATAAGGCATCCAATTATACACATAAAGGAAGAGAATTAAGCCTCAAATACCTTATCATCTGCAGTTGGTATCATGCAGGCCATTTGAGGCCAGCAATTATCATCAGACCCTAAAACACCAAAATCCCCTCTGCTAATGACTGCCTAGACAAATGAATAATTTATCAGAGTTCATAGTTATTTGCTTATAACTAAACTAAAAGCAAAACGTTATGAACAATACCAAATGAATAAAAGGTAAAGGAAGAAACTAACTTTTGCATACGGGTCCAATACAATCTGAGAGGGATCATAGTAATGTCCTTCTTCAGGAGAAAAGCTGCCATCAAACTTGTACCCATAGAGCATATCTTTAAAATCTCCTTTCAAATGCACATGCCAAACATCCCCAGTCTTGTTGGTCAAAGGATCAAGAAAAAACTGCTCAGTCACTCTATTCTGCATCAACAAATGGCAACAATAATCATTCGCGATACCCTCAAAAGGGCACAATATTAAGCATTGAACCATGAAAACAACTACCCAAAAAGACACCACTGCTATAGCCATGTTAAACTAGCCTCTACTATTTATTCACTGCCAAAACTCATTAAGAATGTGAACTTCAAATCAAGAATCAAAAGGGTAGTCTCCAACTCCACAAAACTGTGAACTTTTAAAGCAATTATAAACCTATAATCAAGAATCAAAATTGGTTTCCATCACCATTAAAAATATGAACTTTAGACAAACAACTAAGCAACTATCAACAGCCAAGAAAGGGTTTTGAATATCAACCAACCTCAGGCAAATCAGAGAGAGAAATCAAGCAAAGAGTAGCAGAAACTGCATTGGCAGAAAATATAGCGAAATTGACACCACCATCACGAACTGTGGCACCAAATGGTGAAGGATGGCCTTCAAAAACCTGAAACTTTCTCAATTTAGGCCCCTCCTCCTCCACCACCACAGCTGTATCCACCCCATCTCTTGCTGCTTTAATGGAAATCGATGCCGTTGAATTACTAAAAAGGTTACTGCCAAAGTTTTCTAAATTGGAAGTGACATTTCTTTTCAAAAGACAGAATTTTGGGGTACTTCGGAACTGGGAAATGAATTTGAGGACATGTACTGAGTGTGAAGTAGAGTGAAGTAAGTTCATAATTTGCAGCCAGAGAGAGAGTTGCTGCTGCTACTGCTACTGCTGGTTGATTGTGCTGAGAGACAATCATCCGTACATTTTGGTTTGAAGTGGACAGATAACGTGGTATCTGATCTCAAACAAGTGGCGTTCCTCGTGTTTTCTAGATTTGGTCACTTTTTAAGGAATCTTCAGTTACTTTCTGAAAATTGATTAACTTGATTTTGGTGCCTTAATATTATTACTTAATAGTTTTAAAAAAAATTCAAATTTCAGTATCTAAACCTTGATTTTTGTGTTTAAAAAAAAATCATTTTTTTTATTTTAAATTATTTTGATGTATTTATATCAAAAATAAATTTTAAAAAATAAAAAATTATTATTTTAAAATATTTTAAAATAAAAAATATTTTAAAAAATAGTTTACCAAACAGGCTTTTAAAATGATTAAGTTAGAACGGGATATTTTTTATTTTTAAATATTTTTTTTAAGAGTATATTGTTTAAAAAATAATAATTTACTTTTTTTTAATAATTTTAATATGTTGATGTTGAAAAAAAATATATTTTGATATATTCTCAAATAAAATATATTTTAAAAAAATAGTTAAACACACACTTAGAATATCATATTTAATAAAAAAATATTATATCTTTTATATTCATACGTATTTATAAAATCTGTCTTGTTTAAAATCAAAATTTAGAATTTTTTTTCTTTCTTAAAGTTAATCTGATATAGATATATAACTCGAACTTGAGATTTTAAATCTTCTCTTTATTATTTAATTATTAAACTAATCTCAATCCAACTTTTTGTTAAGTGAGGAAATGTTTTTCATTTTGGTGGTGAACAATTCCAGTTTTGAATGCTGATTTAATAATTTAATATGCCTGTTATTATTATTATTATTATTATATATATATATATAAAACCTTTAATATGCCTGGGAATTGGGATAAATTTGTTGAACAAGTGAATTAAATGAGTATGGGTTGGAATTAATTCTAACTCTTATAGTCTTATGGGCCATATTTTGTTGGGTTGACATTTAAATATTGGCCATTAGGCCGTGTCAATCAAGCCTAATCTATTTTGTTTAAGGCAAAGTTTAGAAAACAAAACTTGTAGTATTTTGTTGGGTTCACATTCACAAAACTGGAAAATTAATTTTTAGTTTTCTAAATTTAAAAGAAAAAATCATATTTTAAAATTTATTCATAGTTTTTCAATATCAGTCTTTCAAAAAAAAAATTCAAATGAAGAAAAGGCATAAACAGTAGTTTTTTTCTCTTATATACAAGCACTTTTTAACAACATAAAAGATTAAAATTACATGTTTTTTATTTTTATATTTAATTTGTATCATAAATTTATTTTTATTATAAATATAATATAATGGTTTTTTTTTTAGTTAACAATATAACTTTTGTGTGATAATTTTTTAATTTGAATGAAATAAAATCAATATCTACAATTAAATCATCACAAATATAAAATATCAAGATGACTATTATAAATTATGGTGTTGATTTTTTATGAGAAACAATTATAATCATATCTTGATCATGAGTTTTTTTTTTCAAATAAAAAATTTATTTCTTTCTTATAATTTAAATCAATTAAATTCAACCAAAACATTAAAAATCTCATTGATGTTATTTCTAATAAACCAAATTCGCCACTTTTGATGTTATTTCTAATGAGATTTTGCTATTTTGTATCCTCCTTGACCTGAAGTTGACAATGGAGGTTCATGTCAATGTTTAATATAATTTGCGATTAGTACATGTTATTTTCTAAGATTATTTGTCTATTACTTTTTATTGAAATAGATAGAAAATAATTTTCAACCCCGTCGTTCTCTTCTAGGCTGTCTTGATATCGCTCTTCTAGTCAATTTCCATTGCCAAACACCGACAACAGGCATTATTTCTATTTTGTTTATTTTATTTCATAAAATTCTGACCATTATTTTGGCCATGGAATGTTGAATGAGTTCATGAAGTTAGCAAAAAAACTAATGATATTTAACGCATAAACGATACAATTTTGGTTATTTATAGTGTTTTATTCTATTTTATTTTGACTTGGTATCAATTTTTAAATTTGTTTTTATTAAATGAAATTGAATTTTAAAAAATCTATAATAAAAAATATAGTGTTTTGAATCTTTTGATCCTGCTACATGTTGCCTTAATTAAGGGTAACAAATAAGCAAATATTAAGTATAATATGAACTATATAAAGGTATTTAAATAATCAATAAATGATTTATTACCCTTGGTGAATTAGAAAAAATATTTCATATGTTCTCATCAAATAGTATTTACTGTAATTTATTATGTAAGGTGGATCAAAGCATCAATGAATATGTTGTTGATAACAAACATGATTTGACAGAGCAGATACACCTCATGGTCCATTCTATAATGTTTAAATCAGAATATTGTTGAGGAATAAATAATAATTACATTGAGAAATTGATCACTAAAAGGTTAAGTCAAATTAATAATTACTTTCATAATATTTTAGGGATAATAACATGTTACTGGATATTATACTTGATCTTAAATATAAATCAATCAATTATTGAATTGATAATAAATTAATTTATTTAATCCTATTTTATTTAAGATTGTGATATATACGTGAGAAAACTTATTAGGAGACCTAATGGGTAACATACATAATAACCATTAATCATAAATTAAAATAGGATGCTTAATCAAGTGTGACTTGATTGTAAATAACTTTTAGAAATTAAAGACTATAGTGTAATTTATACATTGAATTACAATTTTAGATTTAGAAAAATCAAGTAGGAACTTGATTGAATAAATTTCTAAAAATAACCTAAAATAATAAATGTGATATTATTTAAGAGGCGAATTAATATTTTGATATTTATAGGGTTTTTAGATTTCCATGTAAATAGAATTCCATGTCTTTTATTTTATGTGATGTGAAAACGATGAGTACAGTACATCTAAAATACAAAAAAAAAAGAGCTAGCACTCTAAGATATAACAATCTATTTCTTTAAAAAGTGTTTAGGAGATTTTTTTATTGATAATTCATGTAGAGAGGACAGATAATTGAATGATTTGTGATTTGTAACAACGTAGCTTTGAAGCAAATATTCAAAGTCGAAAAGAAAACCTGGTCTTTGGATAATCTTCACATAAACCTAAACAAATTTAAATTTGTCTAACATAATTCTTGGGACTCCTAAAAAAAAATTTAGTTTATAATTTTCTGTGCTTATCTGAATTTCAAGAAAGCTAATAGATATTAATATAAAAAAATTAATTGTAAATTATTTTCAATTTGACTTTAATGTTTGATGATTAGAATGTATTCTTTAGGCGACTTTGATGCATTGGACTGGATTC
>Ga0307517_10003903_pt1 | contig 23113 bp, 33 predicted proteins | sample 23_EM_MG_FD_194515 | JGI IMG/M metagenome (GOLD analysis project Ga0307517, IMG submission 194515) | Populus trichocarpa ectomycorrhiza microbial communities from riparian zone in the Pacific Northwest, United States - 23_EM | ecosystem: Host-associated > Plants > Roots > Unclassified | place...
ATTAGAATGTGAGTGCCCAGAGTTACAGAATCGCCAGTTAAGGCTAGCGTGAATTCGTTGAAAGCAAGGGAAAGCAAGGGGATCATGAGTTTCAAGGGGTTTCTTTGAGACGATATTGGCATAAGAGATGAGGGAAGTGGTGTAGTTTTTAGTGGTGCAGTAAGTCATTTATCTGGATGTTCCAGGTAAATCTGTTGAAGATTGGTTTGTTGTCAAAGGGCTGCCTTTAAATGAGAAGAGAGAGAGCAAGGTGATGTTGAGGCTGTATCGGAAAGGCAGTGTTCTTTTTTAGAACATCGCTGATATTTTTCTTCCAATGGTTCATCGTGGTCAAGGCAGTGTATAGATGTTCAATGTGGCGAAGACTATGGCTCTGTCTTTGTCAGTCATTGGCAATAGATCAGGGTGGGGGTATGCAGATGATATGAACACTTTCTCGGGTATGAATTGTGTAGTTGTTAGAACCATCTCTTTCCCTTCTGGGTCGACCAATGTGAATGTGTAGAATTTGTTGGCCATGTGTTTGATTTCTAAATGTCGAGGTTCTGATAGTGGCGGTATGTTTGGAGAGGTTTTTCACCGCCTCCTTCAAAACACGTGGCAGGTTCCCATGTTGCTCCGGAGATGTCATAGCCTTTCCATCGGACTAGGTATTGGTAGCCTCTGCCTCGTTTTTGGTGATTAAGGATCGTTTCGATTTCCCATTGTTCTTCGTCATTGTCAATGTCTGGTGGTGGTTGGAGGAAGTTGGGGCTGTGAATTTCCGTTTCTGTATAGAGCATCAATAGGACAGCATGGAATACGTTGTGTATTCTCCAGTTTATTGGTAGTTTCAGTTTGAATGTAAGAGGTCCCATGACTTGTTTGATTTTGAAGGGTCCTTCTCATTTGGGTGTCATCTTCTTGTGATAGTGGGTTTTGAGGTTTTGGGTGTCTAGCCACACTTTTTGTCTGAGTTTGAAGGGTTCAAAATTGATCTTTCTCCTTTCCGCCATTCATCTTCATGCTAATTCATGAGCTGCAAGTGCCTCTTCTCGATCCTTTTGAAGGGCTTTCAATTTGTCTTCTACAGCAGGGAATTTTGTGTGTTTGAAGGCTGTTGGTATCGCTATTGGGGAATTTCCAAACATCAGTTCGAATGATGTCTTGGTTCGGTCTGAATGTCTTTGATTATTGTGTGTGAATTCCATCATTCTGACTTTCTTGTGCCAGTCTGTAGGGTTAGAAGAGCAGTAAATGCCGAGATAAGCTTCGATTTCTTGATTAAATCGTTCTGTTGTCCCATCAGATTGTGGGTGGAAAGCTGTTGTTAGTTTCGATTTGATTCCAAGGAGTCGTAAGAGTTCTTGAAATGCTCATGCTGTAAATTGAGGGTCTCGGACCTCGGTCTGATATCATGCTGTCAGGAAGTCTGAATCTTTTGTAGTGCTGGTTCAAAAGAATTTCTCCAGCGCCTTTTTCGGTGAGTGTTTTCAAGACAGGAGTAAGAACTACCCCCTTTGTAAGCCCATGGTCTACCATGACCATTAAAGCATCAATAATTGTTCTGTTTTCCAGCTTGATCGGTGGGAGGTCTGTAATTAGATCCATGGAGCAATTTGCAAATGGTCTGGTGGTTGTAAATCCTGGAATTGGATTATACGATGGGTTTGAGGGGTTCCGGTTTATCTTGAATTGTTGACAGATTCCACATCCTTTCACATAGTTCTTTATGAAAGATCTCATCCCTGGCCACCAATAATGTTCTGTGACGGCATTCATCCTCCAGGATGTCTGGCGCTAATGGGGTTGTAATACCTTTCAACTATTTCTTTCCTCAGGTTGTAGTTTTTTGGGACATAGTTCTTCCCTTGATAGAATAGGATGTTTTTGTCATCGAAGATGTCAATCGTCCAATCTTCAAGATCTTTCTGAAGGTTTGTTGGTGCTTGTCCTAATAGGGCTTTCAGTGCATCAGCAGCATCAATGTCCATATCCGTTGAATTTGCTATCTTCTCTTGAAGTTCCATATCAATTAGATTGATGAATAGGTTGTTGGGGAGGAGAATCATGTCTTCATTATTGTGATCTTCATCTGGAACCATGTCAGGTCTTCATGATAAAGCATCAGCTAGAATCATTTTTGATCCTGGGAGGTGTACCAATTTGATGTTGTATTCCGATAAAAGAAGTGACCATCATGCTTGTCTTTGGTTCAAGTTTTGCACTTTGCAGAAGTATGTCAAGTTTTTATGGTCGGTCAGAACTGTTGTTTCATGGGGGGATCCTTGAAGGTAATGTCACCATTCGGTTAGTGCTCTAATCACGCTCAGAAGTTCTCTGTCCTATATTTCGTAGTTCCGTTCTGTTGGTGAGAGTGTTTTTGAAATGAAAGCGCAAGGGTGCCTATCTCTATTGATGTCTAGTTGGGGTAAGACTGCTCCTGATGCATATTTTGAAGCGTCACATTCGATTTGGAATGGTTTCGTGGTATTGGGCATGATCAAAACTGGCTTTTCCGTGAATCGTTTCTTGAGCTCTTCAAAGGCTTTTTGTACTTCTGGAGTCCATTCAAATCGCCTGTCTTTCTGTAGGAGTTCATTCATTGGTTTTGCTATGTTCGAATAACTTTGGATGAATCTTCAGTAGAAGTTTCCAAATCTGAAGAATGATTGGACTTGTTTAACGGTTGTTGGTTTTGGCCATTCTTTAATCCCAATGAGTTTAGTTAGGTCCATTGATACTTTCCCTGCTTCAAGAATCATTCCAAGGTATTCAATTTTCGTCTTGAGGAATTTGCATTTCCCAGGTTTCAAATAAAGGTCATTTTCTCGAAGCTTCTGGAGCACTCCTTTGGTAATTCGTTCAAGTCCTTCTTTTGTTTTGTGAAAGATAAGGATGTTGTCCATATACATGATAATCCATTTGTTGTGGATTTCGTCTTTGAAAATATGGTCCATCATGTTCTGGAATGTTGCTGGTGAATTGCACATTCCAAAAAACATTACAGTTGGTTCGTATAACCCATAGTGTGTCTTGAATGCTGCTTTCCATTGGTCTCCTTCTTTGATTGGGATATTGTTGAATGCTTTAGCAACATCGAGTTTCGAGAAGTATACCACTTCAGCGTTTTAAACGGCATCCACAACCATATCTGCTCTTGGCATTGGATATGCATTTTTGATTGTCCATTCATTCAGATATCTGTAATCTTGAGTTGGTCTGACTTTCCCCTTTTCTTTTTTTGCAACAAAGAAAAATGGAGAGGCCATTGGAGATTTAGATGGTCGGATGTATCCTTTTTCGAGGTTTTTCTTGACGAATTCTTCTTGAAGTTTATGCTCTTCTGGTGACAAAGCATAAGCTTTGAAAGACTTAGGTTCTAGTGTTTGGAAGTTAGGTTAGTTAACTGGAAAATAACCAAGACTGGACCGGACCATAACCGATCAGGACCGCAAAATTACCTAACCGATCCTAACCGTAACCGCAGTCCGGTTAGCGGTTAGTTCCAAATTTAGAAATGTGACTAACCGACAAAAACCGGTCCTGACCGGTTAGGACCGGTCATTCAGCACTAAAATTATACTAAATTATTTCCCTATTTACAAGCTTTTTCACGACTCCAAAAGGGTAATTTTCAGTACAGAATTAAAAGAGTTGTAGCTAATTCAAAGATGTGTGACTTATCATAACTCTAGTCACCTGTGTGACGATCCACTTCTTCACATTCCCACCACAACCACTATCCCTTTGCCCCTCCCCTCGTGTTGAGGGATGTGGGCATTCACAACCACGCTCCGTCAACCGACTACATGCCACATTGACGCCAGCCACATCCACCACACACCACACACCACATCGACTACGCGCCACGTCGCATTGAGATCCACCAGAACACGTTGATTTCGACCACGACACATCGACGCGCCATGTCAACCCCCGCCACATCAACCGCACGTCGCATCGAGATCCACCAGAACACGTTGATTTCAACCATGACATGTCGACGCCGCCATGTCAACCCCCGCCACATCAACCGCATGTCAACATCCGTCATGTACCCCAACGACGACAGGACACGAGAAGAGGAGGTCGAGGAGGAGGTGGGATGAGGAGGAGGCAGGATGAAGTAAAGGAGGGGGGGCAGGATAATGTGAGCCATGTCAACAGATGCCACATCAGCATCCAGCTATGTCGACACCGACAACGGAGACAGCCACGGAGACGCATGCCCCGTCGATCCCCAGCTGCATTGATGGGAAGGACGACGTATGCCATACTGTATGATGTGAGGTGGCGTTCCACCCACACGCTGCAGCTCATTGGCCCCATTCCTCCCACTGTATATACATTAATATATTAAGTTGGTAATGTACACGTCAATAACTGGTTATGACCGGTTGCTACCAGTTAGTAACTGGTTATGACCGGTTATGTAACCGTTAACCGACAGTACTAACCGACCATAACCGGTTTGTAGGGGTCCAGTCCAGTTATTCTGAGTTTCAGAGAAAATGCTAACCAGTCTCAGTCTTGGTTAGAGCCACCAAGGGCTCAATAACTGGACCGGACCGGACTTTCAAACACTATTAGGTTCAAATTCTTCTTTCATTTCGATTGCATGATCCCATGGTCCTGACTTTGGAATGCATTCTGATGCTTTTTCATTGAAAACATCCAGCCATTCATGATATTCTTTGGGGACAATTTCCTCTATTGGTATCTTTTCTTTTTGATTGTGTTCTTGGGCTGATGAAGTCTCCTTTGGCTCCACAGTTGATCATTGCTTTGATGTCAACAGTGGATTCTGTAGTAATTGGAATTGTTCTTTGGTTGTCGATAGTAGTTTTCCTTTCTGTAACAAGCATTGCTGGGCAAAGCATAGTGAATTTCTTGGCATCAAAAGTCACAGTCCGGTGAATATCTACATAATTTGGAGAGTCGATGTTCAACATGCCTGTTGCTCTCCGTTTCAAAAATCCTTCCCTTTGTTGCTGAGGTCATCATCTTGTTCTTCTTTGTTCATGGCACAGATGTACTTGGCAACTTCCTTCGCGTCTGGCTTCTTCGAGTATGACTGATTTCGAATATAGCTGGGTGGTCCTACTCCGTTGGAAGTGGATCGTCGAGGGTTCTTCTTAGGGCAGTCGTGAGACAAGTGCCTTGGTTGTTTGCAATTGAAACAGAGTCCTTTTTTCAGGTACTCACCTTGTTCTTCATAGGTCATGGCATTGATAGTGGTGACCACGTCGATGTCCATAGCATTGGGATCTCTGTAAGGTGCAGGCCTGTTGTTGCACCAGGATCGTTCATTTCCTCTTTGAACTGCCTGTCGGAAGTTTCAGTTCTTATTCTCGTTATTGTTGTTGTAGTTGCTGCCTCAGTCTTCTTTCTGCGCAGCTCAGGTGTCTCGATAGATTTGATCATATTGGATGGCTTTGGAGAACCAACCATATTTGTCTACAGCATTCGTAGCTGTTCTAGTGTCTTCGAGAGTGTTAGACTTGTCAATGTCTGTGAGGATCTTCATGGTGAGAGAGGGGTTCAAAACTTGTTGGAACATTCGTACAGAGAGGGGCGAGTCATCAATCTTTGCTTGCGCTTTTAGGATTCGAAATTCGTTGACAACCTCTTCTGCCATTCGATTTCCTTGTTTCATGGTTTTGAGTTTCCTAAGAGATTCCTCGACTTCGTCCCCTTTTGTGAAATTGGCTCGTAGGTTGTCAACGAGGTCTTTGATCTTAAGCCATTTGTAGCTTCCATCAGCTTGTTTGATGTTTGTGTCGATATAAAATTCTTTCCAACATTCTGCTTCTCCTCTGTCGATGTAGGAGAGAAGGAATTGGGATTTCGATGCGCCATCAGGGAAGTCTTTTATGTTGGATTCAACATAGATGTTATTGTCTTGAAAAAAAATTTCAAGAGTCTTTCTGTCACCACTGAATATGTTGGGCCTCCATGCATGTGATTTTGTTCCTGGGTTGTGAATAGAGTCTTCAATGCCTCCTGTTGGTTGTGCCATTTCGAAAAAAGAGTTTGAAAAATTTCTTGAATCGATTAGTCGGTTTCATCAGGGTTCGGTTCTTCCGAGTCCCTTGGTCTGGGCAAGCTACTCTTCCTGTGTTCAGTTTGTTTGTTCAGTATCGGTGTTGTCCTTCTGGATAGAGGATAGGATGTAGAAAGCTAGTTCCTCTGTTATGACTTCAAATAACTAAACGTAGTTATCACCAGTCATTCATTTGATACTAGTCTTTCAAGATCGAGTGGTTTGTCTGAGATCCAAGTTTGTCTGAGTTCGATCATATAACAAACGAGAACTAGCTACAGAACATGGTCAACTATACTAGGTTTATATACTGCAAGGTGTATAGCTTCTAAGGCTATGTAAGGCTGTATACTGCTGCGGTAACCTATGCTGCAGTGCGATGCTATGTAAACTAATAGAGTCATAATTGGATGGCAGTGTTCTGGGTATTAGGAATAGAAGTGACGCACAGCAATGCTATGTGTTGACAGTGGTGTTCTGGAATGGAAGGAATACACAGTCATACTATGTATGAATCAAGAGAATACTGTACCATTTCAATCAATTCGGCAGGGCCCATGATGCATGACGGGCCTGCCAAAATTTTGGTTTCAGCGACCTCCCAAAGTTGCCATGACATACCCAAAATTTTGGGCATTTTTCGGCAGTTTAGCACCGCAGGCGACGAAAAAATTTCTATATCAGTCACATGATTACCAAATGAATTCAGCACACCATGAAAATTGCTGTGACAATCATGACATTTCAGCATTTTGAAGTGCCCCATGACGCGTGACTGCCGAATTGAATGAAATGGTACAGTAGTCTGTAAAAAAATGAAATTTAGCATTCGTAACAGGATTCCCATCCTTTCCTCTTTGGATCCCCTGCTAGGTGCATAGATTATGTTGATAAGGGTCATATTGGTTTATACATGAAACTTTGCGATTTTACCTTATTATTTATGATCTTACAAGTAGAACTAAGACTTAATAAGGATCATTAGTGAGACCCAGACTAGTTGATCAAGTGAACACATGTGTATATCAATAATGATGAACTGCAAGCACTAAAGAGACTTATTTGTGGCTTATTACTAAGTCCGGACAAGTGTACTTAATATGCACGCATTCACAATATGTCATAAACCACAAGTCCCACTATCAATAATGAAGTGTGGCCACGTCGACAAGTAACTACAAAACATATCAATGGGTGTTACTACACATGCGAGCATATAACAAAAGGGAATGGGGGCGAAACTAAAACTGCGAGCAAGATTAGTGCCAGACCCTGACAAACCTAGGGGCTGTTTGAATAGGGGATGACTGATAAACAGGTCCTTGATTAAAACTAAAGAACCAGCTCTACACAAGCAATAGTATGTGTTACCCAGTAAAGGAGAAAACGAGCACACCTTTACACTAATAGAGGTTGCGTGCCTCGCAAGAATCAATGATTGATCTGAAAGTTGAAGACGGATCACATCAGACAAATAATGATTGCAACCAATCAAAAAGATACCCACGCGGGTTCAACAGCTGCACACCTATACCAATAGCCGTTCTATTGAACCGGTTAACTATGCTCACAATAACCATTTTGTATTGTTCCTGTTTCTCCATTTCCGTTCTGTCTTATTTCACGATTACCATTTTATTTCACATTCATTTGTAAAAGTCTTGGCTCATAAACAGTATAAATACGCTTGTAAACTAGGTGGTACAGTAGTGAATTGCCCTGCAAAGCCTAGCGCGCAGTGTTAATAAACTCTAGCCATTGAAGTGTAGTGTTGATACTATAAAAGTGCAAGCTTTTTGTGTGATCAGAAAAACCGTTAGAGTTGTAGTCGCGAATTGTGATTAAATCTGACCCAGGACGTCTCGGCTCCATCGCTGCCAGTGCTTGTTATGCTGAAATATTTCTCCTCTCTTCCCTCCCACTCCGCGGTGCACAGCAGATTTATAACCTCGGCACCGCTCTCACTACCACGTCAGACATCTGAACTAGAAATGGCCTTGTCATCTTCGAATCTGAGGACAGAATGGAGACATATCACAGCCGAAACTATATATCACGAAAGGGATCCAGAACGTGAAATAGCAAGACAGTTCTCATTCACAGTTCTCATTCCTGGACCTCCGTCCCACTTGTAGCGAAAGACACTCCGGTCAAAGCCATCGAGGATGATTTATGGACGCCAACAGGCCCTTCCTAACGGGAACAAATAAATAAAAGAATGAAACAATGCTAGTAATCAATAAACAATGTACCCAAATAACAGGGGTCATCAGGTACACTGTACTGCTGCACGGGAAGCGCCAGCTCGTCCACCATCAAATATTTGACCTCCAAGGCGCTTATGCACTGGTTGTGTAGTGTTTGTGGGTTTATCATTAACAGCTTGGAGCATGATGCCTGACAATTTGGGCACTCACCGTCGAGATTCTGAGAACACTAGGAAGAGGGGGGGTACCACAAGCGTACCATTGGAAAGCTGAATCATCGATTTCTGGGGGATAGATGCCCACTAAGATGATGTCTCCATAGCGAACATCGGAATAAGATCAGTTTCCTTGGATCAGCCAATATCCTCTATATTTGGCAATAGAACAAGGGCGTACCCGACGAACGTAGCAGCCATACATGAAAATCAGAATTTTTTAAACGAAAACAAGTCGAAACAGGGAGAGCCGACTGTCGTTCAACGACCAGCCCAGAGATGTTCGCCTCACTCAACTTTATGTACGGTGAGGTCGGCAGAGGTTCAAGCCTCTCGGGAAACAGATAAACACGCAATGAAGGTCACCGAACAGCAAAAGCTCCGCACTTTATCGTGCATACCCCAAGGCGGGGTTGTTGCTTCGTGATGCCTCAAAAAAACTCTTGGGCAAGGTCTGGAGGGGGCATGAGCATAGCCCAAGGGCGAAGTGTAGGGCCCAATGATGAGGTGTCGAACCCAACGACTAAGCGTCTAGCCGATGTGGGGAGCACGAAGTCTCAAGTGGGTGACGCTAGGTGGCTGGTTGTCCTTAATAGCCATAGGCTGTTGTGACGAGAAAAGAATTAAAGAAAAGAAGAATTTAAGAGACCCGCAGGAAACCTCAAGGAACAATTTGAGAGTCAAATGAACTGATGAAATGACATTGTCACTGCCATTAGGCCCCGTGAAGCTCCCCTTATGTCTGTGCGAAAATTGCGATATCCCTGTCTACTTATAGCACATTTGAGGGCATGAGCGAGATTTTTTGCGATATTCCTATCCGCTTATAGCACATTTGAGGCTTGATTGTGGCCCAAAAAAAAATTCAAAAGCACCGAGCAAGGCCCAAGGGGCGTAACACATTTAAATTGAAATCGTATATCTCTGCTGGGGTTCCTGGCCAGCAATGGCTACACAACTTGAACATGGACAATCCCGACATTCAAGTGAGATCCTATGAGGCTCAGCTTCGGGAAGGATTACGAAAAATTCGCAACATCCAGTTCAACTATGATGATTGTACGGCCCTTTTCAAGCACGGACTGAAGATACAGGGACTAGTAATAAATGCCATTGGCGCGCTCTGGCAACAAACCGCAGAGGAGAGCTCCGACGGTGCTGACTGGTGTGTGTTCTCAACTTGGATGGGGGATATTGTCTGCATGCAAGCACCTGCAGCCATTGGTTCTCTAGAAGATCATGTAGAGGCGGCGGTAAGTTTTTTAGGCATCCAGATATCATACGAAGCAATAACTAACCTTAATTCACCCATAAGGCCTTGAATGGATCAACCGAGGGATTTCTTGCCCGTCCTCGATGGTTTATCCCATTACGAGGTGGCACACCATCTCATTGGGTTCTTGGTTGGATAGATTATGCCAACTCAGTGATAGGAATCTTCGATAGTATCCCAGAGCTGGGATCTAGTTTCTGGGCCGAACCTGTGAGTTTCCCAGAGCATGGGCATAAGTGCACCTCATTCACCCCGAAATTGGTAGCTGCTTCTCAAGGTGGTGGATAGCATATGGGGATGCATCAAAGCACCGCCCATAACTTGGGACAATGGCAGCTGGTCTCGAAAGCTGGTGGCGCCACCAGAGAGACAACGTCAGCTCGATGGATGGTCGTGCGGGTTGTTTGTGCTCATGGCAATGAAGGCGCTGGCAGAAAAGGGGAGCTGGGACTTAGTCGTAGACGCAAAGAAAGATGATATGTGTGCCCTGGCTATTCAAGAGTTGCTCACGATTGCGTCAGATTTCTTTCTTCGATTGTTAACCCATGGAATATTCATACCTTTGCTGCAGGATCTGGAAACCTGCACAAAAGGTCGACAAGAGTGATAGTGACTCTGACGGAGTAGTCGAAATAACAGATTGGTGGTACAAGAAGGGAAAAGAGAGGGAGTCCGGCGAGGACGAGACTATGGCTGGGAGGATGATGGTTGCAGTAGAAGGAGAACTTCTGTAAGTTATGTGCATAAAGTTGGCGTGTCACTCGCATCCTCATGCTCATCCCAAAATAGAATGCCGATGGATGTCGAAACCTCGGAACCTCCATCCCCAGCGCTCAGCTCCAAAGAAGTAAAAGACTCCATTGAAACAAGGTGATTTTTGAAATCAATCACCATTTTTTAAAAATTGCATTGACTTTCCTGATCAGCAAACGCAAGTGGGACAATGGAGATGCCGCCAGTGATGGATATCAAATGGATGTTTCCAAGCGTGCTCGGCAATCAAGGGCTGCATTGGCCATACCCAGATCGAAGAAGGAATCAGAGAGCGGCCGAAAGAAAGGCCTGCAGGAAGATAAATGGATCCGAAGTGTGGAAGCTAAGCGCGTGCGATGCAAGGGATGCAACGCTTGGGTCGCGCTACGGGAGGATCATAATTTTGATCTGGCTCATTGGCTTTTACATCTTGGCAAATGCAAACAGATTACGGGCGTGGAGTTGAAGCGCATTAGCATAGCAAAACCAAAACATATGAAAGCAGTATGTACAAAATCTTTATAAATTATTTCATCCGAGAACACCCTCACATATCTCTATGCTTTTCCAGCCATCTGGTGTTCGACCTCTCACCTCTTTCTTTCAACTGGGCCCACCTGCACTTAGAATGGGGAAAAATGAGAAGATAGCGGTGTCGTCCACACCATTTCCGGAATCTGGTCCCTTCTATATTACTCAAAATGTTGATGTGGTAGGCCAGTTCCTCGAATATAAGATCTTAAATTAATGCGCAACTGTTTTGGACCCACTAGCCGAAGTCTATAGCGCTGATCTTTGAACCTGGCCCTATAAAAAGATCTAAGCCATCCCCCCAACCAGAGCCTCTTCCCTGCCGTCATTTAACTGGAAAGAAATACAAGGAATATATCCTTCGATCGCAAACACGCTCATTTGGTGGAGTTTCATTTGATCTTTGTGCGCGATTATCTCGGCAACTACATCCTCACAAGGCTTTCCCCCGACTTAAAGAGTCCGTTTTATCTTCTGGCGCACTCTCTGAGCCTGTGATGGCGGAACTCTGCCCCGAGGATGGAAACACATATGTGAAATTTTCCTTATGGACTGATAGTGAAAAGAGCAAGCTTGAAGAGATATTGAGAGCATGGTCTCGGTGGGAGGTGAACTACTCTCACAGGTATGTTCGTTCGACCCGATGCGAGGGGGTGACCAGAAACCCCACCCAGATTTGCGGGGCATGCCAACATGTTGCAGACGATTCTTCACTCAAGGCAGCCTTAAGAAGGGTAGGAAGTTCGTTATTTTAATATGAATGGCATGTTTACTGAATCTTTAATCTCACAGAAAGAATTAGAAGCGTCTCTTCCTGTTGATGAGCAAAGAATTGTCATTGAGAAGCAGACAAAATACGCGCCTCGAGCATTCACCTCGTTAGAGGCACATGCACTGAAGCAGAAGCTAAATGATCCTCTTATCTTTCAGGTTCACCAGTTGCTAGAGTGCGGCCAGCACACAGAATGTTTCTTGAAGTTGTATCATCTTTCTCACAGTGGAAAACTCAAAAACCTTGAGGTCTTTACTGATCTTTGCGAGATCTTAGCAGATAAAGTCGATCGAGACAACTCCACAAATCCGAACGCGAAGTATGGCATTCGCTACACTCAGAACTACCTCAATTTCATGATACTCCTCCGATCTCATGGCCAAAATTCAGCGAAGCAGTATGGTATACTTGCTGGTCAGCTGCCTGCTCCATCGTCTCGACACCTCCGGTACATATTTCACATGAAATTATCCTGGGGCTATAGCTTATGCATCCCCATTTAGGACATTGACTGCCAAATCCGTGGACGCTCTGCAAAACCCGTCCCTCATCTACGAAAACATGGCACGCATGAAACGCTTAGCTGATTCTATCAAGTACTCGGGGCCAGTTGCAATTGCTGGTGATTGTACAAAGGTTCGGGCACGGCTCACCTACTCAAACGATTTTGGGAGTCATATCCTGGGTTCCACATTACCTCTCGACAAATGCGAGGTGGACCCGTCAGATGACATTGATGAAATTATTGATAAGATAGCACATCAGGGAGTCTTAGCCACTCAAGTACGAGCAATACTTGTGAAGGTGCACTTCAACTCTGCATGTACGACTTGGGGAAATTTGACGACTTTAATTGACACTAGGTTCCCCTCCCTCACGTTCCTCCTGTGGTTATTGCATTAATACCCACTAGTGGTAAGGACAATGCCAAAGAAATTCATACTCAACACATGAATGCCTTGGGGATGGCTGCCAACTTATCTCTTCCAGTGATATCATTTGCCGCAGATGGAGCTGCCTCAGAGATGGCCGCACAGACATTAATGGATAAGGAAGTGACCGATCTCCCTCACGTTACCTTTGATCACCCTCTGTATGGTGTGCATCTTAAAGCGCCAGTCTTTAGACACACTGGACCTGTGGTTTCTGTCTCTGATGCTCCTCATGGATGTAAAACATCCCGGAATCAACCGCAACATGGAACTCATACTGCAAGCCTTGGCACTGGTCACCTTGTTAATCAATCACTGGTCGAGCTCTATCAATGTGAAGGGTCGGGCCTGGTCAAGCGTGATGTGGAAGATGTTGATAAACAGGATGATGGTGCCGCACGCCGCGTTTTCCATCAAACAGCCCTTTGGGCAGCAACAAATCCAGATGGAAAGGAAGAGTGTAAGATAAAAGAAGGCCTTCATGGATTATTTGTTTATCTCTTCATCTTCGGTATGTGCATTATCCTATCAAACCGGATTAACTCTGCTCACTTCTCACTATTTCAGGAACACTATTCGATGCATGGCTTAGCAGAATTATGTCTGTGGAAGATCGGATCCTTGCAGCTTTTGTGCACGATACTTTCTCCACATGTGGCGATTACATATCCTCAAACTCGCGAATAAATATCCCGATCTCTATTCGACCACTCGCTCATTCATCTCACCGGCTAGCTTCCATATTTTCAACAGACTTTGCGACTCCCTCATCCTCCTTGCAGTTATATATGCCCGCTACTATCCCACCCAGCCGTTCTGTCCCTGGCTATTGGGTACAGAGTTTGTCGAGCATTTCTTTGGTCTTGCCCGAATGATTCTTCCAAATTTCACTTACGGGGAATTCTTGAAGATGGTCAAGCATATCATGCTTCGTCAACGTCTCCTCCTCTCTGGGAAGTTCAAGGAGAAACGAGAGCATGACTCTGCTTGCGGGTATATCATGGACTACGACGCAACTCCGATTTTGACGAAGGAAGCTCCCCGATTACCGACGATCAGTATTACAGATCTCACTGTCAGCAAGCTGGTAGTTGTGGGGTTTAATGAAGCCAGTCACCTCTGTAAGGATATCCTACACATCTCAGTAACTCAACTGACTGCGTCTGCTCCCATCAAACTTGTTCCGGTGGGAGCCCACCTTCGAAAGCCAAAGACCAAGGGACCTAAATCAAAATCCAGTAATGGTGATAACTCCGAGACGGACACAGGAGGAGAAACTGACTCCGAGGTTGAAGATGAATCGGAAGACGAAGAGAGCATTGGAACATCGGAGAGCACCACCATTTCTGAATGCACGGCTGCGGCAGCCAAGGATGCAGCACGCTACGCAGCTCTCTGCGAGGAGCACGACGCTCTCATAGATGAGGTGGATAAATTGTCAACAGGGAACTCTCCTGCCCACGCTGTGTTTGTAGGTCCTGCAATTGCTCCCCTCATTTCTACTTTATTACCAGTACCTCCGACACCATCTTCAGTTGTGAGTAAAATCCTCGATGGAAACAGCAAGGCGTCCATTCGTCGCATTCTGGAGTACCGTGATACCCTTCAGTTGGGAACAACTGCAAGGTCGGAGCAGGTCATCAAGTTGAATCCCAAGTTCGTCTTAGAAGGAAACACCGAGCTTGACGCCGTGGAGGATGCCAAAAAATTATCTGTCAAAGAGGCTTCACATCGCCTACGCATTGCCCAGGCAACAGTTTCAAGCTTCGCTAAGAAGCAGCCAAAGAAGGACCGAGAGTTACGATGGAAAGCTACAGTTGCTGCACTCCGCACTATCCTCGTTCCACAAGGTATGTTTTCTACCCATCATTTGTGAAAGCTCCTGACGCATCTGCTGTAATTCAGAGCTGCCAAACCTGTTGACAAGAAATGTCAATGCGATTTTCCAGTTCACTCTCTCAAGTTTTGTAATCATGCGTAATGATTCGAGAATGTACATTGGTAAGGTACTCGATATCTACAAGAAAGGTTCTAGTGGCCGATATGGATCAGTAACAAGTTCCACCAATCTGGCAGAACTTCAAGCTGTGTCACTTCTTGTCTATCTACCCCTACTTACGGTAAGAAATTTTGTCTAAATGATCATTTTACGGCCTTGGTATCTGACTTGGTTGGTTCACTAGGGAGTTCCGACAGACATAGACTCAGACGACGAGGGTGATTCAGACCCAGATTCGCCGCTTTTTTCATGCAAACAAGGCTCAACGCAGGCTAGTCTACACACTTACGCTCCAATCAAGGACGTATTGTATCATCTCGGGCCCAGCGCCCTTGTTCCTCTTTCTGTGCTCAATTCCACACAGGTATTGGGTAACATCATGTCTCTATCGGTTAGTGTGGCACTGCACTGGACAACTCTAAGTCGAAAGGAGGTATCTAAAATACTTCCCAAACTCACTATACGCATTCCCGGATCCCGCAATGCAGCGAAGTAGCAGTATCTACAACTTGAATCAAATTGTCACATTTTGGCAGAGTCACATATAGTCACGCCGTGGGAATGTGACATCCTTGTCCACAATAGCACATTTGGGACCGAAAAAATAGCACATTTGAGGCCGCTTTCGGGGTGTTTCGGCGCACAGACATAAGGGGAGCTTCACGGGGCCTCTGCCATTGTACCATGAAATTGTTACTATTTTTTTCTTCAGATTTGAGGCACTGCAGTCTAAGTACTTAAGCTTAAGTCTGATGCCTGCTCCGTCAAAATGTAAGTGTTTCGAGCTCAATTTTCGCTCCTGGATGCTAAAGTTCCGCCATTGCTCTATTTTACATGAGATTAATTCCCTCAAATACTTTCAGACTTTCTCCCGAACAGTGGAAGCCGCAACGCAAGCAACAAGGACGAGCGACACGGATATTACTATGAGCAGATCACGTGGCTGCATAGCCTGCCATTATCTGATCTGCACTGTACTCGAGTACAACGCCCCAACGCCCCAACGACTTGACCCCCAACCCGCAGTAATCATTCTGGCTTTCCGCAACCAACTTGCAGTCGCAAAATTCCTTAAGCCAATCTCCTAGCAAAATACCATTATACCAAGGCCCTGGTCCATTCCCTTTAGCTCGAGACCACCGATGACCAATGATTCGGTTCCAGATCAACGAAGCCACCAGGTTCCATTTCAACAGCCTTTCAGTTCACAGTTTCAACAGCCTTCCAGTTCACATTTTCAACAACCTTCCAGTACACATTTTCAAAACGCCAAAGATGTTGATATCCATGGCGGTCAATTTATCACTCACTTGGGACCACACTTGACAATAAATCATATATATAGTATGTGACACATGTTTGGTTCAAATTGTTATTCACTTCAAATTCATTTTCTAACCTAGTAAACGGAGGCCAACATTCGGTGCCAATAGTACAACCAACACCACCTTTGGATCAAGTCTGCACCTGTCTGTTCATCCTGAAGATTGACTAATTTGTAATCTACCCAGGATGAACAAACCCCAGGTGATATGGAAATGGCCGAATCAAAGTCAATGCATAGAGAAGGGAGCAGCACAATGAACCTTGAATTTGCGAAGGATGGGAGTAGTAGGCTTCGTGCTGACGCGGTCGTGTTGGGGGAAATGGACCATAGGAGGTCATACGACTGGGGTCCACTGATTGGCTCATCTGTTAGTGCAATGGGGTCAGATCCTCGGGGTGATCAGCCAACTAGCGCTCCGCCAGGATGGTCCGCGCATCCGGCCCATCGTGTGTTTTCCTCTATCTCTGCACCAAAATCTCTAACCAGTCTATAACAGGTTCGATCGTCGCCCCGCCCATGAGAGGAAGCCAAGTTCGTTGACATTTTTTTGCCTCTTTCCACCGTCCTTCTCTTACTTTGTCCTTAACAAGAGTTATCCGCCCTCGCAACAGATTTCCCGACATGATTTGGATGGTGGGGAGAGGGATAAAGGTTCGTCAATATGACCATATTCTTCGGCTTTGTGGTTGAAGATAATTTTCTCAGAAGCGCGATCCTTCACCACGGCAAGCTTGAGCACTCATCCTGGTATGCAGAGAAGATTCACAGTGATTTTTTTCTTCTCTATGATACTTGCATCACGTTTACGCGTTAATTTATCCACTCAGGGTATAGAAGACTTGCCGGTATACAATCATGCGCAGCAGACGCTTCCCTATGAGACTCGGCCAGGTACGATTTGACAACGTGGTAATAACTAAGCCAAGCTGAATAACATTTTGTTGGAGGTTTTACATTCGCGGAGAGCTCCCCGCAGCAATCCAGTTGGAAAAAACCTGAACATATTTCTGGAGGTTCAAACAGGACCCCTTACACACAACGAGATAATCGCGATTCAACCACGCCACCCGAAACGGTAGCCTCTCTCGCACACTCTTCCCGATCCAACTTTCCTTCGGCCCCCCCGATTCCTCAACGTGAAGAAGAAAAAACCCCTCCGTACAATACTTGGGGACCAGAAGAGACCAGCCAACCTGGAGAATTGAGTCGTACAAAGTTCCATGGACCGTATCACCCGACAGATACAACACGACCGCCTCAATACGAAGCCCCGTACTCTCATCCTCCGCAAGTTCAACATTCATTTGATTTCCAACTCCCGGGAAAGTCTTGGGTAGGAGAGTCATCGCACCCCAGCGTCCGGGATCCAGGCTCAAACCCATCTGCTGGCCCAACGGGGCCACATCCATGGGGTCAGCCAACTGGTTCTCCGTCTTATGGTGTCTTTCTTCCTCCATTTCTGCACCAAAATTTCTAACCACAATCCTTAGCGGGTTCGATCGTCGCCCCGCCCATGAGGGGAAGCCAAGTTCGTTGGCTGTTCTTTTGCCTCTTTTCACCGTCTTTCTCTTAACTTGTCTTTAACAAGAGTTACCCGCCCTCGCAACAGATTTCCCGATATGGTTCGGATGGTGGAGAGGGGGATAAAGGTCCGTCAATATGGCAGTATTCTTCGGCTCGTGGCTGACGAAAAATTTCTCAGACGCGCGATCCTTCACCACGACAAGCACGCGTCCTGGTATGCAGAGAAGACTCACAGTGAGGGTCTCTCTCTATGATACCTGCATCATGTTGACGCGTTAATTTATCTGCTCAGGATATAGAAGACTCGCCAGCACACAATCCTTTGCAGAAGACTCCTTCCTACAAGACTCCGCCCTTAGGTACGAGTCGATAAGGTGGAGATTGCATAAGGCAAACTGAAGTGATTTGTGATAGGAAATCCATCTCTTATTCCGTTCATCGAAGGAAAGTGTAACGAGGTAAGGAAAATTACTCAGCGATATATGAATGCGCTTCAAGTCTTTAAACTTCTCAGAACCTGGGTTTGAGCAAAAATGTTGACAGTCACATACCGCTATACATGTGGTCAAACATTATTGACCCGGACACTATCCCGTTGTGGTTTCCGGCACCTACCCTCTTCCCCCCTGGTGGTGGACGTCGTGGGGTTCGACTTGGGGATCTTGGTTACTTCGATGATCCAGGCGAATTTCGCCCTATATTTAATATCTTTCAGTCTTATGAGCAGAACATTGCGGAAGGTGCCCATCCTCCCAGCCAATCCTACCAACATCTCCATATCGACAGGAATTCGGTCTGGCAGCTTGATATCCGAGAACCACAGACGTATACAAGTTCTAATATTGCGAAACGAGGAGAGGGTGGTCCACATACTCAAAAGTGCGTCAGATTGAACATCGCATGCTTCTGTGAGATGACCTTCCCTGTTTTGTAGCCCCTATCAATTCCGCACGTACAAACAAATGGGGAGAAGTGGGGCGATTATTGTTTTACCGCACGGTGGAAGCTCTTCTTACATCCGTAATTCTTATTTCCACCTCCCTGAAGTCAAGCGACATTTCCGCGAGCACGCAACTTCTTGGTATCAGCACACCCTACAACACATCCCGAACAAGAAGAATGGCTCTCTCATCCTCGTGCGTGGAACTCACTGTGCAAGGAGTTGGGGAATCGCTGCTTTCGCTTCAGAACACGATACCCGAGAACCCTTAACCGCAGCGTTTATCTCCACTCCCGAGAACGAGTACCAACACATGTGGCAAACGAACGATAGCAGATGGAAAACAAGCATTGGGCCGTCTTCTCAAGAACTTGAGGAGTTGGGAGGCAGAGAACCACCACTCAACCAATGCATCGGGGTCGTTATTTCCTCCCTTCGACTAGACGATGCCAATTTTGAATCCCTTTCGAGCCCGTATAATCATGGGCGTCGTGCGACGTCGTGGAGCACCATCCATGTTGACAATTCAAGGAAAAAGGGATTACTGGATTCTATCATAGGGAGGCCGACAGATATCAGATATGCAAGCGGGGATGACGATGGTATGTTGGTTTCACTCGACCTTTTTTCATTTTACACTGATGCCATACCGGTTTTCCAGATTACACACTTCTTCTGCAAGAACCTTAATTTTTCCTGCTATGAATCTTGACGTTTTAGCTTACCTCAGTCTTGGTTCTGTCTCTGCCTTGTTCTGTCCTTTATCAATATTTAATTGGTTAACGCATTGTTATCTTGGTGTTCCGCCTGAGCTACGCAACCAGCATTGGATGACCCGCAAAAAGCGAGGGCACGTTTTCATTGGCGATGATATTTCCTAAATGTTCTAGGGACCCAATAAGATATTTGACAATACTTCAGGGCTGCATGTTGGCCGTCATTGGAGGTGATACTCCACAGATGTTCCATGAACCCAATAAGACAATACCCATAGATAATACAAAAAGCTCGTTGCAAATCTAGCCAATCTTTAATGTCAAACTTGTCAAAGTCACGGGCCTCAGCATCGGATGCAGGACTACGGAAGAAAGAGTTCAAGTCAGAAAGGGCCTCGCAAAAGAGGGAAGAGAAGACAAAGAAAAAAGAAGCTAAGCACTCACGCTTTCTTATTGTTGACCCACTTCTTGATAAAACCGAAGAGTGGCTCTGATTCGCGCTTAGACAACTCCGAGTCATATTCACGTCCGAACAGTTCGTTGTTGAACTCGCGTCTCTCACACTGGGTTCTGAAAGATGACAGACAACGAGATCAATCGGCAACTGTAAGATGCAAGAATGACATACTCAGAGATGGGGGCAGCTGGTGCAGAGCTGTGGCGGTGGCGGTTTCCACCTCGGAACATGTTTCTGGCATCTCTAACCATGCCCATGCTGCAGAAGGGTTCACGTTCGTAGAGTTCCTCATCAAACCCACGCTCGAGGAGTCATCGTTGACCCTGTGTCTCTTACTTTGGGTTCTGAAGAAAGGTTATATCAGAAAAATTGGCAACCAAAGAGAAAGAAAGACATACTCAGAAGTGGCCAGAGCCGGGCTGCGGTGGTGGATTCCCTCAGAACATATTTCTGGAAGCCCTCACCATGCCCATGCCGCGGAAGGGTTTCGTTCTATTTCTTCAGAGACCCTTACAATTTCAAATACGTAAAATTTTGTTGGCCATGATCTAGTGCAAGCTTCAATAAGCAACTGTTGAACTACAGTACATCGCTTTGAAAATGGTGAAGAGTCGTTGGCTGCGACAGGCTCACGACTGGAAGGCAGATGGATCGCTGGGGTACGAGAGCAACTTGATTTTAATTCAGAGTCACTGAGGCGGAGCTCGATGGTGTTGGTGGATGGGGTGTGTAGTTCTTGATGCGCAAAACCATCCGATGAAGGAGGGCGAACCTGTGTATCACTTTCGGAAGTATCAGGGCTCGAGAAGGTTAGCCGATGCCTGGTTCGTCTCAGGGAAGGAGAGACTTCATCGTCATGGCGGGCTTTCCGTTTGGGTGTAACCTAACTTGAACTGGTGGAAGGAGAAAGATGGGCGAACTCGTTGTGAAGCAGTCATTGCCTCGCGTAGGGTCGTTCTCTGGTATCGTCAAGGCTCCCGCGGAATTGGGAGGTAAGAGTGATCTGGATTCACAAGCTCAGCAGGGTTCTTGCAGTGATGAACGTCCATGGATTTGACAAAGATGCGGTTGTTTTCAGTAACCTCTACAACATGTACAAGGCCAACGGCTGTCCATGTTCTAGGAAACGGCCGATAGATATTGAAGCGGCGGTGGGAACGGAGGGGAACTTGACCAGCGAGACCTATGACACAATCGTCAAGGACAAAGTGCGGCATGTGAAGCATTCCTGAAATTCGACGACGGTGGGCTCGACATGATCTTAGTAGAGGATCAGCGACAAAAAAGAAAGAAGTGCTGATAGCAATCATAGCATACCTGTACCCATGCATCTATCGAGCCCACGGTGAGCAGGGAATTGATCCCTACCTGCTTCCAAGCAGTGTGAGCGTCGCGACCAGCCCACATGATGTGAGATTGATCACCTGACATGACAGTGACAGGATTAGTTTACCAATCACTCATTGTGCATGAGGCTGCCATGAGGCATATCTTAAATCGGTTTGTGGTTTGTGTTCACCCTCAACTCATCGTAATCATTCTGGATTTCCACAACCAACTTGCAGTCGCAAAATTCCTTAAGCCAATCTCCTAGCAGAATACCATTACCAAGGCCCTGGTCCATTCCCTCGAGCTCGAGACCACCGGCAATGACCAATACTTCAGTTCCAGATCAACGAAGCCATCTGGTCCCTTCGCAGTTTCAACAAGCGCCCAATTCACAGCCTTCCAGTTCGCAGTTTCAACACCCTCCCAGTTCACAGTTTCAACAGGCTTCCAATTCACAGTTTCATCACGCCAAAAATGTCGATATCCATGGCGGTCAATTTATCAGTCAATCGGGACCACACTTGACAAACTTGACAATGATTCATAATCATATATACAGTATGTGACACGTATCTTTGGTTGAATTTGTTATTCACCTCAAATTCATTCCCTAACCCAGTAAACGGAGGCCAACATCCGGTGTCAATAGGACAACCAACCCCATCTTTGGATCAAGTCTGCACCTGTCTGCTCATTCTGAAGATTGACTAATTTTTAACCTATCTAGGATGAACAAACTTCGGGTGACATGAAAATGACCAAATCAAAGTCAATGCTTAGAGAAGGGAGCAGCCCAATGAACGTTGAACTTGCGAAGGATGCGAGTACTGGGCTTCGTACTGAGGCGGCCGTATTGGGAGAAATGGGCCATATGGGTGTCTCATCTGTTGGCGCAACGGGGTCACATCCCCGGGGTGGTCAGCCGCGTGGCGCTCCGCCAGGATGGTCCGCGCATCCGGCCCATCATCGTGTGTTTTCCTCCATCTCTGCACCAAAATTTCTAACCATAATCCATAGCGGGTTCGATCATCGCCCCGCCCATGAGAGGAACCCAAGTGCGTTGACCTTTTTTTTTTGCCTCTTTTCACCGTCTTTCTCTGAACTTGTCTTTAACAAGAGTTCCCCGCCCTCACAACAGATTTCCCGACATGGTTCGGATGGTGGAGAGGGGGATAAAGGTCCGTCAATATGGCCATATTCTTCGGCTTGTGGTTGAAGATAATTTTATCAGAAGCGCGATCTTTCACCACGACAAGCACGCATCCTGGTAACCAGAGAAGACTTACAGTGAGGGTTTTTCTCTATGATACCTATACCACGTTTACGCGTTAATTTATCTACTCAGGATATAGAGGATTCGCCAGTACACAATCCTTCGCAGCAGACTCTTTCCTACAAGACTCAGCCCTTAGGTACGAGTTGACAACGTGGTGATTACATAAGGCAAGCTGAATGGATTTTTGTAGGAGGATTTACATTCGCGGCGAGCTCCCCACAGCAATCGAGTCGGAAAAAACCTGAAAATACGTCTGGAGGTTCAAACAGGACCCCTTACACACAACGAGATATTTGTGGTTCAACGACGCCAACCGAAACGGTACCCCTCCCCGCAGATTCTTCCCGATCCAACCTTCCTTCGACCACCTCGATTCCTTAACGTAGAGAAGAAAAAATCCCTCCGTACAATACGTGGGGGGCAGAAGGTAGCAGCCAACAAGGGGAACTGAGTCGTACGACCTATGGACCGTATCCCCCGACAGGTACAACACGATCGCCTGGTTCAACTATCCCAACCGAAACGATGGGCACCACCGCATACTCTTCCCGATCCCCTTCTGACCCAACGACCTTGATTCCTCAACGTAAAGAAGAAGGAAGTTCTCTGTATGATACTCGAGGATCCGGTTGGGGGAGAGAAGGACATCCTTCACAAGTTCATGGTGCATTGCGCTCCCAACGTCAGGAAATTCTTTGGGACGGACGATCATCGCCTCCCAGTAGTGGTCGGGATTCAAGCTCAAACCCATCTGCTGGCGCAACGGGGTCACATCCTTGGGGTGGTCAGCCAACTGGCCCTCCACCAGAATGGTTCGCGCATCCGCCCCAACGTGTG
>Ga0307517_10003904_pt1 | contig 23111 bp, 21 predicted proteins | sample 23_EM_MG_FD_194515 | JGI IMG/M metagenome (GOLD analysis project Ga0307517, IMG submission 194515) | Populus trichocarpa ectomycorrhiza microbial communities from riparian zone in the Pacific Northwest, United States - 23_EM | ecosystem: Host-associated > Plants > Roots > Unclassified | place...
TACCCAATCATAGTCCTGAGGGTACATTGCAAAAAAAAAAGCCACTCCAACTCATTTTTCTCACACTTGTTGCTCAAGTTTTCTTGCATGCTTGGTAGAGCTACCCTGCTCTCTCTCTCTCTCTCCCCGCCACAACAGCCGTCCCATTGAGGTTTAGCAGGATCCATCTAAGCATTCAATCAATTCTCTGTCAGTGCTCAATGAACCACAAACTATGTAGCAATGGAAGCGCCATTGCAAATGGATGAAATTAAAACGGTGAACTAACTTGTTGCTGTCATGACAGTTTATTACTTGTTACCCTCCCGCAAGATATCGATTATATTGTAGATCCGCTTGTCAGCCTTCGATTGAATCTGCGTTTTAATCACATTTAAAATTTCTACTGACAATCAACTTAGAAACCACAGCAAAATTTCTCAATAACAAATTTATTCCCAGTACACATTAATCTTCAAATAGAGAAAATACTACAGAAGAACTATAAAGTAGATGAGGAGGTAGTAGTAGTTATGAGTGCTACAACAATGAGTTTCGAATCTTTGAATAAGGTCCGAGCAGGAAACAAATTGGCAGTAGGGCCGTTTTCATATGGCTTTATGGGGAGCACTAACAGCTAAATTAAGTGTGAAGCAGGTGAAGAATTTTACCTTCTCAGCAAGGAAAAGTACAGCGTCAATGGTGCCCTCAGCATATATCGATCTACCGCACACATTATGTTGAAACTCCAAAGAAACACTGCAAGAAAAGAAATCAGAAAATATATTTGTTTTCAACAAAGAGAGAAAAAAATAAACACAGAATCCAAATGAAAATGAACAATCAGGATGTTTGTTCTTACGTTTTACCAGGTGATGACAGATAATAGAAATGAAATGCATGACCAGACAAATACTCATCTGGAACTCCCACCAACTCTTTTTGTTCCTTGGGATCCCGAATCATTTCTATCTGGACAAACTCAGCAGAAAATCATATAAAAAAGACAGCACATTTTTTGGGACCAGTTGCCATAACAACATACGACCAAATCCTCTATGCAAACACTTACAAGACAGCAAGGTTGACAAGAAGTTCAAACCGGAAAAGCGGTGTCGAATGAAGGCTGGGATTAAAGATATTATGACTGAACTTCATGATCAAATTTCAATTTCTTTTGTAATCATGTCAAATTTCAACTTTTACATGTACTATGATGAACAAAGCAAATGAAGCGTGGATTTCAGTATTTTCCAGTGAATATAAGAATAAGTTATGCTGTAATGAAATGTGAAAAGCTTTAAAGCCACCTGATCATCAAAAGACACCCCCAATTTCTTGAAGCAAGAAATGACAGCCTTGGCAGTTGCAGATGTGTCCAACTTTGCTGCTTGATGGGACTCCTTCACCTAAGAATCAAAGAGGTCAGCAAATATTAGAACTACTGTAACAACTCAAGTGAGGAAAAGAACTTCTTTGCTGAAAAGGAATCAATGCAGAAAGACATTACATGAAGGGAGTATCCAGAGAAAGCACCAGGAAACTGCTCAGCCATCATGTCCATAGCTGCAAGAAATGCAACCACCTATCTAAAAGAAAAAACCCGTTAGTACAGAGAACATATTAGGTTAAATAGCATTGGAATCCATTTCATCTAACATTAGAGGCACTGAATCCCATCACCTGTTTCCCCATTTGTGGAGAGATTACTGCATAAACTTTTGAGTCATCCACAATCTTGTATAATCTATCCCTGTCTCCGCCAGTAGTTCCCATAACAAATGGAACCCCAACTTTACAATACAGATCTGCATTATCTACACATCACAAAAGAGGAAAAGGGAAGTCAAAAGATTAAAAGAGGATCCATAAATGAAGTAAACAAAATCATGGCTATTTTCCATGCAATTCTAAGGTAAAAAAATCCTAGATGCAACAGAAAACTAAAATAATTGAAAAAACTTTAATTAGGATATCCATATCCCATATTTTGCAGCACCAAAGTATTTTCTTTTCAAGTAGTAAAGGTTGCCAATTGAAAAACAATTCCCAATTGAACTCAGAGTAAAATAGCAAACCTATGAATTTTGCAGAGTTGAGCTACCAAGTAAATTCCCTTTTGCGAAATAATTAAGATTTCTTCTATTTCAAGTGTCATAAGCTCCAAGAATCTTACCCATTCACCAAAGTAGGCAGAGTGTAATCAACCACAATCATGTTCGGATACTCATCATAAAGGGAAGCGAGCACACTATCTCTTTCAGAAGGACCATGGATTTTAATCTCATTCCCACAAACTTCCACAGTATTACCAGCCTCATATTCGGGGCCAAATGATTTTGGAAGAATTTGAAGTCCAGCAGAATTCGCTGCCATTATAACAGAACTCCCCATTTTGCCATTACAGCCATTTACCTCCAATTACAAAATAATACAAATTTATAACATCCAAAATCATTTTTCCACAAATGACGAAACAATTCATATCAGCTTACCAATTAATGAGTAAAAAAAATAGCACATCTTACCATGATAGGAACAGCAGTACTTTTGGTTGACATGGACATAACAACCACAAAAGGTTTCCGTTTCTGATGTCACAAAACAAAAACAAGTTAATGTATTAAAGGGTGTTAGCAAACTTAGCTTGTTAAAGTTACATTTTTTGCGTTGCCCTCTTTGTCTATATTGATTTATGCAGAAAGCAAAACAAAAAAGGGAAAAGCTTTGGTTCTAAAAACAATGAAAGCAGTAAAAAGATAGCTGCGGCTTTTTACATCACCTGATAATGGTTGGTGAAGAAACGAGTTCGATTAGAGTTAAGTGGATTGCAAAGAAAGGGCGGTTTTAATGGCTGCTTAAGCTCTGCCCCTTGAACCCACATTTTGCGCTTCACAAGGAGGAGGAGATGGTGATTTGTTTTAGGGTTTTAGGGGGTTCCCCACTAATCGAATAGTGAAGTAAAGCCAGCAAGCCACTCGAGTTGATCCAAAAATAAAAACACTAGATTGATGTCAGACGTTTCAAAATGAAAACGGTCGTTTTGTAAGAAAGAAATGGACTTCACGTTTGCAACCAGCAAACAAAACCCGGGTTCGGATCCAATGTTGACAATCCATTTATGGCATGTGTCTTAAGCTTAAGACTGAGGGAGATTAAGTGGGGTTTTGTATAGGTTCTTTCATTTTCTCTTGTCAATCACCAAAATCTTTTCTTTTCTTGTCTTAAGAGAATCAAAAGAAAAGGGAAATGGCTTTTCTGTCTGCTTCAACCAAAGCGTTAATATCGAATTCAGTTCTTTTTCACCATCAAAATCGGAGCTTTTTGCCTCCCCATCAGAAACCAACGCAATTATCCTTCTCTTCCTCTTCTACTGGTGAGCCATTTCTTTTTCAATCCAAATTACTAGTATCAATTAATGTGAAAGATGATTTCTTATGATGTTAATTTCATTGGGATTCAACTCTACTGCAATCTATGATAATTAATGTTGAGTATTTTTCTCAGCTTGGATAGTAATTGAGAAAGATCGTTTTTTTGTGATATTGATTTCAAAACTTTTCAGGATTTGGGACGATTAGCATTGCCTTCGAGAGGAAAGGGCGGCCATCCTTGGTGGGAACAGCAGCTGTTAGGCACTTGGAAGGGTCAGTTACCAGAACTGAGGGACTTCGCTTTGCAGTGGTGAGTTTTTCTTCTTTTTTCTTTTCACAGTTTATTTAGGTTTTCGTTTGAATTGATTGTTGTAATTTGTTGACATTGATGATTGGAAACAACATTCAAAGGTCGTGGCCCGGTTCAATGAGATTATTACAAGGCCACTTTTAGAGGGAGCTGTTGCAACTTTCAAGAAATATTCAGTCAAAGAAGACATTGATGTAGGCAAACTGTTTTATTTTAGAAGCTTTTTTTCGAATTTGCTTTCTTTTTGTTTGTAAATTTTGATTAGGGTTGTTTTCATGTATTTCTCTTCAGGTTGTGTGGGTTCCCGGTAGTTTTGAAATAGGCATTGTTGCAGAAAGGCTAGGCAAGTCGGGAAAATATAATGCGGTTGTGTGCATTGGAGCTGTGGTATGAATGATTTCTCTTCATAACCTTGAAAGAAGTTATTACTTGATGAAATGTTAGTAGTGAAATGCGTTAGGAGGGGTGGCTTCCTCCTCATTTTTCTTTCATTGAAGCACATGTTTACAGGCTGACCCTGATATGTGAATTATTTTCTTGTTGTTAATGATAGGTAAGAGGTGATACTACTCACTATGATGCTGTCGCTAATTCAGCAGCATCTGGAGTCCTTTCTGCTGGTTTAAAGTCAGGTTGGTAGTTACACTCTGCTGGTTTTATTGCTTGGTTTTGAAACGATGTTGTTCTCTGTTGACCAGGGTTTTAAAAGTTTGTCCTTGACTGTAGTAATTACCTTATTCTGTACAAGTTTCTGTGACATATTATGTCATATTGTAAAGTGAATATGGAAAGGCAACATGGGCTCAAATATGCTAGCAATCACCTATTAAGAGTGGTTGTTGTTGTCATTATTGCATCAAATATTACTGTGGTGCGTGTAATACTTGGCAAAACTGATGAAACACTCTCATCTAATGTTCTTCACACATCAAACACGTGTGTAAGAGTGTGCATCGTCACACACAACCAACTCTTTATTCTGTAGATGTCATTTAGCATCAAATATGTTCTGTTTCTGCCTATCACTTGGAGAACTGAGAAATTGCGTTCTCCTTTAATGTAACACATACTTGCTTCGTCAACCCTTAAGGAAATGATCTTGCTTCTGCTGCCTGTCAGTTTACTGCTGCTCTCTCCATTTTTGTTGAAAGGCTTCCCACTTCCCAGTGAAAAACTGATGATGCTTTTTCTTGAGAATTTGCAGGGGTTCCATGTGTATTTGGTGTTCTGACATGCGAGGACATGGAACAGGTGAAAGAAGCATTTAAATAAAACCAAGACCCATAGGTTTCTTTCAAGAATGTTTCATCTGAGAACTTTTGTTTTGATAATTGCAGGCGATAAATCGAGCTGGTGGAAAATCGGGGAATAAGGGTGCTGAGGCTGCTCTGACAGCAGTAAGTTGATTATATGCTGTTAAATGCTTTGGATAAGTGCGTGTGCACTGATTAATTATGTTCTAGTATTTAATTCTGTGTCTTCTGCCAGCATGCTTATTCTTAATTTCTTTCTCAATTTTCTTCAGCATATTTCTTCCTTCATTAAAACTTAGTGGGATAGGAGGTGGAGGGTGAGTGTTCATCTACTTGGTTGTCAGTAAACAATATATTCTTAGTAGCAGAACTGAGTTTTGTGAGGTGTTGTGGGTGGTGCAAAGAAGTGTTGCCTAGTTGCTCAGCTGAGACCATTGTCCTTTAGGCTCATGCTTCAAAATTTACATTCTTAATGCATGCAATGGTTCAATAAGCTTTTCTACTTGGTTTCTGATGTACCCTCTACTTCTTGTCAATGTGAGAACTGTTTCATTGATGCCAAGACATAAAGATACAATGAAGTCCATTTTGTTCTTATCACACCATGGTTATTTCCTTTTGCTAGTAATATAACAACTTGATCTATCTAAAAATTTGGAATCACTAGTTGTACTTCTTCCTGGCTGAGATATAACAAGACAAGAAAATAAATTACCTTTTTGAATCTTTTGACTGGATAATTTAATTAATTTTTTTTTAATTTGTTTTGTATTGCAGATTGAGATGGCATCCTTGTTTGAGCACCATCTAAAGTAATGGTACTGTCGCTTTGAGGAGAGTTTATCAAATCCTTTATACCCAGTATCATCTTGTCCTGGGAATGACTGAACTTGTATTTTCATTTTCTTCGAAACTGCTAGAATTTTTTGAGAATTTGATGAGACAACAAATGGGCAGCCTCAACATCTCAGATGATAGTCAGCCATTTGTCTATTGCAATTATTTTCCTTAATTCATGAAATTGCATAGGCAATGGAAGAGACATCACAGAACTATGTTAACTGCTCACATATCTTGACATGTCAAATGAATATGAATAGATAGAACTACCTAAGTTTGACAAGAAATGCCTTAAAGCTATTTCTGGAAAGAAAGATGAACGAAAGGATTATTTATTATTCTGTTAGTTCTTTGGGAACTGTGTTCGTTGTCTTACGTTATTTCTCCTTGTCTCCTCACCAATGGAGAATACTGCCTTAATATTTCATGAACAGAACAGCCATAATATTTCTCACTCCGGCCATCTTGTAGCTGTTTTCTGCATGTGAAGAAAAGGAATGCAGAAAACAGAATTCCCCATGAAGCTACGCTGTATTGTAAATGTGCAGATGAGGGGATGGAAGAATGAAAAGAACAAAGAGAGAAAAAGAGACGGCTGGCCATAACCCCATGAACCTGAGACAATGCCTTCCTTGATAACCACTCTATTCCAAAATGCCAGGCACCAGCTATTGCCCTTCAAGCTTCCTTCTCAGACAAAATGACCAAACTGTCCCAATCAATCTTGCTTGTTGCCCTTTCTCTTTTGTCCCAAAACAAAGGACAAGGGAAATGAAGCGAGAGCCATTCTCAGAAGGCTGCAAGGACAATGTGGTAAATCTATCGGGTGGTCTAATGCTCTTGTCGTGGGGCTGTTATGTACCATTAACTTGGCTAAGACGAACAAATAAAGTGAACAAAACGCAATCGAGCCAAGGAATAAAGATTAAACGAAAAAAAAGGCGACACGAAGCTTAGAATCAAAGTTAAACATAGTATCACAAACAAAGCTGCCCACATGAACCGTGAAAGCTTGTCATTATGCTGGCACAGTTTGTAAGTATGAGTTACGGCTAGCTTTTTTTGTGACTATGTCTGGCACAGTCTGCAAATACAAGCCATGCAAGGAAGATTTCTCTTTGCAATAGCCAGCAGGAAGAAGAAATCAAAATATTCTCTTCCATTCGACTCTTTTAAATCTGCAATGCAGAGAGAAGATGCTAAGCAATATACATTGAAAGATCATAATTTTGACTGAGGGTTCATCTTCATACACTGATACATCATACGGTCTATTGCTCTCTCTTGACATGGTGATATTGCAGCTTTCTGGTCCCACCCCTGTAAATCCCCAAGCAAAGTTCTCCATCCTTGAATTGGCTCCTAGTAGTCGAAAACATTTAACAACTTTATCTTCTTTCTCTTTGCCAAGTTTGTTCATATCCAATTCTCAGCAACCTCAACACCCCATATCCTCATTCTCTCCAGTAAATCAGGTCAATTTTTCTTCTTTTTTTGCCTGCCTTAGTTTCAACTTTCTGCTATTGATCTTCCAATCGATATATATAACTTTAAAATGAAAGCTACAATTTAGTTTGTAAATGTAGTTTTTGCCAAGGTTTGGAAATGCTTAGCATGTGTGTATAATGTTTGAGAATTCATCTATGGCAGAGTGTTGCAGCTATTGTATTTGGAGACGGATCAGAGTCAAGACTCTATCCATTGACAAAGAGAAGATCAGAAGGAGCCATTCCGTTAGGAGCAAAGTACAGAATCGTTGATGCAGTTATCAGCAACTGTATTAACAGTAACATAAACAAGATATATGCTCTAACACAATATAACTCTACTTATCTCAATTCTCACCTCTCAAGAGCATATTCTGGCTTAGGCCTTGGAAAAGATGGGTTTGTTGAAGTTATTGCAGCATATCAGAGTCTTGAAGAGCAAGGCTGGTTTCAGGTCTACTAGCTGGTCTACTTTCATAACACATTTGTACTCGATGCTTATAGCTTCTATTCCATGAGGGGCCAAACTACGATCCACAAAGCCAATGTGATCATTTCTGTTTAATTTGTTTTTATCAGGGAACTGCTGATGCTATAAGAAGGTGCTTGTGGGTACTGGAAGAGCACCAAGTGTCCGAGTTTCTTGTCCTTCCTGGCCACCATCTCTACAGAATGGACTACCAGAAACTAGTAGAAACTCATCGAAGAAGCCAGGCTGATATAACAATTGCAGCTTTGAATTCAACAAGAGATCAAGACCCAGGTTTTGGCACATTAAAAGTGAATTCACTAAATGAAGTTGCAGAGTTCCACGTGAAGTCAGAGAGGGAGCCAATGATTGTCCCTTCGGTAAGTTGATTTCAGTAATATTCTCCTCCATATAGTTATGATACTGCAAAACCCAGTGGGGATCATGTTCTCTAAATAATCTCTGCTAAACTGCAGGCTCAAAGTTCCCAAGCATTCAATGATAATGCTTATAGGAAGTTATCAAGCATGGGGATCTATCTTGTTAATAGAAATACTATGACAAAGCTTCTAAATGAATACTTCCCCCAGGCAAATGAATTCGGAACTGAAGTGATACCTGGCGCAATTTCGATTGGAATGAAGGTCTGACTAGATTTAGCTAATTAGGCATTAATTTTGACATTAACTTTTGTTTCTATGTAATAAAATTCATTTGTTCTGTCCAAATATGTAATGATGTTTCCGTTTCTTTTATGAGCTTTGATTCATGAGAAGGTGCTGATTACGTGCATGGAGCAGGTTCAAGCTTATGCATTTGATGGATACTGGGAGGACATGAGTAGCATTGCAGCATTTTATCAAGCAAACATGGAATGCATAAAGGGATTAAACATGGGATACAAGTCAGTGTTTTCTCTTCGAGGAAGGCTGAAAGTATAACACCTATGATGGCCTCTCACTAACGAACACAAACTTCATTTCTTTCCTAGCAGCTTCTACGATAAAGATGCTCCTCTATACACCATGCCTCGCTATCTGCCTCCATCTACTATAATTGATGCTGTCATAACAGACAGTGTGGTTGGAGATGGTTGCATCCTTAATGTAAGAATAACATTTCCATCTCCCTCCCATGTTTCTCCCTTCTGCCCAAAGTAAGGAATATGCTGTCGTAGATTGTGTTTGATCTTGTTTCTGAATCTGTCTTGCTTTTGTTTCCTGAAAATGTGCCTTTGGCCTTAATTAAGAGTAGAGGTGCAAGATAAAAGGAACAGTTCTTGGTATGAGGACAACCATTGGAGAAAAGGCCATCATTGAAGATTCAGTCATCATGGGCTCTGATATCTATCAAGTAAGGGTGGTTCTTTTTTCTTTTTTTTTAATAACCTTTCACTTTTTCCTGTTGCAAAAGAAATATAAGCACATTTTCTAGTAAAAAACCTATGCATATTTGCACACATTCCTCCAATTATGTATGACCAACTGAAATGTGGTTGTTCAACAGAAAGACTATATCCAAAGGAGTAGCAAGGAGGGCATGGCAATTCCGATAGGAATTGGTGATGAGACTCACATAAAGAAAGCTATTATAGATAAGAATGCAAGGATTGGCAGAAATGTAATGGTATGTAAAATCTAAGCATATCAAATTAGCAACCAAATACAATGCCAAAGCTAGTCATGTACACAAAAATACAATCGATTTCAGAATGTCAAGGTGCAAGTCCAAGGCATTATTAAAACAGGATTGTCTCTGTGGGACTGAGTATTGAGTTCCTGTCATTCCTTACTGGTGTAACATCCATGCAATTATGTTATGCAGATTATTAACAAAGACAATGTGCAAGAAAGCAACAGGGAGGCCAATGGCTACATAATCAGTGGAGGAATAGTGGTGGTTCTAGAGAGTGCAGTGATCCCAGATGGCAGCATTTTATGATATGTTTGAACGTTGAACAACATGATTATCATTCTTTTATTTCTCAATTTGATTAAAACAAAATGTATGCTGACATTTTTTGGAGGAGTGAGTGATCTCTATGCCACTTGGAATGTCATTCAACATGCAATTGACAATAAAATTTAATTCTTTCAGTGATTTTCTACAGCTATGAACTTTTGATACTTTTCACACATTTTACGTCCTTAAACTATCTTACATGTGCAAATTATGCCTCACGAATGACCATATTTTAGGAATTAGGAAGGGCACAAATTTCTTCCCAAAGTTAGTCAAGAGACTGTTTAATTAATTGTGATAAACTACAAGGACTAGCTTATAATTAACTCTAGAATGTTGGGCAAGAAAGAAAAAGTTTAAAAGCTGAAAAACCCAAAGGATTCAAGTAACACAGAAAATAAAAAATCACATATCGGTTAACAATCACTTTGTTTATATTCAAGTTATACAACTTATAACCTTTAGACATTGAGCTATAGCCAACAAATATACACTACTTCTCACTTGTCTCATCTAGCTTGCGCCCCTTCTCTTTAGATATTTGAGCATAGCAAATACTATCAAATACCTTCAAATGATTCACATATAGTTTTCTTTCACTCTAAACTTCAAATGATGTGCTACCCTAAACGGCCTTCATAAGACATTTGTTAATCAAATAAACAATTGTATACACTGCTTCAGCCAAAAAATTCTAAGGTAGCTTCTTCGAATACAATATACACTTTGCCATCTCCATCACGGTTTGATTCTTCCTTTTTGAAACTCTATTTTGTTGGTGTGTGTAACGAACAGTAAGTTACCTCTCAATACCTTCATCTTCACAAAACCTGGAAAATTATCATAAAGTGTACTCTTTACCCCTATCACTTCTTTACACTTTTATGCAATAACCATATTGTTTTTCAGACATTTAAATTTCTTGAAAATTATAGCAACTTTAGATTTTTGCCTAATAAAATACATCAATGTCGTTCTATTATAGTCATCAATAAACAACACAAAGTACCTATTTTGAAAATGAGATGGAGTGAACATCGAACCATAAATGTTAGTGTGCACCAACTCAAGTACATTCTTAGCTCTTCATGCTACTTCTCTTGGAAATGATTGTTGATGATGTTTCCTAAGAGCACATCCATCACAAGCATCTTTCATCTCTTGAATGAATGGATGTCCTTGAATCATGTTTTTTTGGTGAAGTAATTTAAGGCTACCAAATTCAAGTGATCAAGTCTCTTATGGCATGGCCTTGAATCATCAACCAAATCCATCTTCAAAGTTACATCTTTTCCACACTTTAAGTTAAGTGAAAAACACCTATTCACCATCTTCAAACTTGCCATAACTTGCCTCCTTAGAGTTTTATCATAAATGGTGCAATATTAGCCTTCAAAATGCAATGAATAGCCATGCTCCATAAGTTGCCCAACACTCAATAAATTTTGGTCAGCTTGTGGTACATTACCTTATAAATCATCTATTTTCCCTTTTTAGTTTCAAATCTAATGGTACCTAGACCACTTGTACTCATAAATTCTTCATTCTCAATCTTTACTCTAGTTTGCCTCATGGTATCAATGTTATTGAACATGTTTTTGCTACAAGCACTATCAATGAGTCATTGTCCCTTCTTGTTTTCTATGCCACTTTGACTAGCATAAAACATGCTTCCATCACCTTCCTTATCTTTGGTAACATGTGTTTATTAATTTTTCCTCACACCACAATCTTTGGCTAAGCGATCAAACCATTTACAATTGAAACATTATATCTCCCTTTTATACCAACAATCCTTAGACTTATAGCCTAATCTATTACAAGTATAACATCTTCTAGCATCACTATAGCTATTGCTCAAATTTGTTTCTCTTCTACCCCTTTGATTTCTACCCAATCCTCTACTTTTACCTCTTTCATATCCTTCACCTCTAAAGGATCCAACACCTATTCTCACATTACTAAAAGATCTTTTCTCATGGTCATGTTTACTAAGAGTATGCTTTGATTGGAAGCATTTTCTATGGACTTCTCACTCCTCTTAACTAATATTTTCTCATAATACTTCAAAAAACCCATCAACTCATGAACACTCAAATTAGACAAATCTTTAGTTTCTTCTATAATTGTCACAATAGGATCAAAGTTTTCTAGAAGGCTAATCAACACTTTCTCTATAACTCTTCTATTACTAATATCCTCACCACAACTCTTCATTTGATTAACAACCTTAGATTCATATTAGAAAACTTATCAACAGCTTTATTTTCCTCTATTTTCATATTCTCTAACTCTCTTCTAAGACTTTGGATAATAGCTTTTACATTCACATCACCTTCATATTCACTTTGCAAAGTCTTTTCATGCTTGCTTTGCATTTGTGGCTCTCATGATTCTTGGAAAAATAGGATCATTAACTCTTTTTTAAATCAAGCCAAGGGTTGTTGCATCTTTAATCCTCTTTGCTTTCAAATCTTTGAGCTGTGCTACGGGAATATCGTCATTATCTTTATATTCTTCATATGTTACATCCATCATCTCCCACAAGTCAAGAGAGATGAGTAAAGTCTTAATCTTTATGCTCCAAATTCATAATTGTCTCCTTTGAATATTGAATGTTGGACTCCAACTTGAGCAACCTTCATTGGACATTTTCTTCCTCCTTTAATCTTAGATAAAGCTTCTCTTTGACCTCTATTCTGATACCAATCTATTTAGTGGTTTCTACAACCAATGAGTCTCACAAAACACTCTCAAACCACACTTAAGCATAGCATATCATTGCTGTAATTTTATGGTACAAAACTCACACAAGAGAGGGCTTACAATGGAGGAAGACACACACTGCTATTGTTTTTTCTTTTTTCTCACAGCACTAGTTTCTACCTATTTTCAACCTAGCTTTCAGTTGTACCTACTGTCATTCACTTAAATAATTTTTAGCCCCATGCGCCCTACTATTTAGATAAAATAATACACTTAACTTAACACACATCCAACTCTAGTTAACTTTAAGCTAACACCAGTCAACTAACTTTACAACACATTAACGATAAGAGTAAGGTTAAGATAGCTAAGGACTTGATTTGAAAGATGATTTGGATTTTGATTTGAAGAAAGACGTTAAATTAGAAAATGATGTTAGTAACCTTATTAGGATGGTGAGTATGTTATGAGATGGCATGTTTCAAGAAAAGAAGGAGAAGACCATGGAAGAGTTTGTTCAAAGGGTGTCCCAATTCTCTGGACCTTCTGATTGTAAGAAATAGATTAACTTCAATAGAGCGATTGTGGAAGCATAAACTGTAGAGGAAGTTTTGAAATCACTGGTGAGATGATTACTACTGTTGGGAAAGGGTTTACTCATTCACTGTTATCCCCATTAGACATTGCTACTACACTTCATCGAATTGTCCTCGGTTGTCAAAAAAGGGTTCTGAGATCATTCATATGTCAAAGGACTGATTTAACCCAATAGTTTAAGTTTTTAGATGAAGTTCTAAGTTATGATTTATATTATTTATTAACACACCCCTCAAGTGAAAAATCTTTCGGCATGAAACTTGTACATGCCTACATTACCTTGTGCTTAATTTTTATCAAATAAAATATGGATAGTGAGGTTTGAACTCGTGACTGCTTGGTCAATAAAGCTTTGATATCTTGTCAAAGAACCATATCAACTCAATAACTTGAGCTTTCAAATAAAATCTCAAGATATAATTTAATTATATTATTCACTAATATCATACTTTCAAACGAGCTTGCTCAGGCTTTTGCTTCTCTATATGAGCCAGCTGACTCTTTGCTTGAGGCTTAGGATACTAATTATAAATCTGCAAACCAATAGTGCTCCTTAAAGGCTGAAACATCATATTCTGATGAGGAGAGCAGCAATGAAGTCAGTGGAGATCTTGATGCAGAAGGACCTTTAGGCCCTCCGGTGCTCAGATTTAGAACACGTTTGGCTACGTGGTGGCGTCCACGTTTCCTGCGGCCAAATTTTACAAGATGTTTGGTTAATTAACAAACACTGATTACTGTACATGGATCCCATGAAATACTGTGTTTGAAACGCAAGGAAAAAGGAAGCAGCTAGGAGCTGCTTCCTGCGCGTTACAAGCAAGGAACCGTGCTTCACTGTTCACTGAACAGTGGAGGCATGCATCCACTGTTCACTAAACAGTGCAGGCATGCATCAACAGTGCAGGCATGCATCCATTGTTCACTGAACAGTTTTTTTTTTTTTAAATCAGTGCAGTTAATTGATTTCACTCGCACTGAACGTGAACAATATTTTTTAAAAAAAAAAAATTAGTTTAAGGTGAATTAAATTTACTTGTACTATAATCTCAATTTTATTCCGGATAATATTTTACCTAATTTTGTAGTTCTTGTCGGATGAAATCTGTATGTAATGGAATTGTAGATAGTTTAATGGAACAATAATTTTTTATATATATAAAATATGATTTATTTCATGATGTAATAGCAATAGTTAAATCCACAATATTTAAATTAAAAACTATTAATATTAATATATATTTTTTAAAATTATTTTATAACCTCAATTTCAAAAGCACTCTTAACCAAACATATTAAACTACTTTTTCTTCAACCTCAATTTCAACCACAGTTTTAACCAAACATCTATTTTTTCAAACTAACCTCAACTAAAAATACTTTTTATAAAACAATTTTTTTCAAACCACAACCACAACAGCTACCACAATACCAAACACACTCTCAGTAGTTATCAGCTGGGAATATAGCTTGGTCATATGCTGTTCTAGGACAACTGGACCGAATTTAGTTTTCAAAAGTGTAGAGAACTCTGAGCCATTCTGAGGAGCAAAGGCTTTCAGAGCAATACAGAGAGGATATCATGTTTGCTTCTCAGGCTCATCTTGTGAATCAATGCTTGAAGCTCGAGTACCCGTCTGGAGTTGTCACTTGGGGGCAGTCTTGAGGAGAAAATTGCTCGTGCTGGAAAAACTAGAAGGTTTAATCAGAAAACAAAACTTCTTTATTTGGGAAGGAAGTTGCTCGTCTCCTGGTGAGCACTGGCCTTGATTGGGTGAGAGAATATGTTGTGGACGGATACATAGTGGATGCTGTTGTGGTTGATAATTAAGAAGATTGCTTTGGAGATAACTAATTAATTTCTCCAGGAATACTGGTTGGTATCGTTACCAAGTAGAAGACAATAGTTGAGTTATCTGTTTGTTCTCGCTCAGCTATTTTGCTTTCAATTTAATTATTTATCCTCTTTAATTTGTTCTGCAGGAGTGCCTATACCATGCTGAAACGGTCGTACATTGATGCTGCTGGTTGGAAAGTGGTATCACTGTCTCCTCTAGAGACGAGCCCCTTCTTCTCACAATCCAGAAGGCTTCAGTATTACATATTTATGCACAAAAAAAATTTACAAGAAAAACTGACAAAACCATGAGGTTGAAAGTGTAACTGGAAAACATGGGGTGGTTAACTGTTTTTGAAGAGAACATCAATATAATATCCACGAAATCACACTGGCGTCAGTTTTTCAGGAGAAAAAAAAATGTTTAACTTGATCATGTACATGTAGCTTGCTGGGAAAGAGTTAAAAGTAAATTAAATTAGGGAGATGGAAGATTGTGCATAGTTACTTTAAAAATTGGAATCCATCTTGTTTTTTTATGGTCACCATCCTCCATGCTTCTGCAAGATAACAAAACAGATCTAAGATATATAAAACTCTTAAGAGTTTGAACCAAGAGAATGTTGTGTGCATCCATGCATGCATCCGTTATGTATATAATAAGCACAATGAACCTTTTGAGTTTTGAGAGAGGATTTTTTAAGAAATTGAAAACGTAGAAGAGCTTGTAGTTAATAAGGAAGAGGAATGGCAAACCAACCATTATTTGTATGATGATGATGCATTACTTGTATAAACTGATAGTACTATTATATGTGGTTTGTTTGATTGAAGCAGTGGGAGGAAATTAACAGAAGGCATGCAGTGATCATGAGAGATGGAGTACCAGAGAGAAATCCTCAACCTCAAGGAGCATGTAGGCGTAGAGAGTAGCAGCAGCAAAGATGCATCACCTCAAGGAGCATGTAGCTAGGCGGAGAGAGGAGTGATGCAGCATAATCGATCGATCATAAAAATTAATGGGCAGGGCATAAAGGAGAAGAAATGATGGAAGTTTTGGTAGATTCAATATATACTAGTTAGTCCTCGTTGATTTTGTACGTTTATCTTTTTCAGTTCAGTCATAAGAATCAATCAAATGTAAGGAGGAGCAGCAGCAGCAGTAGCAGCAGGAGGAGGAGGAGGAGGAGGTTGTGCTTTGTATTATATTTATGCTGTTCCTGTCTCAGCCAGCCATGTATTGTGAAATTTAAATAAAATAAATAAATAAATATTGGTGGGAAGCTGAAGCAGAAGCTGGTTTTTACGTGACGAAACGGTGTCGTGAGTGCTTGTTATGTGGATTGAGTTGAGATGGAGAGAGCCGCGTGTTCCGTTTAGAGTGGTAGGATTTCTATCCATCCATCCATCCATTACTTAACACTTGAACACTTGTCGTTTTTCAGATTTCAGACAGAAAACGCGGATCTTTTGTCGGTGAGTACACGTGTACACGCCTCATCCTTTGGTCAATTATGTCTTTTTGTAAGCGACGTGATTGCTCGTTACCACTCCCATTACACACGATCACACTCTCTCGTTCAACCATACGCTGCTGCTGCTTGTATCTTGTAATCTCCGATTTCGGTTTCATCTTCAGGTAATCTCTTTTCTCTTCTACCAAAACAAGATCATCATCATCATCATCTTCCCTCTTCTTTTTTCTTTTTCTTTTTCGTCTTCTTTTTGTACCGTATTTGATCCATGCAAAGATTGAAATTTTTTTTGTTCTGTTGAAATATCCATCATCTCACTGTTTTGATCTGCACTTGAAAGAAACAGATCAGATCTGAATCTCAGTTCATTGTGTTTCTGAATCACTGATACTTCTGACTTCGGTTTCCATAGTTATCATCTTTTCTCATGATGATCTAATACATACGATTAATAATTAGGAGATCTTAAAATTACTACTTTGCTTCATTTATGAATATTATTAATACATTATTAATGTAATGCTGAACTCATCTCTGTTAATCTTTTTTCTTTTGATTAATTGGTATGATAATCAATCAAGTCAATTGCTTTATAATCCTACATTTGATCCCATTTTTCTAATACATACGCACACACATCTTTCTATCCACAGTTGCTAAACTGTCATCTATTTTTCAGATCACACCACGATTCTCTCTTAAAAAAGAAAACTAAAACGAAATAATTTTTTGTCAATTTTCTTGTAGAAAATGGGAGTCATTTCCTGTTATTTACCTCTTCTTTCTTTACAGCATTGTATTTGTCGGAGTCTTGAACCTATAAATGTGCTGTTGTGTCTGATTTTGACTCAACTGTATTTCATTAACCATTCCAAAACTTCACCCATACAATACGGAGTTCGATTTTCCTTGGTTTTTGAGTAGCCCGTAACAGTGGTGGTTTGAGAGTTTCACCACAAGCTTAACATTTTTTTTTGCTTCTTTCATAAGGGAGACGTATTGACTTTTGCATTTCATATATCAAAACAATGAGGATTGTGTTGCAGTTATTCATCTTTAGCTTACCAGTCATGAATCATGAGCACTCTTCTTCTGCTTTTTTATTCATTCCCTCTTATGTGATATGTTTCTGTTTTCCTTTCTTTTCCTGGTTAATTGCACTGCTTCGTCCTTATTTCGCTCTTTAACATTTGGAATATGTGCTGCTCGTTTTAAGGTATGGCTTCTTCTGACAAGCCAGAAATAGTTGATAGAGATGTCAAGGAGGATGACAAAGATGAAGAGAAGGGTGGATTTATTGACAAGGTGAAGGACTTCATTCAAGACATAGGTGAAAAGATTGAGGGAGCAATTGGATTTGGGAAGCCAACTGCAGATGTTACTGAAATTCACTTCCCCACAATCAACCTTGAGAAAGCCGAGATTGTTGTTGATGTGCTTATTAAAAACCCAAATCCTGTTCCGATCCCTCTCATTGACATCAACTACTTGATCGAGAGTGATGGAAGGAAACTTATTTCGGGGTTGATCCCAGATGCTGGAACTATTCGTGCACATGGCGAGGAGACCATCAAAATCCCAATTCATCTGGTTTATGATGATATTAAAAATACATATGATGACATTAAGCCTGGGAGTATAATTCCTTACAGGATTAAGGTTGACTTCATTGTAGATGTGCCTATTTTTGGAAGGCTTACTCTACCACTTGAGAAGACTGGAGAGATCCCCGTACCTTACAAGCCTGATATTGATATTGAGAAAATTAAATTTGAGAGGTTCTCCTTTGAAGAGACTGTGGCAGTGCTTCACTTGAAGCTGGAAAATAAGAATGATTTTGACTTGGGCCTCAATTCTTTAGATTATGAGGTTTGGCTGTCCAATGTGAGCATTGGTGGTGCAGAACTGGCAGAATCTACCAAACTCGATAAAAATGGTATAAATTATGTCGATATTCCAATCACCTTCAAGCCTAAGGATTTTGGTTCCGCACTCTGGGACATGATTAGAGGAAAAGGCACTGGTTACTCCATGAAAGGACATATTAATGTGGACACACCTTTTGGAGCTATGAAGTTGCCCATCAGCAAGGAGGGTGGGACAACCCGCCTCAAGAAGAGCAAAGAAGATGGTGGTGATGATGACGATGACGACGAGGTACTTTAATTGTTAGATTACTTGTTTAATCAGTCTTTTTCCATGTGCTGATGTCCTTGGCCACCCAATTGTTGTTTCTGTACTGTTATATCAGACATTTTATTGGCTTGATTCAAAATCTGGCTCGACATTGTTTTAATTTGATTTTCAAAGGCTTTTAAAGGTCTCTGCATGAAATGTTGGTTGAGACACGGTATATTTGCATCTGTAAATTATTCCATCTTCTCCTGCCTTGCTAGTCAATGACGTCATGACCTTTTCCCGAGGCCTAATCGTGTACCTTATTCTAACATAATTGGATTGCGTATGTTAACTCAACCGTGCAGAATTGCTTGAGTTGCTACAATCATAACATACCATCAAATGAATTCCTTTAGTTTTTAAGTAATGGTAATGTATGACCACTTCTAACATGACAATGCGCAAGGTACTATAGTGGGATTAAGTGCCTTCAACTCTTCATGTTTGCTGTTGCACATTCTGTTATGATATTGTGTTTTTTCCTGCACTAAACCGTGTCAATAATTTTTCCTACCTTGTATGCAGGAATAAAAAACAGACAGCATCTGGAGTTGTTTCTTCAAGTAGCTGTTGTTCGCTTACTGGTAGAGAGTCAGTACAATAATACATCAGAAGGTTATTGAAATGAAGGTATCAACTTCTCTGCAATCTTTAAGCAGGGAAATCAGCATCTCCATTTGTGCATTTGTGTTGTTGACTATATTGCAATGTGGGCACCTTCTCTGATATCTTTAAACAGGGAAATCAGTGCCTCTATTTGTGTATGTGTGTAATTGTTGGCTATATCGGAATGTGGATTTTTTATAAAAAAAATACTTTACCCCTATCTGCAAGCCTTGGTAGTTTTTTTGAGAATGGCAAAATCATAACTATATTGTTCTAATGAACCGTGTTTCACTGATTTCTAGGTTTTTTTTAATTATAATTATAATTATAATAATATAATGTTTTTGGGAAAACAGATGGTAGCTGGGGGCTTCCTTGCCTCAGCTCATAGTGTTGCATCTGTTTTTCTTGTTAGTAAAGGGATCTCGAAGAAGAGAAAAATCTATTGCCTGGTTGCATCGTGGGCGTTGTGTTAAGACCAGCCCGTATGTTGTCTTGCCTATGGGCTCTAGTATATTGTACAACAGAGCACTGTAGGGTTACCCTTCTGGAACGTGGAATTGGACAATATATTAACGTCGATAATAGTATCCTGGGACATGTGGATTAGGACATTATCTCCGATGAGAAAACCTTGTCCCGTTCTGTTCAGCCACGCTCTGTCCACCAGATGCATAATCTCATCTGTTCATCAAACGCACCTTTAGTCTTATAGCTAATTAGGTGTACCTCGTTCAATAGGAAAGGCAAGTCTCCACAACGAGAGTAGAGAATTTGCAAGTAATAATATCATCCTGGGTTAGGCTACCAGGTTGAAAAGGTTGGATTATACAGTTAAGCCCTCCATAGACGACTCTGCTCCGCCGCTTGATAGATCAACTCTTGGGAATATATATATATATATATATATATAGAGAGAGAGAGAGAGAGAGAGGCAATTTGGCGAGGTAATATCAGCCAAACTCGCCCTTCCTGGGTTTCCCAAGTAGCTCCCATCAGCATTAATTTAAATATAGCCTGGTTGGTTCAGGAAGAAGACCTAGCTTGAGTGCTAGTCTGAACTCTCATGACAGTCAAAAGCAAGCTCGCAATCCTCAAGGGAGATCATGCAGCGATCAAAAGCAGAAGAAGCGAGGGTCCCTTGAAAAAACTTGTCGATATGGGGCACACCAGTGTTTTCTTTGGAGACACTGTTGGTGTGGCATTTCATTAATTTGTAGGACCTTAGCCTTGGTTTCTTTTCTCTCTCCGTTGCATGCCAGACAAATCAAGTGAGAGACAAGAATGGTGTGGCCATTTGGACCTTTACTAGGCCCCGTATCTTAATTTGTGTTTCGCTTTAATTAAAACTTGCTTTGTTAAACACGAATTTTAATTAGAGCTTTAAGAATTTAAGAATTGTGCTTTGTTTAACAAAAATATTCAAGATGATGATTAGTTAGTTGCCAAAGATGGCCATGACTCAGCTAGGAGCATATCATTTTCTACGTTCCAACTGTGAACAAACAGAGAGGGATGTTTGAAGGAATCAGAGAGAGAGAGAGAGAGAGAGGGCATTGCAGAAGCAACATGGTGGGTACGTACAGGAGAACGTCAAATCATGTCCCTCGTACACATTTCACAAGTGATTTGCTAGGCTAGGCTGGCCTGCCAAAATGCCATTCCTTGCTAGCAGGCAAGGCAGGAGCCATATGAAATGGGTCTGCAGGCTGGGTTGGGTCCCAATTTCTTAAGTCAAATGTTACGCTAGTGATATGGGTTTCACTGTGCAGGGACAGCATGCGGTGAATCGACTCGGACCAATACTGGCCCTAACCACCCTTGCTTGCCCACTCCACTCGTCGGGTGTCCATGACTTCCACTACTTCATTTATATTGGCCCAAATTATGCCATTTGGAGCCACAATTTCTTATTATTCATGAGTGCTGTCGTCGAGGAGGAGTGTTTGTTTGTGTTCTTAATTGAAAATGTATTAATATGATATAATTTTTTTAATTTTGGTTCGAGTTAATCTGAGATAGATTAAAATGCGTTTATGGTTATGTGTGAGAAAAGTAGCATAATGTTGTTATACAGAAAAACACGCGATCGTTTATTGTTGCTGTAGTTTTTTTTTTTAATTTTTCTCACCAATAAAAGTAATGTTGTTTAAGAATTAGGTTAGTTTTTAGAAGATTGACGAATTTGATAGCCGGAAGAAATGACCAGAAAGCGGTGCGTCTATTTTTTCCAAGGAGTTGAATATGTGGTGATAACTATATATCATGCACCATTGGGCTGCTTTATGTGCCTAGCAGTAATTAATTAAAACACCCGCTGATGATGATGCCCTGTTTGTCCACAAGGCATGCATAGTACAAGGCCCTTAAATCTTTACATCTTCGAGATTTCCTGGTGCTCAGTCAATGGCAATATGTCACTGTGCATGCTAGTCGTTGGAGAAGCACAGCTAGCACAGCTGTCCAAGTCCAGCCACTTTTGAACTTGTGTGGCATCCCTTTTCTTGCTTGCTCAACAGCTACACCAAGGAAGCTTCCATGGAGCTTCACTTGGTCCCCTTGCAGCCCCCTTCGCAAACCGTACGTGTGTCACTAGCTCGTTCAAGGTGTGAGGTTTATTATTCAATGTCAAGATTCACGAGCCTCTCCTCTCCTCTCTGTTTTTGTACAAAAGTGCCGAATGCTACATCCAAAAGATAATAATAATAATAATTATAATAACCCTTTATTGTAAGATGAAAAATATCTGTGCCCAAAACAACAACGTCACGAAAGTGGATGAGTTTGGTTTGGCTAGATGGGAATGGATATTGACCAGAAACGATCGAGAGGTGGGGTTGGTGTTCAATCAACGTAGTTGAACCAACTTGGGTGTTTTCAATCCTAAACACCGAAATCAGACCGCAATTAATTTCAAGAATATTTTTTGATTAGGTTCCTGAACAGGAGCTTAATTTGGACTTTTTTTTGTTTTTATGAGGGAGATTTAGACACCTTACCTTAATCAATGGATCCTAGCTACTATGTATGTAGTTAGAAAATAAATGATGATGCTATATATGCAATGTATTTTGGCTATCCATTGAAATATGGTCGGTTGATAAACAATGGTTTTCAGCTGGATAGAAGGGTACTGCGGAATCTCTTGATCGATCGGTCACTACATTCTTGACGATGAAGATATTGAATAATATTCTGCAATTGTTTTTTTCTTCAAGTGTTTTAGTCTTCCTGGTGCACCGCAGAAAAGAACATCTGATCATGTTATTGTTTATTGCTGTGGTGGAACCTGCGATGCAATCCTAGCTAGTGGATGTTTTCGTATCTAAAAATATTTAAAATAAAATATCAAATTGAATGCTTTTCAACTCAAATATATATATTTTTAAATACATGCAGTTCAAATTAATGCATGAATAATTAAGAGCTTTAGTAAGTCAAGCAAACCCACCATGCCCTCCCCTGAAGAACTTGCCATTGCAAATCAATATTCATTGAACATTGACGTTGTAATTAAGTTCATTGTTTGATGAATAAGATTCTGAATTATTCATGAAACCTTAAGTAATGGGTTTGAATGTACATTACAATTAATCTTGAAATTGAAAATCCCTCTTTCAAGTTCATTAATTTACACAGTTCTCTTTCCAATTTGTCTTTGACCAAACCAGCTCCATATACCCTTGGGAATCTGTCTGCCCCTTTTTTACAATACATGGGAGTGATTATATATAAATGGCTAAAAAGGAGCTAGGGAAGAAAGAAATGAAAAGGGATTCCATCCATGCGAATGCATGAACTTAAAATTAGAATAACTTGCAGACAGTATCCATTCCTCCCAGACATTCATGAATTTTCAATTCTAATAGTGTCACAGAGCAATGCCTGATGATAAAGAATGAAGGGGCCATGGCCTATAGCCTATAGCCTATAGCCAATTCTAAAATATGAAAAACAAATTAAAAAGGGTGTTTGTACGAGGAAGGGATAAGCAAGTTGGTACGTCCAGGAGGGGGGGGGGGGGGGTGTAAAATTTAT
>Ga0307517_10003905_pt1 | contig 23108 bp, 12 predicted proteins | sample 23_EM_MG_FD_194515 | JGI IMG/M metagenome (GOLD analysis project Ga0307517, IMG submission 194515) | Populus trichocarpa ectomycorrhiza microbial communities from riparian zone in the Pacific Northwest, United States - 23_EM | ecosystem: Host-associated > Plants > Roots > Unclassified | place...
GGTTTTGTACTAAAAAAACAGTTATGACAATTAGGGACTGAAAACAGAGAGAGAGAGACAGTGGGACTCTTGCTAAACAACCAACAAGGTCATGTTAGTTCTCTCTCACAGCCTGCACACTCGTCGATCTCCTAATTATTGCCTCTCCCCACTCTTGTTTTCTTAATTTCTTGTTTATCTTATGTTCTTCTCTCTCTCTCTCTGCACCACCATTATATTCTCAGCAAAACCCTAAACCACCCCAAATGACCATTTGTTTGTGGAGAGCAGCAATAAAGAGAGGAGAAAAAAGGTGCTGTCTTGACAGTTGCTTTGCCTTTCCTGGAATCTTCCTGCAAGACCAGGGAAAAAAAAAGGGGTTTCGGGTTTTGTGGGTAGCAGATTAAGTAAAACCCGTTTAATGACAGTGAAAAAAAAAAAATGACCGGGTCTCACCCGGGTTTGGCCGGGTGGACCGGGTTCCGGGTCGACCCGCCGGGTCGACCGGGTTTTCCCGGGCCAATTCCCGAGCGGGTTTTTGCCTCAACCCGGACCGGTTCCAGGCCCGGGTTGGCCGGGTCCCGGGTTGACCCGCCGGGCCGGTCCGGGTTTTAAAACACTGCTTAGAACGCAAGCTTACAATTGCAACGCGAGCCCTTACTTGATGGGGCAAGGGTGTTGGTTTAGTTTGTCAAGCCCAACAATGTCTGTTCTTTTTCTTTTTTTAAATAAATGTTTTTTTTAATTAATACCTTTTTATTTGTATTTTTTCAAAATAACTTTTAAATTTATATCTAAATTAATACACATTTTCTATTTTATTTTGTTTATTTAGTCTCTTTTAAATAATGATTATTTTTTAGTTATTTTGTATGTATTTAATTTCTTTAAAAGATTGTTTTAGTTCATCTATATTTTTTATGTTTTTTATATAAAATTTATTTTAAAAAATAAAAAATATTTATTTTTAAATAATATTTTTAATATGTAACTTTGCATAATATTTTTTTTGTCTTTTATTTTATTTAATCAATTTCATGTGTGTCTAATTTTATCATCATTTAATTAAATAAAAAATATTTTTTTGTGAATAAAGTCTTCGAACACAACTGTGTCAAAGACCTAAGTTGGAGATCAAATATCTTGATCTATATTTACATCTTAATTTTTTAATTTTATTTATTATTAATAATTTTTTAATTAACACATATAGTATTTAATTTATTTAATTAGTTATATACATAAACTTTTTTTATTAAAAAAAATGTTAAAAAACAAATTTTGTTTTTTATGAATGAATTAATATAGTACATTACAAGGTATGTCGGTAAAAGGCTTGCGCAAACGTTGAAAAACTCCAAAAACGGGGAGTTTCTCGGCATTTGTCGATTTAGTGTGGGACCTATTTGGTTGGCCCCACCCTCAACTTTTGAAAACCAAAGGCTAACTTCTCACGCGGAGCCAAACGGTGCTAGGAGGTCATGAATCCCTTCTCAAAATCAATGAATTGGAATTACTTGGCAGAGGAGAGAACACATCTTCCCTTAACTATGATGGAGCACTGATTGCAGCTTTTGATTTGCAGTGCATTGTCCTTGTAATCAAGATATTCTTCTTTTGATTCATAACAACTGCTACAAAATGCAAAAATAGTGTTCATGATTCCAATAGCTTCTATATTTTTGATTTAATGTTTTTCAATATGTTAATATTAAAAATAAAAAAATATTTAAAAAATTATTTTAATACATTTTCAAATGACTTTCAACGCAAGACCGGATAAAATAAGTGACTTCCAGTGCAAATCTCCTAACATTTATGTCCAACAAACATGGTCCCTCAGCTGAGAAAGAGCAGGCTGGCAATTCCACAAAGCGCCAATGGCAGAAAAAGACATCACAATCTCGAGCGTGATATCCTCAAGAGTTACAAATGTTGAAACAGTTGCCATATCACAACAATTAGAATGACAACGGCAATGACCAACAAGATCCAGCAAGAGCGGCCGCCCTTGGTGCTTTTGTTCAGAAAAGCCAATTTCCTTTGAACCATCTGTTGCATAAACAGCATCAGCATCAATTGAAGGTTAAAATAATCCAGGCAACTTAAAAGGTTAAAATGCAGAAATTTCCCCACAAAAATGTCAAAAGATTAACTCTTTCACACAAGTAAACGCCCTAATCCCATATGTGTTCCACATTGTTTACAATCACTGAGAACAATTAAAATTAAAAACCAGGAATCAAACCTGTAGACGAGAATTTGTTACATCCACGTGCTCATCCAAGTCATCCTGAATTAAAGAGGGAAGGGACTATTGAGTTAAAGGTCTACAACAACTCCAGCATGTCAAAGGATTGTCAAAATGCAAGGAGATTATAAAATGGAAAAATGGGGGATAAATCAAAAACTCTGACCAGAAGCCTAGTGTGCAGGGAAAGTTCCTCGTTGACAGCCAAAGCAATGTGTTTCGTACTTATCACTGTCTCCTCCAATTTCTCAAGGCCTTGATCTTGTTCTGAATATTTTTATGTCAATTAAGCTACAAAACTTGAACTACATCTTTCTAAAATCAGAGAAAGCAAGAACATCTAAGTTACAATAACATGCCTTTCATAATTTGCCGTTGAAAGCCAACAAGACCATGGTTGTTCAAGCCAGTTGCTCTATTCATGATATCATCTGTCTTCTTATCAGGCCCAAGCAAGTTCTCTCTGTTAGCAGCACTGGACATATTGAGAATACTAGCCATCTGGTTAACTTTAGTACTCAGATTTTTCAGCATGTCTTGACGTCGATTCATCTCTTTCCCTGTTCTGTTCGTGACGGTATCAGAATCAAAGGTTTTCAACAAGGTTAGGGGTGAAAAACTACCGCTAATGCATTGTTTGGCATATCATATTTATCTATATCAATCCCTTCTAACTACCAATGAATTTCTCGTTCATTTGATTTCAGTAAAATATCTATAGAAACTACAAAGGTCAAAATATCAAAGAATTTCTCATATTAAAATACCATGCAATACTGAGCACTTACTTCAATATCTAATCCTCCTATGAAAAGGGTTTTTCATGCAACTCCGGAGGAACACCACAACCTCATATATAGCAGCCGAACTTCTACAATGCAAAAAGAAGAAAGAAACAAAGAATTTCCCGCCTCCCCTATATTTATGTCTTTCATTTGATATTGGTAAATTCCCATCGAAGATCCATTTGTTGATACTTTGTACTCTTCAGGTACAGATTACCAAACCATACAGTAGTATGGAAAGGGGTTTCTAGGAAACTCTAGAGGAAAGCCTCAACCACACAATCAAAATATGAAGCAAAAGAAAGAAAAAGAAACAAAGGGTCGCTGTACAATGTCGTCTAAACTAACACAAGCATTTCATTCATTCACCTCTGTTCCAGCTCCTTAAAATTAACATTAACATTGCGAAACTGGCCACACCATAAAATTCACCAGAAAGGATAAGCACAAACATAAAACAGGATTCAATAACCATAATAAAGAGCCATTAGGAAGTCTATTGCTAACCCAGACATTGCAGCATAACTCAATTTAAGGCCCCAAACAAGGAATTTACTAAACAGCAATTCACAAGAAAGAAAAACACTTACATTGGTTGCTTGCTAGGAAGTTCTGACAAAAGGGACTGCAAAATATCAAGTTTAGTTCTTAAAATAGTGATCTTTCTCCTACTTGCGGAAAGATGCCTTTGTGTTTCTGGTCCTGATGAAGGCAAAGAATTCTTCCCAGAAATCATACCATTAATTTCATCACCCAGTTTTGATGCTTCATTGAATTCTTGCATCCATGACGCCGATGGCGTTGACATTGCCCCTATAATAATAATAATAAAATAAATAAACTTTGCTGCTTTATTTGCCCTGCAATCCTACCAAAGTCAAAGAAAAGCTTATTCTCAAAAAAGGGTATTCATAACACAAAAAACTGTCGTAAAATTCTAGTTCAAGATTGAATTCTGAAACAGTCCGTGATTGGCATAATCAAACTACCCCGAATTGCTGGATCATAAAACCGAGACATAAGACCTGGGCTTCAAGGGAACAGAGAATGTTTACCTTAAATTGTATGTTTGATGGGTAATGGATGATGGAGAGAAGAGAGCCTTGGCTTCAGAGGAACAGAAAATTAACGTTGACGAAAAGCAGGCAGAGAGACGAGAAGGAAAGCTAGTTGTCTGGTTCCTAATCAATGAGTAATTAATGAACTAAGGGTGACACGTGTATGACGATTAACTTGTCGGATTTACTCAGGATTTTGTTTTTTTTAAAAAAAAAGCCTTGGAGAGTCCGTTTGTTCTTGGGTTGATAATGTTTTATAATTGCAGGTTTTATTGTCGTTGGTGGGTTAATTAAATTAAAGTTAAAGAAAAAACTATGGTAGAGTGCTTTCACTGTATATGAACTAGGTAATGCGAGTAAAAATGGATTACAATAATATTTTTATCCCTTTTTTTCCTGCTTCAATTATTAATTTTCTTTAATTTTGTTTTTTCACAATCTATTTTCTAAATATTAGATTTGATGTTTTTTTATTTGTTTTTTATTTGATTATCATGCTGTGTGACAAAGGTTCGAAGTTAAATTAATGCTTGATTTAAAAAAAATATGATTTTATTATTTGCAAAAACAAAATTAAAGATACCAAATTAAAAGTGAGGGAAAATGCAGCAATTTAACTCCAAGCAATGTTTATTCAGTGCTTTTCTAGAAAAATATGCCTTGATTTTTTTTTTCAAATTCTATTTTGGTATCTTTAATTTGAATTATATATTTTGATTTAAAATTTTATTTTGTTGATATTTAAGTCCAAGAGTTTAAAAGATAAGAAAAAAAGAGTTGTTAAAAAAAAAAGAAAAAAAAAGCATTAGTTGTCCACATTTCGATAATAAATAAACTTATTATTAATGTTAAATTCCATTAAGGGATCTTTTACTCTCTTTCTCATCGGAAAAAAAAAATAGTGATTGATAAAGAAAATTTCATTTCAATTTGATTTTATATTTCAAATCAGTTTAAATGTGTTTTGAGTTTGAGAAATTAATTTATTGAGAATCTAAAGATTCTTTTACTTGAAGTCCTCGTGATCCAGGAAAATAATCTCAGTTTTCAGATTCCACCAAGTCTATGCAAATGCGAAAAGCTTCAGGAAATATCAATGACAGACAACAATTTTACTGGAAACTTACCAGGAGACATTGGAAACTTATCGATGCTTATCGACTTATCTAGTGGTCGCAATATGTTATCAGGGCCAATGCCACGCTCTCTTGCTAATTTATCCAGGTTCAATTCCTTATGATATATGTCTTGCAAGGAACTTGGCTAAATTAGCTTTGTATAGAAATAATTTGTCTGGAGAGATACCAAACTGCAAAGGGAAACTTACTTCTTTAAGACGCATTTATCTTAATTCCAACGGATTGAGTTCTACCATCCCCTTGACATTATGGAGGTTGGAGGATCTAGTGGTTTTGAATCTGAGTTCAAATTCTCTGAAGGGATCACTTCCATTGCAAGTTGGAGGAATGAAGGCCGCAACTGCTATTTATTTGTCAAGGAATTAATTGTCTGGTGATATTCCAAGTACAGTAGGTTCAATCCAAAACTAGATAAATATCTCGCTTTCTAGGAACAGTTTTCAAGGGTCCATTCCAGAAGGATTCGGTGATGTGGTAAGCCTGGAATTCTTAGATTTGTCTCAAAATAACTTGTCTGGTATGATCCCCAAGTCATTAGAGAAACTTAGATATTTGAAGTACTTGAATGTGTCTTTCAATGGATTACAAGGAGAAATTCCAAGTGGAGGACCTTGCCAACTTCACTGCTCGGTCTTTTATGAGAAATAAGGCTCTTTGTGGCCCTTCCCAGCTGCAAGTACCACCGTGCCACAGTAAATCTCATAGGTCTTCAAAGACTAAATCCAGAATTCTTAGGTTCGTTTTACCAGCCGTTGGTTCTCTACTGCTTGTGTTGGCTGTCAGTGGTCTTGTTTCAGAATGTCGACGAAGGCATAGAAAAAGTCCAATTGCAGAAGCCTTGCCATTGACTACAGCAATCCAGAGAAGAGTTTCTTACCTAGAACTGCGGCGTGCAACAAATGAATTTCAAGAGAGTAATCTGCTAGGTGTTGGAAGTTTTGGCTCTGTATATCAAGGGATGCTTCCTGATGGGCTAAATGTTGCTGTGAAGACTTTTAATCTGCAGTTGCAAGGAGGATTCAAAAGTCTTGATGCAGAGTGCGAGATCATGCGCAACATTAGACACCGCAACCTTGTGAAGATTATATCTGCAGTTGTTCTAATATTGACTTCAAAGCCCTAGTCCTGGAGTACATACCTAAAGGAAGCTTGGAAAAATGGCTATACTCTTACAACTATTGCTTAGAAATCATTCAAAGAGTGAGCATAATGATTGATGTTGCATCTGCATTAGAGTATCTTCATCAGGTCATTCAACTCCGGTGGTGCATTGTGATTTGAACCCGAGCAATGTGTTGCTACATGAAGACATGGTTGCGTACGTATGTGATTTCGGCATTGCAAAACTCTTAGGTGGAAGTGAGTCCATTGTACAAACCAAGACCCTTTCCTCAATAGGGTACATGGCGCCAGGTGATGTTTATTCTTCCTAATGTAGATTATGTATTCCTTGGTTTTTCTTAAATATTTGGTAAATCACATCCTTTAATATTTTAATTATCACGCTCAGAATATGGACTGGACGGACTTGCCACAAAGATTGATGTCTACAGTTTTGGGATCATGTTGATGGAAATAATCACGCGAAAGAAGCCCACCGATGAAATGTTCGAGGGAGAAATGAGCTTGAAGAGATTGGTCAAAGAATCTTTGCCTGGTTCAGTGGCAATATGCTGAATAGAGGAGATGACTACTCAAACAAGGAGCATTGTGTGACATCTATAATGGAATTGGCTCTGCAATGTTCTAATGAGTCACCCGAAGGAAGGATCAACATGATTGAAATCCTAGCAAGGTTTAAAAAGATCAAGGAGCAATTCTTAATATATCTCTCCCCTCTACTTTCTCTTCTCTGCCTAATAAAGAAAAATGCTTTGAGGTTTCTAATTTCTCACCTCCATTTTCCTTTCTCCTGTTTTCCACCTGACGAGCCTGGTCTTTGTTAGGTGTCATAAGAGAATTGATAGGTCTCCTCCCACATAGGTTGGTGGGCGTCTAAGTTGAGCTGTTGAACACGACTTGAATTTTGACCTCGTGGAAGCCTCAAAACAAGGTCAAGGGATCTTTAAGAAACTTTTATTTTGGTTCACATAGGTCAAATCTTATCTTTTTTGTAAGAAGGATGTCCGTTTTGTTCATTCCGTTTGGAATAGCCGGCATATTTTATTTCAGTTTAAAAAATAAAATAAACCAAAAAAAGATTTTATTCTGTTTAGAATTCAGCTCATTCTCTGTTAAAATTCCGGTGGGAACGTTCCGGTTTTATTCTATTCCAGTTAAATGGTGTTTTTTTTTAAAAAAATATAATATCTAATTTTACAGTATTAATCATATCTTTTAATCTGACTATTAGATTGGACAGAGATTTTATAAGGGGCTTCCTGACATATTGATATATCTCAGGTTTAAATTTTAGAACAATCAGATATTAGGAAAGCCTTATAAGATTGCTAATGATATTCTCAAAATTTTGTTCAGAAAAGTCATTTTAGTGTGTCCTTTTTAGATTAATTTTTTCTCAATTTTATTATTAAAAAATGAATTTATTAGAAATTGAGCTTCATAATTTGTTTTATTTAGAGTTATTATAATGGATTTAACATTCTCATGGATTTTAAATTAAAAAAGATCGTCCAATTATATAATATTGAAACATTATCCTGAGATATTTAACATACTCATGTGAAATTATCTAATCAACTATCATTTAGGACATAATTATATAGTTAAGGACTTCGCAAATAGTATGGTCCAACTATATTTAGACGGGAATTACAATCTTGGTGGTTCCTTCATGTTATTTAATTTTGACTTTTTTGAGAAGGTCTTTCACGGCATTCTGACTCTCCACGTTTATGGAAGCATCTGTCCATATGGAAGTCATGATCATTAATTCAAGGAAAACAGGATTTGTGATCTTGCTCGCCATTCAAAATCAGCTTATAAAGCTTTTTCTTAGTCTTCATTTTTATTATTATGTTCTCACAAAATAAGTCATGGGGAGAGTTTGGATCACTATTCTTGTTTCGATGCTGCTAATGTCTCTGCCGAAGAAATGCATTAGCATACCCACAAGTAACTTCACTGATCAATCTGCTCTTCTTGCCTTCAAGGATCACATTACTTTTGATCCTCAAAACATGCTAACTCACAGCTGGTCCTCCAAAACCTCCTTCTGTAACTGGATGGGAGTCTCTTGCAGTCTTCGCAGGCAAAGAGTCACAGCGCTGGATCTCTCTAGCATGGGCCTCCTAGGGACCATTCCTCCACAACTTGGAAACCTGTCCTTTCTTCAATATCTGATTCTTTACAACAATAGTTTCCATGGAGATCTACCCAGCGAGATAGGTAATTTACGCCGATTGCAAGTAATGGATATAGGTTCCAATAAGTTATCATTAGTGATAGTACCCGAAAGTTTTGGGAATTTGCACAGACTTGAAGAATTAAGATTCGATGGAAATAATCTCACAGGTACCAAATGATCACCTTTTATGAACTTTAATTTCTTAACATGTGAAGGGTTTTTTTTACCATGCATGGATATGTTTCAGGTACAATCCCATCCACAATCTTCAACATCTCTTCCTTGAAAGTCCTTGATCTCATGTTTAACGGCCTATTTGGAAGTCTTCCGAAGAACATGTGCGACCATCTTCCTAGACTAGAAATGCTTTTGCTTTCCTCTAATCAACTCAGTGGCCAAATCCCATCTGATTTATTCAAATGTAGAGAGCTACAATTATTATGGTTGCCTTATAATAACTTCACTGGAGTTATTCCAGAAGAACTTGGATTCCTCCCTATGCTTGAGGTTCTAAATCTTGGTGTCAATATGTTGTCAGGTTTGCAGTCTCTCGTTCCTATATGTGCACAGAGACACATACTGTCTTTGATGCATTTTTGTAACATATTTTACTAACCTATTCATTGATTATCATCTTTTTTACTAATATCCTAAGCTATTGTGCAGGTGATTTGCCTCGATCGATCTTCAACATGACTTCTTTAAGAACCATGCAAATTTGTTGCAATAACCTGTCAGGTAATGCTTGTTTTTCACAGTTATAAATATATAAGATTTGTGAGTAATGATGTTAAAGTTTATAATAACATTAAAATATACAAAACATTAAAAAAAAATTCAATGAAAGTCTAGAGTGTATATAATTTTTTTAATATATAAACATGCAAAAAAAAAAAAACTTGTGTTGGACATATTTTCAATATGGATATAATAATAAAAAAATACTAGTAGTATATTAAGTATTTATTCAAAATTATAATTGATATAAAATCAAAGTTTTAGCAGTATACTAATAATAGTAATAACTATATATGTTTAAATTGAAATAAAAAAAGGATATGTACTTGTTGAAATATTTTAAAGTAATAAAACTTTTATTGTTGTCAATGATAATTTTTTTATCCTTAAAATTTTATTACTTATCACTTGTGTAACTAAGATATTTGCAATATATCTTTCAAGATTTCAACAATACTATATTGGTTTAGATGTACTTCTAAATAAGGTATTTGAACAAAAAATTATATAACTCAAATATCTCTTAACAAAATAGACGTTAGCTCTAGATTTTGAAGAAAAAACAAAGCATAAAAAGAAAAAAAAACTAAAATATGAAATTATGAAAAGTGTATAAAAATTAAAAAACATTCTAGGAACTCTTCATTCACTCTCTCTTTTTATAGTGGATTTTGAAAGTTAAAAAGTTGATAAATTTATTATGATAATAATTAGAATTAATTTTTATATTATCAACTTTTAATTAATCATTTTAAATCAAGAATTAAATCTATATTTTTTAAAGATCAAAGCTCACTTTGCCTGAAACATCTTCTCTCTAAAAACTTGAATGCTATTTAGATTTAGTTTTAACTTTTTAACCACTCACTTTATAAACACTTGAAAGTTTTGTTTATTTTCAATGTAGAATATAGTTTTTTAAATGATTTCGAGCTTCATCACAATTTCTCATTTATTTATTTGTTTTTTAATTCATGTTAATATTGTATGTTAAAAAATATATATTAAAGATTAAATTTAAATAAAATTTTAACTCTAAAAATAAATGGATCTTACTTTTAATTTAACTTCAAATATACCCATTAACGATGTTATTCAAACAATGCTTTCTTTCTTCTTTCTTCGCACCTTGAACACAGTCGTTTATAGTTTGAGATGCTTCTAGAGAAAGCAGAGCACTAGTCGTATAAGTGCATAAAGAAACCCTGTCATTAAATCCCTAATCGAAATGGTCAGATTTTGTAACATTATTTTCCTGTGGAAAGCCTACAGTATCGCACAGAATTTATACGTTCTTGGTTTCTCTCTGTTTAGTTTTTTAATTTTCCTTATTTGCAACATCTACCAAACTATATTCATTCGGAAACAGGATTCTTGAGCTTGTATTACATAAGAATGCTGGATCAAAGATGTCCCAGTTTAATTGTTCAGATAAAACAAAAAGGCATTATCTTTTGCCTTGTTCTAATTCTAAGTGTCAAATTAGATTGGTTTGATTATTTGTTCCTATTAAACCGAACCTGATAAGAAGAAAATAAACACCAAGAAAGACAGAAATTGTGACCAAAAAGGGTCATACATAGAAGTAGAATCCTAATTTATATTTTATTGCTTTATATTTTTCTCTTATGTAGTCTTCTTTAAAATGTTTATAATTTCTTAAATATACAAGAAACCAACTTTATCAAATATATATGTTATCAAGAAACCAATTTCTTAAATATAATTTCTCAAGTGTATCCAACTTAATATAAACTAGAATATTAATGTCCTACACATTATCATCATCGAAAGATTATGCGCCTCACTTTTTTTTTTTTTTTTGGCAGGATCAATACCTCAAGAAAACAGCATTGATCTTCCTAACTTGGAGGAACTGCAATTAAATCTAAATGGTATAACAGGTCGGATCGTTACCCATCTCTCTCTCTTTCTCACACACACACACACTCTCTTTCAGTTTTCAGTTTATTTCATCAATTCATACCGATTGGCTTACATGTTGGTGATAATATGTTATCAGGGTCAATGCCACGCTTTCTTGGGAATATGTCCAGGTTGGAGATACTTGATTTGTCATATAACAAGATGACTGGAAATGTTCTACAAGAATTTGGAAATTTGAGAGCGCTGCAAGTCCTCAGTTTGCAATCCAATTCCTTTACTAATCACCCTTCCAGTCAGACACTCAACTTCATCACCTCTTTGACAAATTCTAGGCAGTTGAAAGAATTGCATATTGGGGACAACCCTTTAGATGGCATGTTGCCCAATTCCGTAGGGAATTTATCCAGCTTTCTAACAAAATTTTATGTATACGCCAGCAAGCTCAAAGGCAATATTCCAGGTGAGATTGGCAACTTGAGCAACCTAATTGTCTTAAGTTTGGAAGAGAATAGTCTGATGGGACCTATTCCTACAACAGTGGGAGGGCTAAGGAAGATTCAAGTACTATATCTTCATAAAAACAATCTTAATGGTTCCATTCCATCTGATATATGTCTTGCAAGGAGGTTGGTTGACATAACATTAAACAATAACGTATTGTCTGGAGAGATACCTTCCTGCATAGGGAATCTCACGTCTCTAAGAAACCTTTATCTTCACTTCAATATATTAAGTTCTACCATACCTATGGCTCTGTGGAGCCTAAAGGATCTCTTGATTTTGAATCTGCATTCAAATTTTCTATATGGATCTCTTCCTTCGCAAGTTGGAGAAATGGAAGCTGCAATAGGAATTCGTTTGTCAAGCAACCAGTTGTCAGGTAATATTCCGAGTACAATAGGTTCACTCCAGAACTTGATAAGATTTTCATTATCCAAAAACAGCTTTCAAGGGTCCATTCCAGAAGCATTCGGTGGTTTGGTAAGCCTGGAACTCTTAGATCTATCACAAAATAACTTGTCTGGTGAGATTCCCAAATCACTAGAGGCACTTAGATATTTGGAGTTTTTCAGTGTGTCTTTTAATGGACTACAAGGAGAAATTCCAAGAGGAGGACCGTTCGCAAATTTTACTGCTCGTTCTTTTATTATGAACAAGGGTCTATGCGGTCCATCTCGGCTGCAAGTCCCACCTTGCAGCATTGAATCTCGTAAAGATTCAAAGACTAAATCCAGACTTCTAAGGTTCAGTTTACCAACTGTTGCATCTATACTGCTTGTGGTGGCTTTCATTTTTCTTGTCATGGGATGTCGACGAAGATACAGAAAAGATCCAATCCCAGAAGCCTTGCCAGTGACAGCTATCCAGAGAAGAATTTCTTACCTAGAACTTCTGCATGCAACGAATGAATTTCATGAGAGTAATCTACTTGGCATAGGGAGTTTTGGCTCTGTCTATCAAGGGAGGCTTCGAGATGGGCTAAATGTAGCTGTCAAGATTTTTAATCTGCAATTGCAAAGAGCATTCAGAAGTTTTGACACAGAGTGCGAAATCATGCGCAACATTAGACACCGCAACCTTGTAAAGATTATCTGCAGTTGCTCTAATCTTGACTTCAAAGCCTTAGTCCTGGAGTACATGCCTAAAGGAAGCTTGGAGAAATGGTTATACTCCCACAACTATTGCTTGGACATCATTCAAAGAGTGAACATAATGATCGATGTTGCATCAGCATTAGAGTATCTCCATCACGGTTATCCATCTCCTGTGGTGCATTGTGATTTGAAACCGAGCAATGTGTTACTAGATGAAGACATGGTCGCGCATGTATGTGATTTTGGTATTGCAAAACTCTTAGGTGAAAATGAGTCTTTCGCACAAACCAGGACCCTTGCCACAATAGGGTATATGGCACCAGGTAATGTGTACTCTCCCTAAAACAGAATATGTTCATTGCTTTAGCTTAAATATTCGGGAAATCACATCCTCGCTGTAACATTCTTGTCAACTGCAGAATATGGATTGGACGGACTCGTGTCCACGAAGATTGATGTCTATAGCTTTGGAATCATGTTAATGGAGATGCTGACGCGAAAAAGGCCTACCGATGAAATGTTCGAGGGAGAAATGAGCTTGAAGAGATTGGTCAAAGAATCGTTGCCTGATTCAGTAATAGACATTGTGGATAGCAACATGCTGAATAGAGGAGATGGCTACTCCGTAAAGAAGGAGCACTGTGTGACATCTATAATGGAGTTGGCACTGCAATGTGTCAACGAATCACCTGGAGAGAGGATGGCCATGGTTGAAATCTTGGCAAGGCTTAAAAACATCAAGGCGGAATTCTTGAGAGATTCTGAGAGGCGGAGGCCATAACATACATCAACTTGTTCTAGTTTATTGCTGTCCAATTTTCCTGTGTGAATTAAATTTGATGGTCAATACCATCAATTTTGTCTCTTTATCATTAGAGTTTATCATTGGAGGAGGCCTTAATTTTTATTTTTTTTAGTTAATTGAATCTCAATTCAATCAAGTTTTTCATCACTAAGATTATCCAACATTGATCCAGTCTTAAAATAGAATGTTCACATATGAATTGTTATTATAATTATACAAGGTAAAATTTCTTTCATACAACTTCTACTTTAATTCATTTTCATGTAGAAAACAAGCACGTGTTCCTAAATCAAGCTCTCAGGGGACCATAATGGGCTTTAATAGGCCATATTTATAACTTTGAGGCCTTTTTTCTGCAATCCCTAAGGCCGAAAGCAGAAACAAGAGTTCATATGAACCTAAGAACTTTCTATTAAATGACTTGATTCAGGGCCAGTTATTCTGTGTGATTCTGTACTAAATTCTTAAAACTACAGTGATGAGCTGTGTCTAAAGATTTGACATGCAATCTGCAAATGCCAATAAGATAGTTTGAAAGGACAAACACGCATGAGCCGATAACCTTTTGATCTAGGTATTTAATTAGTTCAAATCATACTGATCAAAAAGGCACTTCAATATAAAGTGTGAAGGCCACCGGAAACTATTTTTTAGGTCAAAATCCTCCTTTAAGTCTTTTTTTGTGATCTAAATCTCCAAAATCGCCTCAATTGTTTCTATTTCAAAATTTTAGCTTTTCTAATTATCTTTTCCTTTTATTTTAGTATTAATTTCAGATTCTATGCTATTTCTATTTTCTATTAGGACAAGCTATTTAAATTCTTGTTCTGGGAATTGGAACTCGATTATCAATTTTAAAAATATTCATACTTGTGGATTTTCCGTTCAGTTTATTACCGTGTTGGCTTTTGTGAGTGATATATATCTTTTCAGTTCCACAACCCGTGCCATTGACAGCAATCCAGAGAAGAATTTCAAACTTTGAACTTCTGCGTTCAACAAATGAATTTCATGAGAGTAATCTGCTGGGCGTTGGAAGTTATGGCTCTGTGTATCAATGTGTTACTAGATGAGGACATGGTTGCGCACGGATGTGATTTCGGCATAGCAAAACTCTTAGGTGAAAGCGAATCCATTGCACAAACCAAGACCCTTGCCACGATAGGGTATATGGCACCAGGTGATGCTTGTTCTTCCAAATATTTGATAAATCACATCCTATGACATTCTAAATATCTTGTGCAGAATATGGACTGGATGGTCTTGTGTCCACCAAGATTGATGTCTACAGCTTTGGGATCATGTTGATGGAAATATTCACGCGAAAAAAGCCTGCTGATGAAATGTTTGAGGGAGAAATGAGCCTAAAGAGATTGGTGAAAGAATCCTTGCCTGATTCTGTAATTGACATTGTAGATAGCAACATGCAGAATAGAAGAGATGGATATTCAGTAAATAAGGAGCACTGTGTCACATCTATAATGGAAGTTGGCTTTGCAATGTACTTATGAATCACCTGAAGAAAGGATCAACACACTCGATATCCTGGCAAGGCTTCAGAAGATCAAAGTGGAGTTCTTGAGAGAACCTGAGAGACGATTGACATAAGAAACATTAACTCCTAGTACCTTCCAGTACCTCACTGCCCCTTCCATTTTCCGGCTGTGTAAGTTATATTTTCTTGTCAATAATCTAAACTTTAACCGTTGCATGACCATTTGAAGAGGCGTTAATCCCAACTTTATTTCAAAAATATTGCTATCGGAGCTCCTGTCAAGACCCTCTAACCTAGAATGGATTAACCTGAATTTACTAGAGTTAACTCAAGTTTTGAATTAAAAAAAGAAAACGCTATAAGCGACATAAGATTCTTATGGTCAATGAATCATTGCCTGATTCAGTAACTGAAATTGTGGATAGCAACCAGATGAATCGAAGAGATGGCTATTCAGCAAATAAGGAGCAATGTGCCACATCAATAATGTAGTGGGCTCTGCAATTTTCAAATGAATCACCGGAAGAAAGGATCGACATGGTTGAAATCCTGGCTAGACTTTACGAAGATTGAATTCATGAGAAACACCGAGAAATTAATGGAGACCGTAAGATATATCAACTAGCAGTACTTACACTGCTTTTCTTTTTTTTTCTTTTTTTTTAATTAATATAGGTGATCGGGTCATCTTGCATGCACCTTAACTAATCCCACAAGCCTTGAAGTTAATGATCATGTAAGTCTCCAGTGGCTCTGAAGGGACTCGAACTCGTGACCATTGAAAAACAAACTCAAGATTTGATCAGTTGAACTACCTTTTAGGATTACATTGCTTTTCTTTTTTGTATTTGTGTGCGCGCAAGTCAAATTCAAATTTGCTTCTCAATAATCTGAACTTTGTGGCTTTATCATATGAAGAGACCTTAAGTCAATCAATTTTTTTAACTACTATTTTTGTATTTTAAAAGTGTTTTTAAAAAAAATGAATTTTTTTTTATATTTTTTTTGTTTCAAATTAATATTTTTTTGGTGTTTTCAAATTATTTTGATGCGCTGATATCAAAATTAATTTTTTAAAAATAAAAAAATATTATTTTAATGCATTTTCGAATGAAAAACACTTTGAAAAACAACCGGAACCACACTTTCAAACACCCCCGAAAGAGTTGCATTATCTAATATTGATTAGATTGGGATAAAATTGATAAAATCAAAATGTTTGAGACTCATTTTACACTAGAGGTAATACATTAGGGGCCACATTAAGGTTAACCTTGTAGCAATCACCTTTAACCTTTTCAATTCCCCTACGTCAACAAAACAAACAAAAGCAGAGGCACGAAAGAGTTAAGCTGCAAGTGTGTCACACACTCACTGCTACAGCCAAAGCCTTTTCCACTGCCCTGGCCTCCAGTAGCCAAAAACCCTACCCGTGACAAAACCTGATCTTCAAAAAAAGAAAAAAAAAACACTACCTTTAAACCCTGAAGGGCATTTTTTCCATTCAAAGTAAAAATGGTGCCAAACCCAGTATCTCTCACTCGTAAGACTCCATTGTTATACTGTTTTGCGGGTTTTTCATGCAAACCCACTTCTCATTCTAGCCAAAGAACTCAGCTTTCCTTGAACCCTGTTCAGATAACTGGATTCAGGGCCTGTTCTTCTTCTACTCTGTTTTCAAATTCTTTAAATTATAGTCATGGAGCTGTGTTTAAGGACTTGGATGGTACTAGAAAGGGATATAGGCAATTGGGTGTTGATCAATCTCGTCTCTTGGCTGTTTCTGATGGTGGCTCTGGTGGTTCTGGTGGGGTTGGAGGCTCTGCTGGTGGTGGAGGTGAAGGTAGTGGTGCTAGTAGTGGTTCTGGTGGAAATAGTAACTGGTCCTTCCTTTCATGGTAATCATGAATTGTCAGTTTTGCTAATCTGTTCAGTTTTTACGCTGTTGGTGATTTTAGTTCTTTCTGGTTCATGCTGCGTAGCAAGCTTTTTTTTCACATTGGTGTTTGATAGCATGTAAAATTCTATTTTGTTGTCTTGGGAATGCAATAAAAATGTTTAATCAGATATTTCTTAACTCCTCCTAAAGTGGAAATCTATGGGAGTATGGAATCTTTTTTGTATGTACATGCTGTACCCTATTTGTCATCTTTGTCTGCATTGAATTTTTTTATTTCTCCTGCAATTTGTGATATAATCTCTCACCAATAACCGATTTAAAAACAAGATCACTTTTAGCTCAAATCGAGTTATATGTTATTGCAGGTATTTGAATCTTCTTGCAAACTACCCTGTGTTGACTAAAGCTGTAACTTCTGCGATATTGACTCTTATGGGAGACTTGATCTGCCAGGTAATTTTACAGGCTATGGCAACAGATGTTAGCGAAATGTGCATCTCTCTTCCACGTTTTACTTATTTTGGGTTTTTTCTGTTCATATATATGTCGTGAGTGTTTGTTCTTTGTATTGATTTCCATTCATTTGATCTCTAAGATGAGTGGTTTATGCTTTATTTAGCGACCTATGGATGTGTCATGAACTGAAACTGTTGGTCTAAGTATTGATCTATAAACTTTATGATATCTATATGGTAGTTCAACTTCATCAATTTGTGGAATTTTGGCAACTTTGGTTTTGCATTTATGGTTTTTGAATGATCTATCTCTTTTCTGAATGCCTCCAAACAAGGTGTGAACAGTCTTTGAGAAAACAATTGATTTCCAGCGCCCACACCCCCCCCCCCCCCATATAAAAAAAAATTAATGATATGAAATAAATAAATGTCACTGAATTATCCTTTAGGGTGGTCTGAAGTGCCTGTAAGAACATCCGAACTTTTTATTTTTTTGAACTGCAGAGTGTTCAAACTCAAGTTTTACTAACATTGGTGTCACCTTGAATTAGGAAACGATGGCCCAATTTTTCATTTATATGCTCTCATGTGTGTGTGTGTGTGTGTGTGTGTCCTGGTTACGCTATGGCATCTTCTAAGAACTCCTTGCCATGTTCAATTGTAGTAATTAAGCTATTTTTAATACATGCTCTTGTTATAGACCATTTCATGTATAACTTTTCTAAATCTTTGCCTTTTCTGCCTCAGCTTGTGATTGATCAAGTTCCATCCCTAGACCTTAAAAGAACTTTCTTGTTTACACTCTTGGGGCTGGTACTGGTGGGTCCTACATTGCATATCTGGTAATCCTTCAGACTTTTCATATTTTGGTTTTGCAAGCATGAGAAGGTTAGTGAGTAGAGTTTAAATTAACGCATGTGAGAAGCCATTCGTGAAAATAACAGCCTAAAACTTTTTTGCCTCAATATTTGCAGTTGAAGTTCTACCCTTCAAACATGACTCTGTATTTTTGTTTACCTGAAGTCTGGATGATCCATTCTGTTTGACTAAATACTAATGCTGCACTGGTTTATGTATTTTTGTTTGCCTGAAGTTTGGATGATCCAATCTGTTTGACTAAATACTAATGATGCACTGGTTTATGTTTCTTAGCCACCAAATTGTTTTGGTGTCTACTGTACTCCAATGCATATGCTTATCTTGTCAACCAGAATTTGCTTAAAAAAAATGAAAACACACCTGCTTTTATAGGATCCTGCTAATTTTTCATTACTTGACCTGGTGTTTCTTAGGTACTTATATTTGAGTAAAATGGTAACAGTACCCGGAGCATCAGGTGCATTCTTGCGCCTTTTAGCTGATCAGGTGACGCCAAATTTTTCATAGTTGACTTTCATAATTTTCATGACAACATCTGTGCTGCTGAGCTAAATATGTTCTATGTATTCTAAAATAATTGCAGTTTGTTTTTTCTCCTATATTCATTGGAGTTTTCTTGTCAACATTGGTGACGCTGGAGGGAAGGCCATCACAAGTCATACCTAAGCTTCAGCAGGTTGTGTTAAAGACTTAGGGGCATCCCTTTCTGTTCTTTCTGTGGCTTCTATGTCTATAAACCACTGAACAGAGTCAGTTGGAAGGATTGTTCAGCGTTAACTTTTCTTAATATTCTTTTTCTGCAGGAATGGTTTTCTGCTGTTCTTGCAAATTGGCAACTGTGGATACCATTTCAATTTCTGAACTTCCGTTTTGTCCCACAGCAATTTCAGGTTTGAATGAGCATCATGTGTCTATACATTTGTGGTTGTTAGCATGTTACATGTCTTACATGGTTAGATAACTTTGAAGTGTTGGTTTGAAAAAAAAAAAAAAAACTTTGAAGTAGTAAAAGGGGAACAGCTTTGCATTCCCTACTTGCTTCGGACATCTGATACAATGCCAGAAATGAGCTAAAATTGTGACCAAATTGAGTTGTCTGATGGTGAAGTGGTAGAGTGTTCCTACATTTATCTGCACAGCACGTGCTGGCCATATTTAGGTTTGGTACCATTACCATTCACCTCCGAAGCTGTTATAGAGAGTCAAGTTAGTGTTAAATTTTGCTATAATATTCATGTTGACAATCATTGTAACTTTTGCTAGCGATTTTGGCTACTGTGTTCCAATATCCGTTCACTTAAAAACCAATTTCAGGTTCTTGCTGCTAATGTTATTGCTTTAGTCTGGAATGTGATTCTCTCATTCAAAGCTCACAAAGAGGTTCTCCCAAAATAGGTACGTTATTTTCTGAGAAACCACAGAACTTACCATGAAGATTGGTTTTCCCGTGCTTTCTATACCTAATTAATCACGGTGTTTTTTTATTGGGTTTGATATTATTTAAGTGTTTTAGAAGATGATTCTTTTAGGATTGCAAGATTGTTTAGATCCAAAGGACTGCTAACTAGAGTTGCCTCGAGAGCCATAAGATCGGTATTCCCATGAGCAATCAGCATTTGATTCTGAACATTCTCCTACGGTGCCTTCAGTGCAATAGCTCATGTAATAGAAATAATAGCAGGAAATTTGCATTTAAAAAGTTTGCAGTGTACAACACTTTTTTGTTAAGAGGCTCTAACGAGGGATCTCTAAGAGAGGGAGGACAATGCCGGTTCTGCTACTAGCTCATTGGCAGTAAGCAAGTTTACAAGTCTAGAATAGTGGTGGGATATGTCAAGCTAGCTAAAAACTATAACTATGGATTGAGGAAGCCTTTATATCCACTCATTGCTACCATGTATTCTAACGAGAGTGCCTTCATTAAACCCCCAAGCTTGTTGTTTCTCAGGTGAAATGCACAGAAAAGAGATGAATTTGAAGAAAACATCTGGGGTTCTACACGTTGAAACAATTTTTACTTGGATCTGCATAATTCAAGAGTCTTGTCACATTGAACTGTTCAAGTGTATGGAACCTGGTTCACGAACCCTTTTGCCCTTACCTCTTGTGTGTTTGTGATTCGCAAAAGTGTTGGTTAGAACCCTTTTCTTAGATTGAATGCTCGTTAGGTGCCAGCTCAATCTTCCCTATGGATATCAAGTACAAGATTGAAAACAACAAAAGGTTTCCTTGCTGCCAATTTAAGCCAAGTCCCAAATCATTCATGCCTTTTTCTTTCTTTTGTTCTTTTTTCTTATATTTGTATGAAATGACCATTGTCCATTGTAGGATTAACCCTCCACATAAATTACATGAGAATTGAAACTTCAGATTTCCCCCCTCCTTTCTTGAAGCAAGTAGCACTTGAGAGATTTCATGATTCTCGACTATGGTTATTAGCATAGTTAACAAGTAGCACCTGAAATGGCAGTAGGCTCCCCTAGGTCAGCGGAATGGTCCATCACGTTGGGCTGTGGGCCTGTTTATCAACATTGAGGCAAAATCCAGTTATGTGCTGTCTTCTATTCAATACTCAAGAGTCCTCCTGCCTTGCACCTCATCCTTAGTCCACAAATGTAAATTAATCGCCAATAAGGTGGTTATATATATATATAACCACTTAGATTTATTGGATTTTTTATTTTTTTAATTCTCATAAATAAAATTATGATCTCTTAGAATGAATAAAAAAAATCATTGATTCGTGAGAAAAAAAATGTTATGCTAAAATAAAATTATTTGAATAGTCTTACAATATAATTCAATGTGTTTTCTCATACATTAACACATATATCTTGCGATTAATTTATTATTATTATTATTGCTATTATTATAACAATGTAGCTTCAAGATGAATTTCTTTCTTCAAAAAATATCACCCTCGCCCAGCATTTCTAGTCAAAGAAAAACAATTCAAGAAAATTACGTAAGAAAATGGATTCAGAAATTTAACATGTTATGGATTTTGATTTGTATGGTTATTAAAATTCATTTAAAATTTATTTTAAAAATATTTTAAAAAATAATTACTAAGCGATTCGGCTGTACTTGGCTGGTTGGGCAGAATATGTAATAAAAGTTGATGACGAGATGCGAAGGGAAGCATGAGGTAAGTGATGAGGACAATAATGTAAGGGAAAATGGAAAACAATAAAGTATGGTTATTTAACACTGCTGCAGATTGACAGAGACAGACCAAAGTCAACTGACACGTCAGTCGTTGGTAAACTCCTGATTCTCTCTCGAAAAGCGATCCACTTTTTTCGGTCAACAACTTCTCCCACTTGCCTGCTTGCTGCTGCAAGTTCCTATGATTGTGCTCTGTCCCTCTCTCTCTCTCTCCCTCTTTAATATCTCTGGATTTCTATACCTAATAAGTGACCATTTATTTCAAAGTAAATTATTTAAAGTACTCATTTTTTAAAAAATTAAAATTTTTTATTTGTTTTAAATTAAATTTTTTTTAGATCATTTTGATGCTCTGATATTAAAAATAATTTTTAAAAAATAAAAAAATATTATTTTGATATATTTCCAAATGAAAAGCAACCGCAACCACAACCATACTTCCAAACACGTTTAAAGCTAATTGAAATTGTAGTGGTGTTGGTGTTTTAAAGTATTTTTTACTTAAAAATACATTAAAATAATTTTTAAAAAATTATTTTTGACATCAGCACATCAAAACAATCTGAAAATATAAAAAAATTATTTTAAGCAAAAAAAATTCAAAATTTTTGAGCACGTGATTTGCACCGCGTCCCCAAACACACTCTAATCCATTAATAAACTCTCAAACTCTACTTGAAATTTAGCTTGCGGGTTAGATAAATAATATTTATTCAAATGATTTCGTTTTGATTTTTATATTTTTCTTAAAGTAATTCAAGTATTAAATTGACTGGAATTAAATTAAATATAAACAATCAATTAATTCATTAAAAATCATCAAAATTAAAATCAACAACCAAGTTAATGTGTTATTTGATTTAGCTAAGAAATCTACCTGGATCAAGTTAAGTCTTTAGTGTGTGTTTGGTATTGCGGTAGTGGTTGTGGTTGTGGTTTGAAAAAAGTAGTTTTATAAAAAGTACTTTTAATTGAGGTTGGTTTGAAAAAATAGGTGTTTGGTTAAAACTGTGGTTGAAATTGAGGTTGAAAAAAAGTAGTTTAATGTGTTTGGGTAAGAATGCTTTTGAAATTGAGGTTATAAAATAATTTTAAAAAATATATATTAATATTGATAGTTTTAAATTTAAATATTATAGAATTAATTACTCATATTACATTATGAAATAAATAATACTTTATATAAAATATTTTTTATTATTCCATTAAACTATTTAATAATACAATTAAATAAAATATTATCATGTATAAAATTGATATTACAGTGCGAGTAAATTTAATTTACTTTATACTAGTTTTTCGGTAAAAATATATTGTTCATATCACAGTGCAAATAAATTTAATTTACTATAAACTATTTTTTTTAAAAAAATATTAATAAAATTAATACATAAAAAAAAAAAATGTACCGTGTACACTGTGCATGTTAATTGCACTGTTCAGTGAACAGTGCAATTAGCATGCACAGTGAATGGAAAGCATGATAAAAAAAATATTAATAAAATTAATACATACTAAAAAAAAAATACATACTAAAAAAAAAAAAAAAGTGTACCGTGTACACTGTGCATGTTAATTGCACTGTTCAGTGAACAGTGCAATTAGCATGCACAGTGAATGGAAAGCATGATTTTCCTGCTTTTCATTTTTAACGTTTCAGCCGCAAA
>Ga0307517_10003907_pt1 | contig 23104 bp, 22 predicted proteins | sample 23_EM_MG_FD_194515 | JGI IMG/M metagenome (GOLD analysis project Ga0307517, IMG submission 194515) | Populus trichocarpa ectomycorrhiza microbial communities from riparian zone in the Pacific Northwest, United States - 23_EM | ecosystem: Host-associated > Plants > Roots > Unclassified | place...
GCCACCGGTCCCGACCCGGTCATCAGCCCAGGTCACGTGGTCGGCTCCGACCCGGCCATCGCCCCCCGTCCCGTCATTGACCCCGCCCGTGTCACCGGCCCGGGTCATGTCATCGGCCCAGGTCACATGGTCGGCCCCGATCGCATCACCGGTCCCGTCCCGGCCATCGGCGCGGACGCGGCCATCGACCCCGGTCGCGCCAGTGGTTCCGACCCAGCCATCGGCCCCGCTCAGTTGACCGGTCCCGGTCGCGCCCTCGATCCGGGCCCGGTCATTGGCCCCGCCCACGCCATCGGCCCCAGCGCGATCAGGACTCCCAGCCCAGCCATCGACCCCGGTCGCACCATCGGTCCCGGTCCGGCCTTCGGCACCGCCAGCGCCATCAATCCCGGCCCGCTCAGAACTCCCGGCCCACCCATCGGCCCCCATCCCGTCATTGACCCCGCCCGCGTCACCGGCCCGGGTCACGTCATCGCCCCGATAGCCATCGGCACGCCTCGCGGTACGCCCGTGCGCAGTTGGAGCGCGAGGGCTACATCCGTCGCGCCGGGTCGGTCGTGGCCGACGAGGTCCGCGACCGTCCAGGCGACGCGCAGTACCCGGTCGAGCCCGCGCGCGGTGAGCGCGCCGCGCTCCAGGCTGCGCTCGGCCTCGTCCATCGCGCCGCGCTCGGCGTGCCAGCGGCTGCGCAGTTCGCGGCCGGGCACCTCGCTGTTGGTGCGCCAGGGCGTGTCCGCGAGCCGCGCCGCCGCCCGCTCCCTGGCCGCCCGTACCCGGTCCGCGACCGTCGCCGTGGACTCGCCCCGCGAACCGCGCCCGGTGAGCTGGTCACGCGTGACACGGTCCACCTCCACCCGCAGGTCCACCCGGTCGAGCAACGGCCCGGAGAGCCTGGCCTGGTACCTCCGGATCGACATCGGCGCGCACTCGCACAGGTCGTCGGTCTGCGAGAAACGGCCGCACGGACAGGGGTTGGCCGCGAGCACCATCAGGAACCTCGCCGGGAACCGGACCACGCCCGCACTGCGCGCGATCACCACATGCCCGGCCTCAAGTGGCTGCCGTAGCGCATCCAGCGCCTGACCGCTGAACTCCGGTGTCTCATCAAGGAACAGGACGCCTCGATGAGACAGCGACACCGCCCCGGGCCGTGCGATCCCCTGTCCGCCGCCGACGAGGGCCTGCATCGTGGCCGAGTGGTGCGGGGCGCAGTAGGGAGCGACATCGATCAGGGGTTTGCCCGGCGGCAGCAGGCCCGCCACCGAGTGGACCGCCGTGACTTCCAGGGACTCCTGCCGGTCGAGCCGGGGCAGGACCGCGGGCAGCCGCTCCGCGAGCATCGTCTTACCGGCCCCCGGTGGGCCTTCGAGGAACAGGTGATGGCCGCCGGCCGCCGATACCTCCACCGCCGTCCGCGCCGAGAACTGGCCGACGACATCGGCGAGATCGTGCCCCGGATCGTGCTGGGACGCGCCCACACTGTGCATCCCGGTGGCAGCTCCCGTGCCGGGCATACGCAGCCCGGCGAGCAGCGGGTCCGGGCGTCCCAGTTCGTCCGGGTCCTCGTCGGGTACGGGTTCGTCGGCTAGTACGGCGATCAGCTGCCGCAGGGTGCGGACGCCCAGGACGGACACCCCGGGCACGAGCGACGCCTCGGCGGCGGCGCACTCCGGGACGACGACCTGCTCGTATCCGGAGTCCGCGGCGGCCAGCACGGCGGGCAGGATGCCCCGGACCGGCCGGACCCGCCCGTCCAGGCCCAGTTCGCCGATCATCACGATGTCGGCGAGCACGCGCGGATCGATCCGCTCGGCCGCGCCGAGGACGGCCGCCGCCACGGCGAGGTCGAACCCGCTGCCGCTCTTCGGCACCGACGCCGGGCTGAGCCCGACGGTCAGTTTCTTCTGCGGCCAGGGCGCTCCCGAGTTGACGACCGCGGCCCGCACCCGGTCCTTGCTCTCCGTCAGGCTCTTGTCGGGCAGCCCCACCAGCGTGAACGCCGCGACGCCCGGTTCGAGGTCGGCCTGCACCTCGACGACCACGCCCTCGACGCCCACCAGAGCCACCGAACACGTACGAGCGAACCCCATCTCAGAACACCCCCCGGGCGTGCTCGACCACGGCCCTGCCGCGCCGGGGCACGACGACGCCCACCAGGTCGATCCGGACCCCTCCCGGCGGGGCTCCGCCGTGCGCGTGGATCCACCGCTCGGCGAGGCCTCGTAGGCGCTCCGCCTTCTGGGGTGTGACGGCGGCCATCGGGTGCTGGAAGGCGCCCCTCCGCCGGGTCTTGACCTCGCAGACCACCAGGACGTCGCCGTCCCGCGCCACGATGTCGATCTCTCCGGTCCTGCCACAGCGCCAGTTGCGCTCCAGGACCGTCATACCGGCCGCGACCAGCCGTCGTGCGGCCACCGTCTCGCCGTACTCGCCGAGTGCACTGCGTGCGTTCATGTCGGCACCACCTCCGGCACCAACCGTCACGCAGAACGGTCCACCAAGTGGATCTTGGTGGACCGTTCAGTGATTGTGGAGAACTCCGTCACCCACACGGGTGAAAGCCACCCCGCGGGCAGCCGCCGTCACCGCACCGCCGTCACCCGCCCGGCAGCTCCAGATCGCTCTTGTTCAGCTCCTCGATGTTCACGTCCTTGAACGTGAGCACGCGGACCTGTTTCACGAAGCGAGCCGGTCGATACATGTCCCACACCCAGGCATCCGCCATGGACACCTCGAAGAACACCTCGCCCTGAACCGAGTGCACCTGCATCTCGTAGTCATTGGTGAGGTAGAAGCGCCGTTCGGTCTCGATCACATATTTGAACAGACCGACGACATCGCGGTACTCCCGGTAGAGCTTCAGCTCCATCTCGGTCTCGTACTTTTCGAGGTCCTCGGCGCTCATGGCATGTTCCCCTTCACCCGTGCGATCCCACCATTGTGCGCCAGTCCCGTAAGCCCCTAGACGATTTCGGTGTCGAGGGTCACGGGCCCGGCCGGGGGACCTTCGTCGAGCAGCCTGCGGAGCAGCTCGGCGAGTCTGGTCGGATACACCGTCTCATGCGCCCGGTCCAGTTCCCGGTACGTCCACCAACGCGCTCCGGAGACGCTGCGGCGCTCCAGCTCGGTGAGGGCTGTGGCGCCGGGTACGCCCTCGGCCGTGGCGGACGTCCTGGCCAGGTAGTACCACTCGTCCTGGTCCCAGCGGCGGCCCGCGAACGGGAAGGAACACGTCCGCGTCCACAGCACCGGGCCGAGTTCGACCTGGGTGATGCCGGTCTCCTCCGCGAGTTCCCGTAGCGCCGCCTCCTCGTGGGTCTCGTCGCCCTCCAGGCCGCCGCCCGGCGTGAACCACCAGTCGTCGGACGGATCGTCCGGCTCATGGCCGTGGAGCAGCAGGATGCGGTCCTGCGGGTCGAGGAGGATCACCCGGGCGACCTTGCGCAGACCGCCCTCGTACGAGTCGCCGTAGGCGCCCTCCTCGGTGGCCTCAGCGGGCACCGGCGGGCTCCGTCCGGGTGCGGGCGCGGCGGCCGGCCGCCAGCTTGGCGATCGGGCCGTAGGCGCCGCCGCCGAGGACGAGGACCCCACCCGCGACGATCACGGCGATGATCGTGCTCAGCGGGCCGGGGTGGGAGAGGCTGCCGAGCGGCTCGAAGCCGGTGGGGCGCTCCAGCATGCCCTTCATGGGCCAGACGACGGCGTCCACGCGGGCGCTCACGGCGCTGCTCGCGACGGTGCCGGCGGCGACGTCCGTGAGGTGGGCGCTGGAGTCCAGGGAGCCCTGGCGTTCGTCGCCGAGGAGGAACAGGCGGCCCTTGGGGACCTTCACCGCGGGGATCGTCTTGATCTCGGCCGGCCCGCCCTTGAGGTAGTCCTCGGCGATCTGCTTGCCGTTGACGACCAGCTTGCCGTTCGTGCAGCAGGAGACGGTGTCCCCGCCGACGGCGACCACGCGCTTGACCACGGGCGCGTTCGTCACCCAGGTCTTGTCCGTGAAGACGACGACGTCGCCGCGGTGCACCTCGTCGCCGTCGACCCGCTGGGCCAGCACCCGGTCGCCCGCGTCGATCGTCGGCGTCATCGAACCGGTCGGCACCGTGTACGGCCGGTAGACCACCGCTCCCCAGCCGAAGCCTCCGAGGAACAGCACAAGGCCCAGCGCGACGGCCAGTCCGGACAACCGCTGTCCGGTCCGGCTGCCCACCGGGCCCTTGCCTGTGCCACCGCCAGTACGCGGGGCCGTACGTGTTGCGCTCTCGCCACCCATGGGTCCGCACCCTACCCGGCGGTACCGAGGGTGGTCAGCCCTTCCTCCGGGACCAAGGTCACAAGCTCTACAAGGCCTTTACTCGTCCTTGCCCGACCGCTTGCGACGCCACAGGACCAACGGCAGGACACCGACGAGGGCGAGGCCCTCCGGCGCGGCCGTCAGGAGCCGGGAGGCGGAGGCCCGGGTGTTGATGCCCGCCTGGTCGAAGGTGTCCGGGATCGGCAGCGTGCCCCAGCGGTTGATGGGCCAGGCCTTGACGATCGCGCGGCCGACGACCTCCTTCACCGGGACCATGCCGTGGTGCTTGTCGGACTGGTTGTAGCGCGAGTCCCGCGAGTTCTGCCGGTGGTCGCCCATCACCCAGATGTCGCCCTTGGGGACCTTGACGGTGAACTGGCCGCCCTGGTCGTCATTGGTGCAAGGGGTGTTGCCGGGGTAGACGTACGGCTCGTTCAGCGCCTTGCCGTTGACCGTCAGCGGGCCCGTGCCGCTGCAGGAGATGGTGTCGCCGCCGACGCCGATGACCCGCTTGATGAGGTCCTTCTCCTGCGCGGACGGCATCAGGCCGATCCAACTGAGCACCGTCTGCAGGGCATTGGGGTTCGCCGCCGGCTCGCCCGCCAGCCAGTTGTCCGGGTCGTGGAAGACGACGACCTCACCGCGCTCGGGCTCGGAACCGAACCACGGGGTGAGCTTGTCGACCAGGACGCGGTCACCCTGCTGGAGGGTGTTCTGCATCGAGTCGGAGGGGATCGAGAACGCCTGCACCAGGAACGTCTTGATCAACAGCGCGAGGACGAGCGCGATGACCACCAGGATCGGCAGCTCCTTCCAGAAGGAGCGCGGCTTCCTCGGCTGGGGGGTGGAGTCGCCCGGCCCCTGTTCCTCGGTGCGGGTCGCGTCGCCCGGCGCCGTACCGTCCTCGTCAGCTCCGGAGTCACTCCCGGAGGTCACGGCGCTGTCCGCGACCGGGTCGGGTGCTTCCACGGGACGTCCGCGGTGCTCCTCGCCGTCGTGTCCGGACCGTGCGCCAACCGCCACATCCCCCACGCCAACTCCTTACTCTGTGCCACCGCCTGCCCCATCCTCGGCGCAGGCCCACCACTCCCATAACGAGCGGGAGTTCCGCAGGGCTCGGGAGTTGGACCGATCCGTTCGGATCGACCGGGGCAACCCTATGCGACAGTTCGGGACCGGCGGTCGTCCCCGACACGGAGTTGGAAACCGATGCGAAGGTTTTAGGTTCGTTCAGGCTGGTCCAGTGGCCCATGGGCCAGGCGATCACCTTGGCCCGCCCGACCACCGAACTGAGCGCGACCGTGCCTCCGTAGCTGGTGTTCTGGTGGGCTCGGGAGTCCGCCGAGTTGCCGCGGTGGTCGCCCATCACCCACAACCGGCCCTTGGGGACGGTGATGTCGAACTTCGTTTCGGACGGGGCGTTCCCCGGATACAGGTAGTCGGCCTCGGTCAGCGGAACGCCGTTGACGGTCACCCGGCCCTGCGCGTCACAGCACTTGACGTGGTCACCGCCGACGCCGATGACCCGCTTGATGAGGTCCTTCTCGTTGTCGGACGGCAGCAGGCCGATGAACTGGAGGCCTTCCTTGACCTGCTTGACCACGATGGGGTCGTTCTTCTTGGTGGTCTGTTCGTCCGCGAGCCAGCCGCCCGGGTCGTGGAAGACGACGACGTCGCCGCGCTTGGGCTCGGAGCCGAACCACGGGGTGAACTTGTCGACCAGGACACGGTCGCCGATCCGGATCGTCTGCTCCATGGAGCCCGACGGGATCACGAACGCCTGGAGGAGGAAGGTCTTCAGGACGAGGGCTATGAGGACCGCGACTCCGACCAGGAGCGGTATCTCCCGGACCGCGGAGCGCCGTCTGCGCCGCTTGACCTTGCGCTGGAGCTTGCGCCGCTCGGCCCGGCTGCGGCCGGCTCCCCCGGCCGGAGCGAGCGCGCCCGCGCCCGCGCGCCGGAAACCGGTCGGCAGCAGGTTCTCGTTCCCGAAGGAGCCGCCCGGCGGCGTGGCGCCGCGGGGCTTGCCGCGGTTACCCATGGGCGCCGTCCGCGGCGGGTACGCGCGCGTAGGCGCCGGGTCGGACGAGGTGGGTCCAGTGCCCGGCGGGCCAGACGACCCAGTCGGCTCGCCCGATGACGTCACCAACAGGAATCATGCCTCCGCCCGGGTCGCCCAGGTGGTCCCGGGAGTCACTTGAGTCGCCGCGGTGGTCACCGAGGACGAACAGCGTGCCGTCGGGCACGACCACGTCGAAAGCCACGGTGGACGGAGCGTCACCGGGGTACAGGAACGCCGTCTCGTCGACCGACCGCCCGTTCACCTGGAGCCTCCCCTTCTCGTCGCAGCAGACCACGTGGTCTCCCCCCACACCCACAACGCGCTTGATGTAGTCGGCGTCCCCGAAATAGCCGGTTCCGTCGAACACCACGATGTCGCCGCGCCGCGGATGAGCACCAAAACGGTACGCCAACTTATTTACGAGAACGCGGTCGCCGATCCTCAATCCGGATTCCATGGATCCGCTAGGAATGTGGAATGGCTGCAGCAAGAACGTGTTGAGCAGCAGCAGAAACACCAGACAGACCAGGGCAGTCAGGGTGATCCGGCCGCCGGGCAGCCACTCGGCGACCCGCGACACCAACGCGAAACGCGACCGGTCCTCCGGCCCTTCGGTGTCCGAGGTGGCCTCGGAGTCGGAAGGGCGGGAGGAGCGGTCGCGCTCCGTGTGCTGTGCTTCGGTGTCCATCGGAGCCAGATGCTATCCGGCCCCGATATGAACCCCGTATCAAGCTCAGTTGTCGCGCTTCTCCTTGATCTTCGCGGCCTTGCCGCGCAGGTCACGGAGGTAGTACAGCTTCGCGCGACGGACGTCACCACGGGTCACGAGCTCGATCTTCTCGACGATCGGGGTGTGCACCGGGAAGGTGCGCTCGACGCCGACGGAGAACGAGACCTTGCGGACCGTGAAGGTCTCGCGGACACCGGCGCCCTGGCGACGGATGACTACGCCCTTGAACTGCTGCACACGGGAGCGGTTGCCCTCGATGACGCGGACGTGGACGTTGACGGTGTCACCCGGGCGGAAGGCCGGGATGTCGGTGCGCAGCGAGGCGCCGTCGACGATGTCGAGCAGGTGGGACATTTCGTCTGCTTTCTTCATCGATGCCACAGGTCACCGACGGGAGATAGGTGAAGGGAAGGATGCTGTCCGTGTCGGGGCGGGCGTCATGTCCCCCTGTGGCAGGGGCGCACGCCGGACGACGCACAACAGCGACCTATTCTTCCACGCCGTCCGGCCTGCGCCAAAATCGGCCGTACGGCTCCCCCGCCGGGTCCGGTGACCAGCCCAGGATCGAGAGCATCTCGCGGTCCTTCTTGTCGAAGGTCTTGGGCTCGCAGCGCTCGATCAGGTCGGGCCGGTGAGCGGCCGTGCGCTTGAGCGCCTCGTCGCGCCGCCAGCGGGCGATCTTGCCATGGTGTCCGCTGAGCAGCACGTCCGGGATCCCCTGGCCGCGCCACTGGGGCGGCTTGGTGTAGATCGGCCCCTCCAGGAGGTTGGCCATGGCCCCGGGCGCGAAGGAGTCGTCGCGGTGCGACTCGGCGTTGCCCAGGACACCCGGCAGCAGCCGTGCCACAGCCTCCGTGACGACCAGGACGGCCGCCTCGCCGCCGGCGAGCACATAGTCGCCGATGGACACCTCGTAGACGGGCATCCGGGTCGCGTACTCGTCGATGACCCGCCGGTCGATGCCTTCGTAGCGGGCGGGTGTGAAGACCAGCCAGGGGCGCTCGGAGAGTTCCACGGCGAGTTCCTGGGTGAAGGGCCGGCCGCTGGGCGTGGGCACGATGAGCGCGGGCGCACCGGAGCCCGTCTCGTAGCCGTCGGCCAGGACGGAGTCCAGGGCGTCGCCCCAGGGCTCGGTCTTCATGACCATGCCGGGGCCGCCGCCGTAGGGGGTGTCGTCGACCGTGTTGTGGCGGTCGTAGGTCCAGGAGCGCAGATCATGCACGTGCACATTCAGCTGTCCACGCGCGCGTGCCTTGCCGACGAGGGAGACGTTCAGCGGTTCGAGGTACTCGGGGAAGATCGTGACGACGTCGAGCCTCATGCGTCGGCGTCCTCGGAAGAGTCATCCTTAGAGGACACGATCTCCGCCTGGTCGTCGATCAGGCCGGGCGGCGGGTCGATGACCGCGCGCTGCTCCTCCAGGTCGATCTCGATGACGATCGACTCGACGAACGGGATCATCACCTCGCTGCCGTCGGGCCGCTCGACGATGAAGAGGTCCTGGGAGGGCAGGTGCGAGATCTCGGTGATCCGGCCGACCTCCTCGCCGTCCTTGGTGACGACGTCGAGGTCCATCAGCTGGTGGTCGTAGTACTCGTCCTCCTCCTCCGGCAGCTCCTCCGGGTCGATCTCGGCGATCAGGAGGGTGTTGCGCAGGGCCTCGGCGCCGGTGCGGTCGCTGACGCCCTCGAAGCGGAGGATGAGGCGGCCGCTGTGGACGCGGCCCGTCTCGATGGTCAGGGGGCCGGTGGAGGCGGGTTCGGTGGCCAGGACGGCGCCGGGCGCGAGCCTGAGCTCCGGCTCGTCGGTGCGTACCTCGACGGTGACCTCGCCCTTGATGCCGTGGGCACGGCCGATACGAGCGACTACCAGCTGCACTGTGCTTGATCTCCTGTAGTACGACGACGGGCCGGGGACGGCCCGCAGGCCCTCCCCGGCCCGAGCCGGTGTGCGATAAACGTCAGCGGACGTGGTCCACGTCGACAAGGTCGACGCGGACACCTCGGCCGCCGATGGCGCCCACGACGGTGCGCAGAGCGCGAGCGGTACGGCCGTTGCGACCGATCACCTTGCCGAGGTCGTCGGGGTGCACCCGGACCTCCAGCACGCGCCCACGACGCAGGTCGCGCGAGGCGACCTGCACATCGTCGGGGTTGTCCACGATGCCCTTCACGAGGTGCTCGAGAGCCTCCTCGAGCATGCTCAGGCCTCGGTCGACTCGGACTCGGCCGCAGCCTCGTCCTTCTTGTCGGCCTTCTTCTTCTGGGTGATCGCCTCACCCTTGCCCGAGTCATCGCCACCGAGGGCGTCGAACACCGGGCGCGCGGCCTTCGGCTCGGCCACGAGCAGCGGAGCCGGGGCCGGCAGGCCCTTGAACTTCTGCCAGTCGCCGGTGAGCTTCAGGATGGCGAGCACGGGCTCGGTCGGCTGCGCGCCGACACTCAGCCAGTACTGCGCGCGGTCCGTGTCGACCTCGATGCGCGAGGGGTTCTGCACCGGGTGGTACAGGCCGATCTCCTCGATGGCCCGGCCATCACGGCGGGTACGGGAGTCGGCGACGACGATGCGGTAGTGAGGCGAACGGATCTTGCCCAGACGCTTCAACTTGATCTTGACTGCCACGGGAGTGGGTTCTCCTGGTTTTGACGTGGTTGGGCACGGCGAGATGGCCGCGTGGGGTTGCGGTACCCGAGTGCCCGATGGACGCGTCAGCCGGAGGCGAGAGGGTTCCTGTGCGGCTGTCGAGTACAGCTAGCCATTGTGCCACACCCTGGCGGCCCACCCGACCGGGGATGATGCCCCCGCCCATACGGAAGCGACACCCGGCGCCGGGAGGTGACCGGCGCGGGTGTGCGCAACCCGACCTGCGGGATGCGGCTGCCACGAGCAGCCGCGTCCTCAGGCCGCGCCCACGACCTCCGGGATGCGGAAGGGCTTGCCGCAGCCCCCGCACACGATCGGCGCCTGGGCCAGCACCGACGGGACGACCCGTACGTTACGACCGCAGTCGCAGACCGCCTTGACGCGGACGCCGCCACCGGACGAGCCGTGCCGGGCGGCCGGGCCGCGGAACGTACGGGAGGTGTCGGCCGAGGTGGCGACGGTGTGGGCCTTGAGCGCGCGCTGGAGGCGCTCGATGGTGGGCCGGTAGCGCCGCTTTGCCTCGGGGTTGAGCTGGACCAGCGAGAAGCCGCTGCTGGGATGCGGTTCGTCGGGGTGGTCCAGGCCCAGCTCCTCGGCGATCGCAAGGAATCTGCGGTTGTGGTAGCGGCCGGCACGGGACGTGTCACGCACGCCGCGCGAAGCGGCGATGCCATGGACTGCCTCATGGAGCAGTCGCTCGAAGGAGAGCTCGTGTCCGCAGGCGGACGACGACTCTCCGATCAGGGACTCGGGCGCGGCCAGATCGGGCAGTTCGGGGTGGTACCGCTGAATATCGGCCCACGCCTCTGCCAGCTCTGCGGCGAGAACAGGTGGTGTCTGTGTCGTGCTCACGTAATGACAACGAGCCGGAGTGCCCCTGTGTTCCGATTCCGGGGCATCCCAAATAATTTGCACGTACCCGTCAGTTGCCGCTGATGCGTCCGGAGGAGGGCGGGTGCGCTGATCTGCGGAGAAGCCTCACAGCTCAGCACAAGGTGGTGCGTAGGCCCACGTACGACCCGGCGCGTAGACGCTGTCCGCGCGCCGGGTGAGCTGATGTCCGCCGTTGCGCAAGGGGCGTTTCGGTCGCTCTCCCGCCGGAGCCCACCGCTTCAGTAAGCGCGGGCGACGACCGCGACGTTACCGGGCGCCTTGTCGTCGTCCGGCACCGACCCGTCCTCGGCGACCAGACACCGTACGGTCACCGCGTGCTCGGCCAGCTCGGCCTCGCCTTCTTCGCCGAGCGTCGCCCACGGAATGCGTGCCCAGCCGCCGGCGGTGGCGGCCTCGACGGCCTCTCCGATCGTCGACACCTCGGAGGTGCGGGACTCGCGCCGCTCGCGGGACTGCTTCAGCAGCAGCGCCTGGTCCTCCTCAAGGAGGACGGGAAGCAGCTCTACGAGGGAGTCGATCGCCACCGGCTCCTTGCCTCCCGGGATCCGGCGGGCCAGCATCGCGGTGCCGTTCTCCAGGTCACGGGGCCCGATCTCGATCCGTACGGGTACGCCCTTGAGCTCCCAGTCGATGGCCCGGCGCCCGAAGGGCACGTCCGTGCGGTCGTCGACACGCACACGGACGCCCGCCGCCTTCAGCCGGTCCCCGAGCTCGCGGACCTTGGCCAGAACCGCCTCGTCGCCCTTGATCGCGAGAACGACGACCTGGATCTGCGCCAGCCGCGGCGGCACCCGGAGTCCGTCGTCGTCGCCGTGCATCATCACCAGGGCGCCGATCATGCGGGTGGTGGAGCCCCAGGAGGTCTGCCAGACCAGTTCCTGCTTGCCCTCCTTGGACAGGTACTGGGTGTTGAAGGCCTTGGCGAAGTTCTGGCCCAGCTCGTGACTGGTCGCCATCTGCAACGCCTTGCCGTCGCCCATCATCCCTTCGAGGGTGAGGGTGTTGATCGCGCCCGCGAACCGCTCCTTGACCGTCTTGCGGCCCGGTACGACGTCCATCGCGAGGACGTTGACCATGAAGTCCTCGTACACCTGGCGGTGGATGTGCGCGGCGAAGTCACGCGCCTCCTCGTAGGTCGCGTGCGCCGTGTGACCCTCTTGCCAGAGGAACTCGCTCGTACGGAGGAAGAGCCGGGGGCGAAGTTCCCAACGGACCACGTTCGCCCACTGGTTGATCAGCAGGGGCAGGTCACGGTAGCTCTGCACCCACTTCGAGAAGTACTCGTTGATGATCATCTCGGAGGTGGGCCGGACGACCGCGGGCTCCTCCAGCTCCTTGCCGCCGCCGTGCGTGACCACGGCCAGCTCGGGCGCGAAGCCCTCGACGTGGTCGGCCTCGCGGGCGAGATACGACTGCGGGATCAGCAGCGGGAAGTACGCGTTCTCGGTACCCGTCTCCTTGATGCGGGCGTCCATCTCGGCCTGCATCCGCTCCCAAATGCCGTACCCGTACGGTCGGATCACCATGGAGCCGCGCACCGGGCCGTTGTCGGCCAGCTCGGCCTTGCTGATCAGATCCTGGTACCAGCGGGGGAAGTCGTCCGCCCGGGGTGTGAGTACGGGTGCCTTGGCCATGGCGCGATGGTACGGGTCCACGTTGCCGTCATGTGAATTCTCGCCACTCGCACAGGGAAGCCACAAGCCGGGCCCCACAACCCCTGGACGCCGTAGCGCGTGCGGAGTTTGCTGGCATACGGGGGAAGTGCGGGCGCACATCACGGGGGCCTCGGAAACGGGCACGGCCACATCTCTCGGCGGATTGGGGCGCTTTCCATGACACCTACGCTCGTGCGGCACTACCTGCCTCATGCGGGGCCAGTGCCCCGCGTGGACCTGGATGCACGCGCGCGTGACTGGTCCGAGATCCAGGAGCGGATGCTGGTGCCGCTCTACGAAGCGGTCTACGAGCGACTGGAAGTGGGACCCGGCACCCGGCTGCTCGGCCTCGGCTGCGGTTCCGGGCTCGCCCTGCTGATGGCGGCCTCCAGAGGAGCGACAGTCACCGGTGTCGAGCGCTTCTCCCCCGAGCGCCTGGCCCTCGCCCGTGAGCGGCTGTTGCCGACCGCCTGGTCCCCACGCGCGCGTGCGCACACCCGGCTCGTGCACGGCTCCCCCAGGGACGCGGCCGGCGCGGAGACGCCCGCGTACACCCTGGTGACCGCCTTCGAGCCCATCGGGTGTCTCGCGGGCGACTCGGAGGGACTCGGCGACGTGCTCGGCGCCGCGACCCCGCTCGCCGCGCGCGGGACGCCCGTGGTGCTGACGGGCTGGGGTCCGCCGGAGCGCTGCGCGACCGCGTCCGTGCTGCGGGTGGCCACCAGGCTGGCGGACCCGCTGCGCGGCACGGGCAGCCCGCGCCCGGTGCTGCGCGACGACCTGGAGGAGGTCGCCCACCGCGCGGGCCTCAGGCCGGACGGCTCGGGCCGGGTGGCGTGCCCCTTCGGATACGCCGACGTCGAGAGCGCCGTACGAGGGCTGCTGTCGACGGGGCTCTTCGACGCGGCGATCGTCGCGACGGACCAGGCGCAGGTGGACAAGGAGTTGGCGGAGGCATTGCATCCGTATCGACGGCCGGACGGGACGGTGTGGATGCCGAACGTCTTCCGGTATCTGATCGCGCGTACGACCTGAGGATGACTCATCACGTGTGCGACCTGAGGATGACTACGACTCTTCCTTGAAGAGGCGCGTGACGCCTGCGATGCGGTAGGCGTCCGTCTCCTCCAGGGTCTCGTTCTCCAGGAGGGCCGCCGCGAGCGCGTCCAACTGGTCGCGGTGGTCGCCGAGTTTGCGGATCGCCTCGTCGTAGCACTCGTCGACGATGCGGCGCATCTCGTCGTCGATCACGTCCAGGGTCTGCGGCGCGGCGGAGAGGCCGTAGGCCTGCTGGGCGTCGCTGGGGAGGGCGGAGAGGCGGCCGACGCGTTCGCTCATGCCCCAGCGGGCGACCATCCCGCGCGCGATGTTGGTGACCTGTTCGAGGTCGTTCTCCGCGCCGGTGGTGATCACCCCGTAGACGACCTGTTCCGCGGCCATGCCGCCGAGGGCGCCGATGATGCGGCCGCGCAGGTACTCCTCGGTGTACGCGTACTTGTCCGCGTCCGGCGTCGAGAGCGTGACGCCGAGTGCCCTCCCGCGCGGGACGATGGTGATCTTGCGGACCGGGTCGGCGCCGGGCTGGAGCATGCCCAGGAGGGCGTGGCCGCTCTCGTGGTAGGCGGTGCGGCGGCGTTCCTCCTCGGGCATCACCAGCGGGCGTTCGGCGCCCAGTTGCACCTTCTCCAGGGCTTCGGAGAGGTCGGACTGGGTGACCTGGTCCTGCTTGCGCTTGACCGCGAGGAGGGCGGCCTCGTTGGCGAGGTTGGCGAGTTCGGCGCCGGTCATGCCCGGGGTCGTGCGGGCGACCTGGGCGAGGTTCACGTCCTTCGCGAGCGGGATCTCGCGGGTGTGGATCTCCAGGATCGCCTCGCGGCCACCCCGGTCGGGCGGCGAGACGACGACCACGCGGTCGAAGCGGCCGGGGCGGGTCAGCGCCGGGTCCAGGACGTCGGCGCGGTTGGTCGCGGCGATCACGATGACGCCCTCGGAGCCGGAGAAGCCGTCCATCTCGGTGAGGATCTGGTTCAGGGTCTGCTCGCGCTCGTCGTGACCGCCCATGCCGCTGCCGCCGCCGCGGGCCCGGCCGATGGTGTCGATCTCGTCGATGAAGATGATCGAGGGGGCCACCTTGCGGGCCTCCGCGAACAGTTCACGCACGCGTGAGGCGCCGACACCGACGATCATCTCGATGAACTCGGAGGCCGAGGCCGAGAAGAACGGCACCCCGGCCTCCCCCGCGACCGCCCGCGCGAGCAGCGTCTTGCCGGTGCCGGGCGGACCCGAGAGCAGCACGCCCCGGGGCATCTTGGCGCCCATCTTGCGGTACGCGTCCGGGTTCTTGAGGAAGTCGACGACGTCGTTCAGCTCGCCCTCGACCTCGTCGATGCCGGCCACGTCCTCGAACGTCGTGCGCTGCTTGCCCGGCTCCAGCTCGACCGGCTTGGGCGGGGCCTTGCGGCCGAGCATGCCGCCCGCGCCGCCGAGTCCCGAGCTCATCCGGCGCGCGATGAAGAGCCACAGGACGACCAGGAGGAGCATCGGGGCCAGCGAGATCAGCAGATTGGCCAGAAAGCTTCGGTGCTGCACGACGGGTTCGGCCGTGACGGTGACGTTGTGCTTGGTCAGGTCCTCCCAGAGCTGGTCGTCCGCGAAGGTCGGCCGCTCGGTGTCGAACTTGGTGTACTTGCCGTCGCCGTCCGGGTTGTCCTGGCCCTTCTTGAGCTGGCCCTGGATCGCGTTGCCCTTGGCGTAGATCTTGGTGACGTTGCCCGCGTCGACCTGCTTGCTGAACTCCGTGTACGAGATCGTCGGCTCGTCGCCCTCGTTGAAGAACGACAGGATCAGATTCGCGACCAGGTACACGACCAGCGCGGTGAGGATCAGACTCCACCAGCCGCCGCGCATCTTCTTCCCGCCCGGCGACGGCTTCGGGGGCTCGTCCGGGGTGCCCTCGGTACGCCAGGGCTGGTCGGGAGACTTGCGCGGCGGCGCGGGGTTGGTCATATCGGGACGTTACGACACGGGCCAGGCGTCGGCACGCCCAGCATGAGCATGCGCCGAGGGCGCCCTCCTAAAGGAGGGCGCCCTCGGCGACGTAGAAGACGGGCTGTCAGCCTATGAAGGCTCTCAAGCTCAGCCCATGAAGCTTCTGAGACTCAGCCCACGAACCGTCAGCCCATGAACTTCTTGAACTCGTCCGGCAGCTCGAAGTCCTGGCCGCCCTGCTCGGGCAGGCCGAACGCGTTGCCGCCCGGAGCGGCGCCGGCCTCGCGGCGCTTGGCCTCTTCCAGTTCCTGCTGCTTGCGCTTCATCGGGTTGCCGGAGCGCTGCTTGCCCTTGGCCTGCTTGGGCTGCTTCTTGGTGCGGCCGGGGCCGCCGCCCATGCCCGGCATCCCCGGCATGCCGGGCATCCCGCCGCCCTGCGCCATGCGGGACATCATCTTGCGGGCCTCGAAGAACCGCTCGACCAGGCCCTTCACGGCGCTGACCTCGACGCCGGAGCCCTTGGCGATACGGGCGCGGCGCGAGCCGTTGATGATGGTCGGCTCGGCGCGCTCGCCCGGGGTCATCGACTTGATGATCGCGGCCGTACGGTCGACGTCCCGCTCGTCCAGGTTGTTGATCTGGTCCTTGATCTGGCCCATGCCGGGGAGCATGCCGAGCAGCTTGCTGATGCTGCCCATCTTCCTGACCTGTTCCATCTGGGACAGGAAGTCGTCGAGGGTGAAGTCCTGGCCCTTCTTGGACGCCAGCTTGGAGGCCATCTTCTCGGCCTCTTCTTGGCTGAACGTCTTCTCCGCCTGCTCGATCAGGGTGAGCAGGTCACCCATGTCGAGGATGCGGGAGGCCATCCGGTCCGGGTGGAAGGCGTCGAAGTCGTCGAGCTTCTCACCGTTCGACGCGAACATGATCGGCTTGCCGGTGACCGAGGCGATCGACAGGGCCGCACCACCGCGGGCGTCACCGTCGAGCTTCGACAGGACCACGCCGTCGAAGCCGACGCCGTCGCGGAAGGACTCGGCGGTGTTGACCGCGTCCTGACCGATCATCGCGTCGACGACGAAGAGGATCTCGTCGGGCGAGACCGCGTCGCGGATGTCCGCGGCCTGCTGCATCAGTTCCTGGTCGATGCCGAGGCGGCCCGCGGTGTCCACGATCACGATGTCGTGGACCTTGGACTTCGCGAACTCGATGGAGTCCTTGGCGACCTTGACCGGGTCGCCCACACCGTTGCCCGGCTCGGGCGCGTAGACCGCGACTCCGGCGCGCTCGGCGACGACGCTCAGCTGGTTCACGGCGTTCGGGCGCTGGAGGTCGGCGGCGACGAGCAGCGGCGAGTGCCCCTGGTCCTTGAGCCACTTGCCGAGCTTGCCCGCGAGGGTCGTCTTACCGGCACCCTGGAGACCCGCGAGCATGATCACGGTGGGCGGGTTCTTGGCGAAGCGGAGACGCCGGGTCTCGCCGCCGAGGATCGTGACGAGCTCGTCGTTGACGATCTTCAGAACCTGCTGGGCCGGGTTCAGCGCCTTGTTGACGTCGGAGTCGAGGGCGCGGTCCTTGACGTTCTTGATGAACGTACGGACGACGGGCAGCGCCACGTCCGCTTCCAGCAGCGCGATCCGGATCTCACGCGCGGTGGCGTCGATGTCCGCCTCGGAGAGCCGTCCCTTGCCGCGCAGGTTCTTGAAAGTGGCTGAGAGGCGATCAGAGAGAGTATCGAACACGGCGCTCGCGGTCCTCGGGGTCGGTGGCTATTGGGGAATCGCCCTCCAGGGTATCCCGGTCGCACAAGAGCGGGTCACGGGTCAGGCCCGCAGGGTTTCCTCCAGTTTGCGCGCCACCGCCGTGGCCTCGTCCCCCGGCAGCGGCGCGCCCTCCGCGCCGGTGACGTAGAAGGCGTCCACCGCGTTCGAGCCCAGGGTGCTGACGTGCATGCTCCGCACCCGGACCTTCGCCTCGTCCAGCGCCCGCCCGATGCGGTGCAGCAGCCCCGGGGCGTCATGCGCGCGCACCTCGATGACCGTCGCGTGCCGGGAGGCCGCCGCGGCGACCGTCACGCGGGCCGGCGGGGCCACGACACCCCGGCGACGCGGATACGCGGCGTCGCGTTCGGCGAGGCGGCCCGCGATGTCGAACGAACCGTCCAGGGCGCGTACGAGATCGGCGCGCAGCCGGGCGGCCTGGGGCAGGGAGCCGTACTCGGCGGCGACCCGCCAGTTGAGCAGGAGCACCGAGCCCTCCACGCCGTCCGGCAGGTCCAGCGCGCGCAGCTCCGCCGTACGGACCGTCAGGCGGTGCATCGCCAGGACGCCGGCGACCGCGGGGAGCACGCCCGGCTGGTCGGGGACGGCGATCAGGAGTTCCACGCCGAGGGGTTCGGGATCGCCGGCGGGCTCGTCCTCGGACGGGGGTTCGGTCTGGGCGCGGAGCGCGAGCACCGGGCCGCCGGTCGCCACGGCCTCGATCGCGAGGCGCTCCTGTTCGGCGGTGGCCGCGCCGGCCTCGGGCTCCTCGGGGGCGTCCCCGGAGAGGACGGCGGCGACCCGCTTCACCAGGTCGGTGACGAGGCCGGCCCGCCAGGACGACCAGGCGGCCGGTCCGGTGGCCAGCGCGTCCGCCTCGGTCAGCGCGTGCAGCAGCTCAAGCGTGCTCGTCGTACCGACCGCCTCGGCGACCGAGCGGACCGTCGCCGGGTCCTCCAGGTCGCGCCGGGTGGCCGTCTCGATGAGCAGCAGGTGATGACGTACGAGGGTGGCGAGTACAGCGACTTCCGCGCGGTCGAAGCCGATACGGGCGGCCACGTCCTTGGCGATGATCTCGCCGGCCACCGAGTGGTCGCCGGGCCAGCCCTTGCCGATGTCGTGCAGCAGCGCGGCGACCAGGAGGAGGTCGGGGCGGCTGACGCGGCGGGCGAACTCCGAGGCGCGGACGGCGGTTTCGATGAGGTGCCGGTCGACGGTCCAGATGTGCACGGCGTTGCGCTGCGGGCGGCAGCGCACCCGCTCCCAGTCGGGGAGGAGCCGCGTGATCAGGCCCTCCGCCTCCAGCGCCTCCCACACGTCCACCGTGGGCTGTCCGGAACCGAGCAGCGTCACGAGCTGTTCGCGCGCCTCGGCGGGCCAGGGCGTGGGCAACGGGCGCACGGTGGCCGCGAGGCGCCGTACGGCGTGCAGGGAGAGCGGAAGTCCGGCCTGCGCGGCGGCAGCGGCGGCGCGCAGCGGAAGAACGGGGTCGCGCTCGGGGCGCGCGGCGCGGGCGAGCACCACCTCGCCGTCCTGCTCGACCACGCCTTCGGCGAGCGGGGAGCGCTCGGTGGCGGGTTTGGCGCCCCCGCCGAGCATCGCGCGCAGCCTCGGCCGCACGGCACGGGACCGCAGCACGCGTCCGACTTCACGCCAGGTGACATCACTGGCGTACGACACGACACGCGCCGCTTCGTAGACCTGCCGCAGCAGGGTGTCCGCGTCGAGGAGGCCCAGCTCGGCGGCGACCTGGTCCTGCTCCTGGAGTGCGAGCCGGTCGGTCGCGCGGCCGGTGGTGAGGTGCAGCGCGTCGCGCACGTCGAGGAGGCGGCGGCGGGCGTCGGCGAGGCCTTCGCGCGGGGCGTCGGCGAGCCAGGAGGCGGCTACGGCGCGCAGCGCGGTGGCGTCGCGCAGGCCGCCGCGGGCCTCCTTGAGGTCGGGTTCGAGGAGGTACTGCAACTCGCCCTGGCGCTCGGCGCGTTCGGCGCAGAGTTCCTGGAGTTCGGGGAGGCGTTTGGGCGCCTGGTTGCGCCAGTCGGCGAGGACGGCCGTACGCAATCCGGCGGTGAGGCCGAGGTCGCCGGCGATGTGGCGGGCGTCGAGGAGGCCGAGTTGGACCTTGAGGTCCTCGCCGGCGGTCTTGCGGGCCTCGGACGGGGTGCGGACGGAGTGGTCGAGGGCGAGGCCGAGGTCCCAGACCGGGTACCAGATGCGGTCGGCCAGGGCCGCGACCGCGCCGGAGTCGCTGCCGTCGTGCAGGAGGAGCAGGTCGAGGTCGCTGCGCGGGGAGAGCTCGCCGCGGCCGTAGCCGCCGACGGCGACGAGGGAGACGCCCTTGAGGGCCTCGGAGCCGGCGGTGAAGAGGCCGGTCAGCCAGTCGTCGGTCAGTTCGGCGAGGGCAGCACGGCGCGGCGGCCCGGACCGCACCCCCTCAGTGAGGAGGCGCAGCCGGGCCGCCGCGTAGCCGCTGGGTCCGGAGTCCTCTGCATCCTTGCGCACGTCCGTACTCGTCACCCAGCGACTCCTGTTCTATTTCTTTTTAGAGCGCGTCCGGTCCGCGCTCGCCGGTCCTGACCCGGACGGCCGTCTCGACCGGGAGGGACCAGACCTTGCCGTCACCGATCTTGCCGGTGCGGGCGGCCTTGACGATGACGTCGATCAGCTGCTCGGCGTCGTCGTCCTCGGCCAGCACCTCGATGCGGATCTTGGGGACCAGGTCGACCGTGTACTCGGCGCCCCGGTATACCTCGGTGTGTCCCCGCTGACGACCGTAGCCGCTCGCTTCGGTGACCGTCAGACCGTGGACCCCGAAGGCCTGGAGCGCTTCCTTGATCTCGTCGAGCCGGTGGGGCTTCACAACGGCGGTGATGAGCTTCATGCGTCCACCTTCTTCGTCGCCGTGGCGGAGTTGAGCGTGCCGCCGCTGAGGCCGCCGCCTGCACCGCTGAAGTCGTATGCGGTCTCGGCGTGCTCGGCCTGGTCGATGCCGGCGACCTCGACGTCCTCGTCCACGGTGAAGCCGATGGTCTTGTCGATCAGGAAGGCGATGATCGCGGAGACGACCAGCGAGTAGCCGAGCACCGCGCCGACACCGACGAACTGCTTGCCGAGCTGGTCCAGGCCACCGCCGTAGAAGAGGCCCTTGGCGGTCTGGCCGACGCCGCCGGTGGCGAAGAGGCCGATGAGCAGCGAGCCGACGATACCGCCGACGAGGTGGACACCGACCACGTCGAGCGAGTCGTCGAAGTTGAACTTGTACTTCAGGCCGACGGCCGCGGCGCACAGGACACCGGCGATGACGCCGACCGCGATGGCGCCGAGCGGGCTCACCGAGCCACAGGCCGGGGTGATGGCGACCAGACCGGAGACCGCGCCGGAGGCGGCACCGAGGGTGGTGAAGGCGCCGTGCTTGATGCGCTCGTAGATGAGCCAGCCGAGCATGGCGGCGGCGGTGGCGACCTGGGTGTTGGTGAACGCGACGGCGGAGACGCCGTCGGCACCGAGCCAGGAGCCCGCGTTGAAGCCGAACCAGCCGAACCACAGCAGACCGGCGCCGAGCATGACGAGCGGCAGGTTGTGCGGCCGGAACGGGTCCTTCTTGAAGCCCACACGCTTACGGATGACGAGGATGGCGCCGAGCGCCGCCGCACCGGCGTTGATGTGCACCGCGGTACCACCGGCGAAGTCGATCACGCCGTACTTGAACAGCCAGCCCGTGGTCGGCTCCCAGACCCAGTGGGCGACCGGGAAGTACACGAGGGTGGCCCACAGCGCGATGTAGACCGACCACGCCACGATCTTGACGCGGTCCGCAAGCGCACCGCTGATCAGCGCCGGGGTGATGATGGCGAACATCAGCTGGAAGACGGCGAACGCGTAGATCGGGATGTTGTACGTCGCGAACGGCTCGGTCAGACCGATGTGGCGCATGCCCACCCAGTCGAACCCGCCCAGGAAACCGTTGCCGGTGTCGAAGGCGATGCTGAAGCCGTAGAGCGTCCAGAGAATGGTGATTATGGCGATGCTGATGAAGCTCATCATCAGCATGTTCAACACGCTCTTGACCCTGACCATACCGCCGTAGAAGAAGGCGAGGCCGGGGGTCATCAGCAGAACCAGCGCGGCACTGAGCAGCATGAAGGCGGTGTTGCCGGTGTCGATCTTGGGAGCGGCTGCTGCTAGCGTCAGGATGCCTTCTGGCATCGGCGTCTCCTCGTCATCCGAACGGCCCGTGCGGGCAAGGTCAAGGTTTGGGCCGGTTTTCCGCCATGAGGTTGTCCCAGCCTGGTTTCTATGAATGCCGCACGACGTTTCAGGCATGTGACGAAGGGGTCCGCCACGTTACGGAGGGATGAATCGACGCCCCGCTCGCGGCGGCCGTGACCACTCCGTGATCGCCCGGGGAGCCCCCCGGAGCTGTATACGGCCCGGTTGACCTGGACAGTTCGAGCCCCGCGCACACGAACGCGGGGGCGGACGCACTCGGCGCCCGCCCCCGTGTCTCCCGGATCTACCTCAGACCTTGACGCAGGCCTTGATGGTGTTGGTCCCGGAGTCGGACTTGTTGTTGATGTATGCGGTCACCGTGGTCCGCGCCGACAGGCAGAGCGCGGTGTTGTACTTGATGTGCACCTCACCGTTGAAGCCGACCGGACGGCCGCTGTTGCTCTGCGTGTAGTTGTTCGCCTTGACCGCGTACGTCGTGGCCCGGGTGCCCGCCTTGCGCTTGCCGCACTCCACGGTGGGGGTGACGGCGACGGTCCACTGGTAGCCGGCGGCGATCGCGACGTTCAGCTTGCACTTCGTGCTCTCGTACCAGCGCTGGGTCATCGCCATCTTGGTGACGGTGGCCTTCTTGCCCCCGGTGCACTTGGTCAGCACGGTGGTGCGCATCGTCGGGTTGATGAGCTTGACGCCGAGGAACGCGTCCGAGATCGCGCCCTTCTGCTTGTAGTAGTAGTGCTTGAAGGTGACCTTGCCGGAGAGCGTCGTCTTGACACAGCGCCCGAGCGGCTTGGAGTAGAAGTTCGCGCTCTTGCTGTACGGCTTTGTGTACGTCTTGGTGGCGATCGCCGACGCGTCGGTGGCGCCGGCGGCGAGCAGCCCGGTGGACATGACACCCGTTGCAAGGGCAACGGCGAATAGCCTCTTGGCCATTTTTGGAATCCCCGTTATGTCAGGAACGGCAGCCCCCTGCCGCCGTTCGAAACGCCGCCGCCCATGATTAGCGGCGGCGAATCAGTAGGATGCCGAAGCCGCCTTGGTCGGCGCAAGCGATCATGTGAAAAGGTTTCGCCAAGATCGGGCTCCCCAACTGAGTACAAGCCCCTGAGTACAAGCCCCTGAGTACGGCCCCGAAGAAAGAGCGACGCAGACCGGCCGCGGTCGGCCCTCCGAATGACCTGGCATGGGGGAGCCGAGTCGGGCGGTTCGGGAGGGCCGGCCGCGGCCGGGGCTCTGGGGTGTTCAGACCGCTTCGGCGGTCTCCGGCAGCTCGATCGCGAGCCGCTCGGTGAGGTCGACGACTGCGGCCAGCTCACCGAAGTCACGGACCGCGGTGTCGACGGTCTTGCGGATACGTGTGTTGACGCGCTCGGAGCGCACCTTCTTGGCGACGGTCATCGCCGCCGTCGCCAGCACCGCGCTCTGCTCGGGCTCGCGCCGCAGCAGGTGCACGGTGGCCATGCCGATGAGATTGAGCGCGTACGACCGCTTGTGGTCGTCGTCCTTGGCGAAGAGGTCCACCGCCCGCTGCATGACGGGCTCGGCGAGCGAGGCGTAGGCGGGACTGCGGCCGGCGACGTAGGCGAGGTCGCGATAGGAATGCGAGTTCTCGCCGTACAGCTCGGCCTCGGAGAAGAAACGGATCCAGTCGGGGTCCGGATCGTCCCAGTCGTCCACGTCCCCGAAGGTGTCCTCGGCCATCCGGACCGCCCGCTTGCACTTGCCGGGCTGGCCCATGTTGGCGTAGGCGCGGGCCTCCATCGCATACAGCATCGACTGGGTGCGCGGACTCGCGCAGTCCCGGCTGCCGTACTGCGCGAGGTGGATCAGCTCCAACGCGTCGTCGGGCCGCCCGAGATG
>Ga0307517_10003908_pt1 | contig 23103 bp, 26 predicted proteins | sample 23_EM_MG_FD_194515 | JGI IMG/M metagenome (GOLD analysis project Ga0307517, IMG submission 194515) | Populus trichocarpa ectomycorrhiza microbial communities from riparian zone in the Pacific Northwest, United States - 23_EM | ecosystem: Host-associated > Plants > Roots > Unclassified | place...
CAGGATTTAACCGAGGTTTATGAGGGTATGGATGACCCATACATCAACTGGAGTTTGATAATTTTGCCCCCCATCCCTCACATGCCTCATGAGGTATAGGGGGCAAATGTGTACTTTTGCTGATGTGAGGTCGAATTCTTAGGATATATTGTCAAGACAAGCGGAGTCACCATGAGTGATAGAAAAGTGAAAAGCGTCCAAAATTGGGCATACCCGAGATCGGTTAAAGAAGTCCAAATTTTCATTGGATTCCAAATTTTTATCGACGATTCATCAAAGATTTCTGCAAAGTTTGCAAGCCAATAACCGAGACATTGAAGGGAAACCCGAAGGATTTTCACTGGGGAAGAGAGCAGGAGGAGGCGTTTGAGGAGTTGAAAAAGAGGTTTACCACGGCACCAATTTTATCGCATTTTTACCCAGGAAGAAAGACCGTAGTGGAGACAGACGCTAGCGACTTCACGCTCGGATGCGTACTGTCTCAATACTAAGGGAGATGTCTTCACCCAGTGGGTTTCCATTCTCGAAAATTGAACAGCGCGGAAAGAAATTACGAGATACATGACAAGGAACTTCTCGCAATAATGGAGGCGTTCAAAGAATGGAAAAGATACCTCTGGGGCTAAGAAGAACCTGTGACGGTATATACGGAGCACCAAAATTTACAATCCTTTTTGACCAAAAAAGTCTGGAACCAGCGACAAATTCGATGGGCACAGGAGTTGACGAATTACAACTTCAAAATAGTCTACTGACCGGGAAGTAGGGGTGGGAAACCTGACGCGTTAAGTAGACGGCCGGAGTACCGTCCTGAGGAGGGAGCTCGTCACAGTGAACAGTCGATTTTGAAATCGGAACATTTTCAGATTTCGGTGATCCATCAAAAACAAAACGCAGAGATAACCCTCGTCCTAGAAAAACGCGAACCTACAAGCCTTAGGTTAATGAAAATTTCGGATAAGGCTATAATCCCGACGAAAGGATCACGGTTTGCGGCCGGTTATGACATCTACGCCCTGACAGACGGCCTGGTACTAGCAAAAGGAGAGACAATGATGGAGACGGGTATTGCGATAGAATTGCTGGAAGGAACCTACGGAAGGCTAGCCGCAAGAAGTGGTATGGCTAGCAAGATAGGAATAGCAGTGGGTGGTAGTGTAATAGATGCAGATTACACCGGAGAAGTCAAGGTCATACTTCGCAAGCATGGCAAAGCGGACTGCGTATTTAAAGCAGGAGATCGAATAGCATAACTCATAGTTGTGAAAATTGCCAACGCCGACGCCATGGAAGTAGACAATCTGGGAATAACCGAGTGAGGAAAAATGGGGTTCAAATCAAGTGACATGAACCCTAAGCGATCCATCACTGCTAAAGAAGAAGAAGTCAAAATATGTTTCCTTCACATTGACACAAGCAAAAACGAATTCTTTAGCGCAGCTGATATCGGCTACCACCCTCAGTTAATGAAGGAAAGAGAAATGTTATCAAGCACTCACATCAAGGCAGCCCTGACGCGGACAATCAACGATTCATTTCTGGGCAAAATTAGAGTTGCGGGCAAAGAGGATGAGAAGTGGCAGAACCGAGGCCGTGAACTGATTACGTTAAGAGAAGGCGGAAAGAAGATGCCGGACGAAATGATAGAAAAGGACTGGTTACTATATTACAAAAATCGTTTGTACATCCCCGAGAACGAAGCCCTTCAAACCGAGATAGCCCAAGGCTGTCACGACTCATCAGTAGCGGGGCACTTCGGACAGGAAAAAACGATTGAGATAGTAACAAGGGACTTTTACTGGAAAGAACTCGCAGATTGGATCAGAGATTATGTACGATCCTGCAACGAATTTCAACACAGTAAATCCCCACGGCATGCTAAGTACGGATTAATTCAACCCTTGGAAGTACCTTATGCCGGCTGGTCCTCCATATCGACGAACTTCATCACACAACTACCGGAATCGCAGGGTAAGACCCAGATCATGGTAGTAGTAGACCAGTTCACGAAGATGTCTCATTTTATCGGCCTCCACGAAAATGTGACCGCAAAGGATGTTGGGGATACCTTCCTTGGGGAAGTCTGGAAACTTCATGGATTACCGACCGAAATCATATCGGATATGGACGCGAAGTTTGCTGGCGACTTCTGGGAATCATTGCGCAAGATGCTAGGAGTTAAAAGGGGCATGTCAACGGCTTACCATCTCCGGACTGACGGACAAACAGAAAGGTCCAACCAAGTGCTGGAAGGTTACTTACGAACATTTGTCAACTACGATCACAACGACTGGTACCAACTATTGCCGTTAGCAGAACACGCCTACAACAACTCGGCTACCAACGCACACATGATGACCCCATTCTTCGCCAACTGCGGCTTTCATCCATAGAGAGAATGGATGAAAGAAAGAGAAGCTCAGAACCCCAGGGCGACAATGTATGCTCACTGGATTAATGACATACCTCAACAGGTGAAAGAAACCCTAGAGAATACACGGGAATCGATGAAGAAATATTATGACCGAAAAGCGACGAGACAACCTAGCATCGTGGTCGGCGACTTGGTAATGTTGAATTCAAAAAACATAGGTACCAAACGACCATCGAAGAAGCTAAGTCCAAAACTGTATGGCCCATTCAAAGTCTTGGAAAGAAAAGGAAGTAGGGCATACTAGTTAGAAATATTGCCGCCATGGAAAATTCATCCTGTGTTTCACATTTCGCTGTTGGAACCTTACCGACCCTCAAACAGACCAAATCGTGAACAACCCCCGCGAGATCCGGAAGACATCGAGAGAGATTTAGAATGGGAGGTGGAAATAATAACAAAAATCGAGATCATTTCTTGCACGCGAAAGGTTCGAGGAAGGAATAAGCCAATGAAAGAGCTTCCGTATTTTGTGAAATGAAACGGCTGCGTGGAGGATGAGAATACTTCGGAACCACCCGCAGGTATGAAGAACGCGCAAGAAGTGGTGGAAAGGTTTGATAGAGAAACCCGGAGACGCCGGGTCCGAGCGAGGTCGAGTAACATAAGAAAGGTTTTCTATCGGTGGACAATTAAATGCCGGTGGTCTTTACCCCTACTATGTGGAGCTCGAGATAGAAGATAGATTGTATAATAGACATGAAGTATTCGTGACGAACACTTCGAAGACAGGAGCTCGTGTTAGGTGCATGGACTCCCCGTAAGGATTTACAAGGCAAAGTTACCCTACCCTGATGTACACGAACTTCGAAGGAAAAAGATAACACCTCCCTCCAGCCCCGGCGTTGGGACGGCACCTCATCACCGGCCGCCTGGGTAGTTGCGTCCCAACACCAACGACCACTATTAATGGAACACATCTTATAACACCGTATACGTCGCGGCCATCCGTCCGACCGGAACCTGTTCACAGGATTTATGAGGGGAGACCTTCGGACACCATATGCAAGTGGAAGCAGGTGAATCGGACGACGGCGCATAAGGTTACAGACACTTGAAGACAGACAGTCGGAAGAGTGGGTGGCAGGTAACGGGACGTTTCGCACAAAAGTTAGTCCCCTCGTACCTACTAGGTCGTGTAGAGTATGAAGAAGGTAACTATGCCCAGTAAGTGGATCGGGTGCATCCACAGAGGACAAGTTGGTAAAAGATGGAGTCCGAGGGAAAAAGCCTATAGGTACGATCCCCAGGACAAGTCGTGTAATGCCGGAAGACCAGAATACAACAGGCAGTCGCGTGTCGAATTCTCGACGGAACCAACCAACGAAGAATGGCCCTTTTCGGTCCAGCGAGTTAGACTACCCTCGGTGAGCACGGGGGCAAGATAATTCGTAACCATTGTTGTCAACGGATAAATGGATGAGCTGACACCTGACGTGGTCTCCACTCCAGCAGGGATAACAGACGCCCAGACCGATAAGTTGATCATGGGAGCAAAAGGTGTAGAAGAGAGTTTTCAGAGTCTACGAGTGTTCGCACGCAGGTGAAGTTCACAGAGTTGCGGGCAAGGTACTTAGTAAGTATAGAGTTAGCATGTATACCGCGATTGCTCAAACGCGGAATATAAATATCGAAGCATCTTCGCTGCTATTTAAAAACAACAAGCACGGAGAAGAGATCTTATCAATATAATAAGTTATCTACACTTTTATATCGTTACCAATACTTCGACGATCTATGCCGAAGTGAATCATTATATCTAGCCTACATGACTCGTGTCTTCTTAATGAGTTCTCCGATATAATTACGATTAAGGTCCTAGCTGTCGGAATACCTCACACCGAAGCTACCACCTAACACTCTGTGGAACCCTGAGGATTGGACCGGCGATAGGGCCTTTTATGGCCTCCGGACCGACATCGAGGGCCTGAACCCGGGTATTGTCACTGCTGGATGACCGAATATGCTTGGCTCGGTTTACGCTGTGAAACAGGCTGGCGCCACCTCCTGCGGCATTCGGTTCACTCTCGAGCGCAACGATACCAGTGATCGGCTTCCTTATTCTGGGCCTGTCTTTTTGTTTGGCAAGTCCACGAATGCGCGGTTCTTTGAGAAATACCGATCGGCCCCAGTTTGCAACAAGTGCCTTCAGGTTGGCCATGTTGAGATGTTGTGTGCGTTCCCTCCCTGATGTCGTTTTTGTTGTGGGGATCATTTGTCAAAGCCCCACAGGTGTGGGCGACTTAATTGTCCTGGTGAAAACGGTCAATCATGCAGCCACACTGTACGTAGGTGTATGCTGTGCGAGAGATCAGACCACTTCACTGGTTATACTAGGTACCCGGTGGTTACTGCTTCCGGTTCTGCCCCTGTCCCTGCCGCCGCTGGATCTCCTAATGTCGCTGATGATATGTCTATTACCAGTGTGTGCGACCGATCCAGGAATTGTCAACGTCGCCCTCATTGTGGCATTAATGTTACTATTGCTTCGGAGGTGATGGTGGAAAAGGAGGTTTCTGCTAAAGGGCTTGCTGATGACAAAGTTGTTGGCATGACAGACGCTGACAGACGTGCTGACCATCGAAGGGGTATGACTAAGAGCGCTCTGCCTAAGGCTAAGGTTATTCAGCCTAAGTTTGACAGGAAAGGCAAGGGTAAGGCTATTGATGCTTACGAGCAGGCTGGCCTCTCCCGTATTACTGAAATTGTGGACCCGGCCCCCTCCGGCACAGTTGACAAGGCCTCCAGGTCATTTAGCTCAACTGGCTCTTCAGCCACCCCCCCTCCCGTTACCACCGTTGATGGGCTTTTGTTTGCGCTTGTTTGCGCTCCCAAAAAGCATACTTAAAAGGGGCACCTCTGATTCCGATATTGCCTCGCTGGCCATTCAGGCCTAATCTTTATTAGGACATTATCGATCAATGTTGGACTGAGCAGGGCTAACCGTTCGTTGGTGATGGATGTTTTTTCTTTTGTTGATTTGTTGTTTATTGTTGATCCTCCCCGTAAGGCGAACGGGTGTGGTGTTGTACATGAGCATGCGGATTTTGATTTGTTTTCTTTTGTTCAGGCGTCTGGTGTTGAGGTGTTTGTGAGGTCATCATTGTCTGGTTTGTTCCTGGTGGACTTACACGACCTGGTGACCTGTGTGATTATGTATGATATGGGTGGGGTGAGAAGAAGGATCGGCGGTGTTTATGTCCCTCCAAAGATGGATAGGCTGGAGTTGTCGGCTTGCGAAGCGATATCGCATGATAGTGACTTCCTCATGGGCGACTTTAATGCCAAACACGAAGAGTGGGACCCGAACCCAAGGCCTGGCAGGATGTGTATGTCTGATTGTCATTGCCCGTGGTTGTTCCAGTTTTGCGATCGGAATGGCTTGCAAGTGCACCCTCCAGTGCGGTGGACGTTTCGGAATATTAGCGGCATCGATTTGTTTATCAGGAAATTGGCAACGAGGGTTTCATATGATGGGAAGGCTGGCCTTGAACATGTCGCCGTTATCGCGAGGCTTGAAGTGGGTGAGCCAATTGTTATGGTTAGGCGACGACCATCCTGGAGGAATATTCCGGCGTCTAGTTGAGATGAAATACCGGAACACGTTGATTCTGGAGGTGATAAGGAGATGTAGTCGAGGCTGAGGAGTAGTGTGGACGCACTTCCGAGGTCTAGAAGAAGTGTTGGCAGGTGCCTCTTTTGGAACCCCGACTTACAACGCATTCGATCCCATTTGAACCACATGAGAAGGATTATACGATGGCTGCCGGCGGTTTCGAATGACTATAACCTTATTCGACGAGTGTACAGGGCCATGCTGTTGAAATCGGGACAGGAATTCATTAAGGACACGATTGAAAAGGCCGGAGATCCTGCTATCTTCAGACTGGCCAGACAACTGGAATCGAGGCGGACGCTTCCTTCTATGCGTGATTCGGATGGTCGACTTGTTTGTCGCCACGCTGATATTAGCGACCTTATCGCCACCCAGTTGCGACCTCATGATGAACAACCATGGCATCCATCGACTGTTGAGATGGACCCTGCCTGTGAGTTGGATTCTGCTATTAAGCGGAGCCCGAATAATACCGGTCCTGGTCTTAATGACATCGGGTATCCCTTCTTAAGATATTGGTGGAAGGAGAAGCCTTATTGTCTGAAACGGCTTGTCGACTACGGATTGACGAACGACATCCCGAACTAGCACTCTGCTAAGGTTGTACTTATACCAAAAGCGGACAAGCCTCGTTATGACATTGTGAAGAGCTGGCGTATGATTCACCTGCTGCCGACTATTGCTAAGGTGGTGGAGAGGATCGTCCTGCTGAGGATTGCCGGGCATGTGGTACTGGGCCAAACTCAATTTGGGTCCAGGCGCAAGCGGGGTGTCCATGACGCTATGTTTGTTGTGTTTGAGTTTTTGCGACACAACGAAGGTTTTAAATGTGCCATGCTTTCCATGGATGTTGAAGGAGGTTTTGACAATATTGACATTGACCTGCTGTGTGACTTTCTGGCCAACAGGGAATGCCCTGCCAACCTGATACTTTGGGTTAGGAGATGGGCTGGGAACCGCGTGGTCAAATTCAGGTTCAATGGTCGGGTGTCGCAGCCATATTTCGTTAACTGTGGCGTCCCTCAGAGATCCCCGTTATCCCCTTTTTTATTTGGGGTATACTTCGCGGACATCTTTGAGCCTCGCCTCCGGTACTCCCCTTCGGTTCGCACTGTGGTTCGTAGTTATGTGGATGATGGCGTCATCCTTGTTGCTTCTGAGAGCAGGGATCTCACGAGATACACGATGGCGGAGGTGTTTAAGGACTGTGACAGGGTGGCAAGAAGTAGGAAAATGGGGTTTAGCACGATCAAGACCAAGTGGATTGGTTTTGGAGGAACTACGTGGGATGATTTGGATATTGATGGAGAATTACTAACGCCTGTGGAGAATCTTAGGGTTCTTGGTTATAAGTTTAATGTTTTTCTTAATATGTCTTCTCATGTATCTTATTGGTTGGAGAGAGGTTTGGGTATTAGGAGGAGGATATCCACGTTGGGGAGGAGGTTTGGGAGTGATGGAGGGCTGGATGCCAGGTGCACTTACCGTTTGTTTCAGGCTGCCTACCTACCGACCGTCTACTATGGGCTTGGGTTCGTAACCGACTATATGTCGTATGTGAAGCGGATTCAGATTCATGTCAACGATTGTCTCCAATCCCTGTTTAGGTGTCCTTTCAAGCCTCCCAACAATATTATGCTTGCGAAATTCGGGACACCTCCGGTTCATATACAGGGTCGTTACCTTCAAAGACGATGCTACTGTCGTATGATCAACTACCGATATTGCGATGACCAACCATGGTTTAGTGCAATTCGGGGCGACTGGCAGGTGGAAGGTATGCTGGCTTACCCGATGTTGTCTGATAAGGTCGCGACAACTGTGCGGAGCTTCAATGTATCGAAAGGAAAAGAACTGGCTGCGAAGCTGTTTCATGATGCCTATACTGACGCAGTTTTGATTCCTGACCTTCTTTTGATCTACACTGATGGTTCGAAGAGCGACAAGGGTACAGCGGTTGCATGGACGACTGAGGAGTGCGGGATGACGGAAGGGGCGAGGGCCTTCAAGTTTGCTAGGCCTTCAACGTGGAGCATCGTGGAATGCGAGATCTTCGCCATTGTCACTGCATTACGAGATGTGCGCTTGGACTTCGACGGCTTGATCATCACTTTTTTCTGATTGCATCCCGACCATTATGTGTATTGCACAAATGGAGCCTGAGGGTGCATCCACCGGCATGTGGGATGTCTTGACGCCCCTGTTCAATCGCTTTAGCACGGTCCGTATTTGCTGGATTCCTGGTCACCATGGTGTTGCTGGCAATGAGATGTCGGATGCTAAGACCAAGGAGGCGGTTGGCGGTGCTTTACACGTTCGAAACTGGGCCGGTATTGTACTCGGTCTTGGCCATACAATGATTGCCATGGAGCTGCGGACAGCTGAGTGGGTCCATTGGCACGTATCGGCGGGTCACGGCTACTACGATCGCTCCCCAAAGAAGCCCAGACACCTACTGGGTCTCAGCAGACTGGATCATTATATCCTGTTGAGAATTCGCAGCGGTACTGGAGTGGTTGGACATGATGACTGCCAAGGAGTGAACGATCGGTTCCACCTGGTATCTTGTGACAAATACCTTGCCAAATGTCCTCGTTTCCCAATTTTGTTCAATGATAAGCGGGTTCCCGACTGGCGTGACTGGTGGCAGTCCCATTTTAATTTGGGTTTGGGGATTCCAAGTGAGCACAAAGACAATAATGGTGTGGTCATGGTGTGTGGGAATCCCTTCCAGCGGACGGTCACACAGTTGATCAACGGTACTCTCAGCCTGTTTCAATTGGGCGCCCCTGATGATCGGTGCACAAGGTGCCTCTTGAAATACTGCGGCGGCAAGGACAAATGCAAGCTCCCCCTGAAGTTTATTTGGGAAGGGAAGCATGTGTTTAGGAGTCGGAGAAAGGTATTGTAACCATAAATGAGAAATTGGGTTGGACAATTCTTTGTAGTTGATGAGCTACCAGTGGCTACAAATCGCTGTTTTTGGTGTAAAAAGCCCCTTTCACCAACACTTTTGCGGAGGTACTGTACATTAGAGATAATGGCTATAATGGACCAAGCCTAGAATCCCCGCACCACCCAAACAAGCATAATATGAGGGTAGCACTCCCCTCCCCATTTTCGTATGCTAAAAAAAAATACATGAGGAACTACCACCAACCACTTTTACTGGTGTGTTTATTTTCCGAGCAAAGGGGAACAACAGTAATTCCACCGCTAGTAATCGATACCCCTGCTTATCACCTCCTTGACAGTTGGTCTGAGCAAGATTGTCTGCAGAATTTGGTTAGTCGAGCACACATAGAATTAGGATATCGGGGCGCCCATACGTGTTCATACTGGGCGGTGTAAGACCCCTTGACATCACACAAGGGTGGATATGACTCCACGATACCACTGGTAACTAGGTTGTTCAACTACTTTCATCAGCTCAGCCTATCTATGGTATGGCCAGGTGGGACAAACTCCGAGAAGATACTTATCTTGCCCAAGACGATCCAGATACCTCCTGCAGAATGGCAACGTCCCAAAGTTTTTGTTGATGACGTTGAGGATATTCTTAGCAGAAGTAAGGCGCAGAGAGATATTGGGTGCATCTGCACGCCTAGCGTAGTGTGAGACCTCCAGCTACTCTTTGTCAGTAAACCGTTTTCGGGACAGAGTGAGCCTGAGAAAATGTACATCATCGCGGACATAACCCTTCCCTGTACTGCCGAAGGTCTCAATCGCAAAGGTTTCTCCTTCTTCCATCTTGGTCTGGTCTCCACCCTTCACAATCGGAACGCTCTTGCCGCCATGGATCTGAAACTGATTGATATTGTGGCCGTTCAGGTTGCGAATTGGTTTCACTTGGTAAGTTGTTCCGCCGATTTCGACCTCGTAACTCTCCATAGTCTCTTGGATAGCAGCTCCGATATCGGACATCCGGACATCAATACCCGCTTCCTATAACCACTCTTTAGCACAGCACTCGGAGGGAGAGATAGGAAATTCTCACACGAATACCAGTGTTTGTAGCATCCTTCACAGCAGCAAGGAGATTATCATAAACAGGGTCGAAGGTCATGGTGAAAGCACTATCGACGATCCTTCCATTCATATGAACACCAAAGTCTACTTTCATGACATCTTCCTGCTTGAGAGCTATTCAAACTTTTAGCAATAGCAGATGGGTTATGAGGAGAGCGACAGGGTTAACCGACTGGTCTTGTTTCCCGCGTTGGGGGTATAATGCGCAGCACAGTTATTAATGCTAACACCGGTCGGAAATCCCATCCCCGCGAGCAAGGAATCACCATCGGTCAAACCGTCATGGCCAGTCAATGCCCGGACAGAGTTCTCAATCCCCTCGGTAATTTCTGTAAGGCTCATACCAGGCTTGATCCACCCCTGAGCCCACTGCCTAACCTGCCGATGGACCTCGGCGCCCTTCCTGTAATCGGTTAAAAAGTCGTTGTTCATCCTGTCCAAATGGCGTTTCTCCTCGTCGGTCTTGCGCTTGAGGTTCTCGTCACGATAATCACACTCTTCGCCGACCGGAAAGTTGCCATTGGGGAATAACTGATCGAGGGGAACTCTGGGAGGGTTTGACTGTGTGGATACAGCAGGCTTGTTCTTCTTCTTTGGTTTCTTCTTCCTCTTCTTCTTTTTGGCAGCTATAGCAGACCAGGTCAGTTGTTACTACCCACACAAGCAAGCCACATGACAAACTTACCGCCCACTTCCGGAGCTCCAGCTTCTTCGTCTTCCGAATTTTCGTCGACAGGATTGTTGCCATTGGGAACCTTATCTTCGTCCTCCGAGACTGGTGCGAGGCAGGATGTGTTAGCTCAGGGTCCTCAAGAACAATGCCGCAAAGCAGGATGTAAGCTAGCAAAGTAGATAACCTTTCATCTTCTCGAGACCCACAGCGGTTGTTTCCACAGTGGTGCCCATATTTTGTGAACCGTGTTTTTAAGAATCCGTTAGGAATGAGCCGCAGGCAGCCTTGGCGTTTAGAAAGTGAGAGGGAGAAAAGACAAAGGGAGTTGGGCACCCTTAATAGTTTGGGCTGGTGGGCTGTTGGTATGTGCGAGCCACGAGTACCGCCACATCGCTCAAATCTTATGCCCTCGTGTGAGCTCAAGTGCCCTAACATCGTCATCGGGATTCTTCACGCCTGTGCCAACACTTCAAAAGTTTCTGCAGACTGGGCTGCCGTTTGCCCCTCACTGGCGTATCCTTGCTCGCCTTCACTGGCACCCCTCATTTCTCGCTTCAAGAACGATATCCAGCCGGCATGCTCAATAGGTAATGCTATCGCGCCTGACACTACCAAACATCCTAAACGGGGCCCGCTCTTTCTTCCCCTCCAAAACCAAACTCTTGAGATTCCATGCTTCAGCCGCATGCCCCACCGATGAAGCAACCCACTACGAAACTCTCGGAGTACCATACTCCGCTACCAAGGCTGAAATCAAGAAGTAAGTTCCACCTCACCCGCCCGCCAGCTTGTTAATTCCTTTTCGTCTCTACCTGCGCCTTGGCAACCCGTTTACCAATACTCCGACAGGCGGTTCTACGAATTAAGCAAAAAACACCACCCGGACCTCAACCACCACGATCCGCATGCTCCAAAGCGCTTCATACGCATTAGCTCCGCATATGCTGTTCTCGGGAATGCAGAGAAGAAAGAGAAGTATGATAGGGAGGTCCGACGGCGAGTCGGTGGGGACACGGTCCGGATGTCAAACGCCGGTCGAAGCCCCGTAGGCGCAAGGCCTGCCCATGGGTTGAGCAAGAGGCGGACACATATACACGGGCCGCCGCCGTCGTTTCATCGAAATGGGGGGTGGGCCACGTTCAAAGGAAGTCATAGCGGCCCCAAGTCTAGTGTCGGAGGAGCAGGGGCAGGAGCTGGCTTTTCGGGGGGTGGCTGCACGGACGATGTGCCCCACTTCAACTTCGGTTTGAAGTATCGCCAGCACAGGGCGCAGGAGCAGAGGTGGGAGTCGAGATACAAGACTCCTCGTGTTGTAGATCATGAGAAGGGGGTAATCATGCCATTGGTTGGTGTGACTATGATTTTGCTAGTGGCTGTCTCTTTGGGGTCCTATGGACAGTCAAAACAGGGTAGAGAGTAATGTGTATTTGATTTACAGATAGAACGTTAAAAAGTGCACATTTTTGAGAATCCGGTTTTGTTGCGGCCATCGCTAACGCTATATTCGTTCCCTCGTACCTTAGTAATAAATAATATATGAGTTAAATAATAAATAAATAAAAATCCTATTTCGATATTTTAAACCCAGCATGAAACCAAGTCTCTCTCCTCTCTACTGTACTTGTCCCAGGCCATAAGTACCCGAAAATGGAGGGGGATCATTTGTATGGGGGCACAGACACGCACGGATGTTTTGCCATATATTTCTTTAATCCCTGTTTTCGGGTACTTATGGCCTGGGATAAGTATGTAAGGTTAGCGAATAATTGGACCCAATGCTAAGATGTCTACTTGTACGTATAATTCCCTTCTTTGGATGAGGTGGGAAAAACACAGAAAAAACCGTCCTTCAGCTCTTCACTGGGGGCAAATAGGGAGAAATAAACTAACCTCGCTAGGAGAGGCAATGCCAACATCCTTGCGTGAGGTACAGTTATTCCGGGTTTTTAGGGCACCGTGTTCTTATTACTCAGAATATTCCATCTTTTGATTCTCTCCTCTAAGTTACCTCCTTTTCTCTACTTTTCTTCTTCTACCCTTCGTTCCTTACGATAAGGTCTCTCAACCTATACGGTATTGTATCGGTATAACGAAGATAAAGATGTGTATCATACTCTTTTCACTGCATAGGCAATATGTGCCGCTGGTCGCAATGCGCTGCTTTTGCTGGTTAGACTTCACAATGCCATGACGGATATATCTATCGGCTACACTTGTATATGTCGGTAGCTGCAATGAGATTCCGGTTTGTGCGGTACTCCTCACTTCCTAACTAACCCACTATTGGAGGACTTCCCGTAGGAATCTGGAAGAGATTTAGAAGTGGTCTTGGCATATTTTCACGGTAAGATTTAGAATATCGACTTCTAAACTCTATATTTTCTAAAATCTGAACCACCCCCCCCCCCCCTGGTTCAGATTTGAAAAGGTTCAGAGTCTGGGACCTGCATATAATTGGTCAATCAGCTCCAAGACTACAACCCTCGACACATTATGCCCCTGTTCTCAATGCACAAAATGAAGGGCTAACAGCCTACAGCAGGACACAATCCTATGAAAAATAATTCCCTACTTGTATCTATTTGGCTTCATATTATGTGTGATTTCAACTTTCCACAATGATCATGATCTGGAAATTTGGAAAGTCATGTTTTCTATGGGAACAACCTGCGATCCAGATTCTGGCTCCAAGCTCCAGATTTTTCTAGATTCCTAGGGGAAGCCTTCCATTTACAAGCACTCTTTACCCGTGGGCTTGCTGGCTGGAACCCTCCTTAGCTGTCCCTCTTTTCTTCCCCAGTTCGCCTGCGACTCACGCACTTCCCGCAAGGTTGACACGGTGCATCAGCCTGCTGCTGCATCCCTCTACCGTAAAAACTTGAATAATTGGACGGTGTGCTATGAAGTCCAGAATTTCCTTCTCTGGAAAGGGGGCAAAAACACAGCAAAAGCACGGCCGCTTTCCCCCCTCCGAGACAGAAAAAAAATGAAAATTTCTTGACCTTACTAGGAGAGGAAAGTCCAACAAGATAGCACACCGTCCAATTATTCAAGTTTTTACGGTATCTAGATGGGGCACAGTTTGTGAGGGACCGGGTCATGGACCCATATCACAAGGCTAAAGGCACTAGATATCACCCCCATGTTAAAACAACAGGGCTATTGGACGAAATGGTTATCGCGAATAGCATTGGCACTGCCATGGTATTGAAAAGTAATTCTCTTGGGTCTGTCTCCATTGGAAAGCCCGGGTAAATAGCATCATTCGTGTGCTAAGTTTTATGGGAGTGTCATTATCGTAGCTTTCTGCCCTACGTTCTACTCAGTATGGCGTTATGGTCATTAGGGAAGCGTAAACCTACGTTCAAGAGTCGAATGGGATGAGTCTGATTAGAAGGAATCTACTAGTACTTGAGCACTTGGGTACGGTATTAAGAAGCTGTCGGACTTAACAATATCACACGGAATTTCACGGCTAGAAATTGGGTCGGTTCGGGGAAAAAACTTATCTCCGGACCATACCGGTCTCACGTAGCCCGGAAATAAGGGAATCCGGGATATTAAAATAAATAATGAGGGATAAAAAATGAGACATGAGAACCTCTGGTGATGTATCATTTGAGATTTCTATACGGAAAAAAGCTGCATAGTGGCATTTTTCGTTCGGACTCAATAACTCTACAGATATAAGATCACACTTCGCTTCTATTAGCTGACCCCAAGTAACACCGGTGTCCCTTGCAAAGGTCAGCACGTCTTAGCAGTATATACAGTTGGTGGGGCAAACTTGCAAGGCGCCTATTCCGCCAGGATTCTGCACTTAAGCCTCGAAGACAAAGTTAAGGCCAACCTATCGCGGACCGTTAGCGGGCTGGGACAATAATATTTACGTTGCAAATATACTAGCCTTGTGGGCGGCAGCTGACTCGTTCAAGCGCTGGGTATCAACTGAGGCACCAAGGCCGAAAGTGACACCAGGGCGGAGGAGTTGGTTGTAGGCAAGAGCGGCAATCCCTTGGTTGTTGATCTTGGCCTTGAAGAAAGCAGAAGAATCAAGCTTGTACTTGCTGGCGATCTCGAGACCGACACCACTAGCGTTTCCGCCCTTGGCATCCCATGTGGCTTTAGCACCAGCCTCAACTTGAGCATTGACGCGGTGATAGTAAGAGGCACCGAAAAGATTCAGGTTGTTTGTCGCAGTGATAGCGGCGGTGTACTCGGGCACAGAGTATCCTACAGCGGCAGAGTAGCGAGTGATGCTCCCGCTGACAACGTTGTAGCCAACTTCAGCGCCTGCGAGGAAACCGTCATGACCGACAACGACATCGCCAGTAAAGGAAGGACCCTTAAGAATATCGAAGAAACCACGGGCATGGAACAGTGGTTGACGGAAATGGATATTGAGCTTGGCTCCCTTGGACTTGCTTGCAGGCAAAGGGCTAATAATGGCTTCGGCCTTGAGACCCTTAGCAAGGGTGTTGTCCAACTCGATCTTAGTGTCGAGAGCATTGGCGGTGGTCCAGGCCTGGGTGAGGGTCACACCTGTCATAATCATTCATGAGTGACAAAAAAACGGTCCAGACAAAGGAGGCATGGGAAAAAGGGGTGACAGAATTCACAAAATGAGGGATTCTTACCAGTTGACTTGTCGTTATACTTGGCCTCGATCTAGAAGTGCCGAGAAGGAATCAATCAGTATACATTTCACGAACGGATGGGAGGTCTTAATTCGTGCGCCTGCATACCTGACCACTGATGGCCCCGACCTTATGGTCGTTCTTGCCTTTGACGGTAAAAGCAACGCCATTAGGAGCCTTTGACTTGACCTCAAGGTTTGCTATAAAATATTCCCGTTAGACTTCGCCGAACTGGCCTGCATCTTCAGCAATAACCCCGCAGTATGACGAACCGGAAGCCGTGTGATAAAAGTCCCGTGTCAAGAGCTTTGGCCCTAAAGGTTAGCCAGGTGTTCGGACCGAGGCAGCGCAAGTCAGGAATGGAGCCAAAGTCTAACTTACATCATTTGAGGGTTTAGCAATGTCGGAGAAGGCTGGAATAGACATGATGAGATGCCGACGACTCGTGTGCGGTTGGAAGTGGAGAGCAGCAGTGCAGGAGAGGAAACGAACTTTCTGGTGTTACTGTGGAGAAATTGTTGGGAAGAAAGGTTGGTTGACTTCTAGAAGAAAAGAGATCGGGAGAGACGTTTTCCTGTGCCTGACAGTGGGCCGAGTGGCTAGGTAAGTCGGTCACAAATAGTTAGCTGGACCCCTTGCTTTGACAGCTGACCTTTTTTTTTTTCACCCGAAAAGAGATGAGGAAAGGTTGACACCCGGTTATTTCAGTGGGTGCGTTCGCTGCAACCTTAGGGCTTGGGCATCCGATACGGGACAATTTGGTGCAAAGCTCATTATGTGCCCTTTTGATACTGGATTATCACGAAGCAAAGTTCACCCCTGTTTCTACGAAAATTATACTGAATATATCCTGTATCCAGAGTGTGCCCATAGCTTTTCAATGTTTAAATCGAAATCTCAAGCAGGCATATTTGCGGATGAGTACAAAGCGTTCACCCAGATATCATACAGAATGAGACATCTCGCAATTAGGTGCTTGCATTAAAGCCCTATTTTCATCATAATTTAACGAACGGTAGGATATAGACAAACTAAACACTAATTTACATATGTCCACGGCTTACGCTGATGATATCGAGGGGGAAGTAACCAACACTGGAGCGGCATCTAGGAACAGTCCTCCGAAGCAACTCACCTCGCTGTAACGAATCCACTACATTATCATCTCCACCCAGTCCGAGCAAACGCCGCTACTTTAGAGAAAGGGGGAGTAAAAAGAAGAGACCCTCAGCGTTTGTTACCCTATTAACCATCCAAATGTATAACTCATAAAAGGACCCCCCACGTGTAAATATACTCATGGGCGTGATGACCTACTTCCACCCACATGAATGATTTGATAGATAAAGGAAAGTGTCGTTATGGGTATGAACAGAATGTCGAGAGAAAAGAAAAAGAAAAACAAAGTTATTAAGGTATAGCAAGAGATAGCATGAACGAACGAACGAACAATAAGCCCAACGTCCAACAAATAAACCACAAGGGTAGCGGCAGTAAACCTCAGAAGTTCGATGAAGTGTTGACGGTGCCGGGGGGTTTGTGGTATTGGTCAAGTGTTGCCTTGAAAGGTGATTCCTCCGGACTGGCGGTACGCTTGTCCCGTCCTGCGGCAAGCGGAGAGCCATCACGACGCATCAAATCGTCCTCATCCACGGGGTTTACTCTCCTCTTCTTCAACCGCCACGCGAAAATTACTAAACCCCCGACCAAGAGAGCCCCTCCAACGCCCAAAACCGCACCTATGATAGTGTTCCTAGTGGTTGGCTTAAGACCCTCACTTCCGTTATTCTGCCCTTGGTTTTGGCCACCTGACGACGCCGGAACGGTTGGAGTTTCGACAGTAGTGCTTGTGGACCGGATGGTAGAAACTTGACCAGTATTCCCACCATTGGTCAAAGTACTGTATATGGTTGTAACCAGCCGACGGGTGGTTGGACTCAGGGTCGTCATAGGGGTTCCACGATCTGAATCAGACGTAGGGTCGTTGTTGGAGCCAGTAGTAGTCTCCCCCGATTTATCGTCCTGTGAGGTGATACTAGGTGGACTTTTAGTAGTCGCTGAGCCCGTAGCAGATTCCTGAGTGGGTTGTTTAGATGTGGTCGCAGATGCGGTACGGGCGGTTGTGGGAGAGGGTTGTGATGTTGAAGCGCGAGCTGTCGTTTGTCTTGAAGAAGTTGAGGTTACAATAGTGGTCGAAACCCTACCAGGAGATGAGATAGTTGTTATAGCTACATCACCGCTCGTCTGATCATCCTGACGTCTCTGCAGGGCTTGTTCTTCGGCCAGCGAGCCACCCGCCAGCAAAAAAGCGAAGATGGAAATATAGAGGAGAGTGGATAGTTTAGCCATATTTAAGCCGATCCCACAAGGCACAGGTACCTCCCTTAATATCGGCAGGAAGAGGTCGCCGCAGGGGGCAAAACGTGCGGAGCGCAAGTGGCCCAGGGTCGGCCTGTGCGAAGAAGGGGCGACAGATACGGTAACGACTAATGATTTATTGTGGCGGGGTCTCGAGGAAAATCGATAATGAGTGACAGGGTGGGAAGAGAGGAGTAGTTTCAGTGGTTTGTAAAAAGTGTTTTGGCCAAGGGGGCTACAAGCTACAAGAGGAGGAATGAGGGAAAGAAAAAAGAAAAGAAGAGAGAAACGAGGTGTAAAAAAGGTAGAGGATAACTTAGGGCAGGAAGATGAAAGAAAGAGAGAATGAATGTGTCCGAATGTTAGCGCGCGGAAATGTGAAAGAGAGCGTCTGGGAAGAGGGGGGGAGGGGGTGGGAACTGGTACACGGGTGATACTGGTGTCGAGGGCGAGGAATCACTTGATCCCGAGTGAGTTCAGGGAGTGACTAAGTAATTAGGAAGAAGGGGGGGGGGTAAAAGAGAGTAAAGAGGGTTTTCGGTTTGGAGCATGATTTCTATTACAAGTAGGGTAGGGTAGCACACGAAGAAATGGCAAACAAATCCCAAAAGGGGGCAGGGTTAACGGCGCCAGATGGGAGACACAGCCTGCCGCCACCCAGAGATTACCGGAATGCCCCTGCAGCCAAAGGGTAAAAACAGCAATGGAACTGTAAACCAACACCAAAGCGGAATTTCTATTGGTTCTATGATATCGTGCCTCTTGGCTCGTACCGGCAATTGCGGTACATACGGGTACAAGTAGCCTACAGTAGGAGCACTGTACCGTGCTAGTACAGTAACAGGATGGGATATACGGTTATGGGACACTAGCCTCCTTGAACTAAAATTTACAAACTTTTTGAAAGTATCTGTAGAGCACAAGACAACACTTGTGTCACTCGCAAGCAGTGCTCTGCCATAAGAACCCGGGCAATTGAACTTCGGGCTCTAGAGCTGGAGTTGCCTTTGCTCGTAAGGTTTAGCACATTTTTGCTTTTTTCCCCGGACCAGGGCTCAGGGGTCAGTTTTTTGCACCCTATCCAAGAGAGGGAATTTTTGACGTCTGGACGTGAGGCTTAACTATTACTCCGTAGAGTTGCGATATAATAGTACGGGTATCTATTGCCTATCAATTTCAGTTATCGTAGTAACACTTAAGAATAAAGATGCAATATTATCACCCATGCCAGTGTCACTTACTCTCCTTCTCCCTATTATCATATGATAAACACACAAACTCCAGGAGTCTGCTATCCCAGTCAGTTCCCAAAGAGCACGACCCCTGAAGGTACAAGTATCACCATTCAGGCATCTGGTTGTGAGTGGGGTCAGAATACAGGCAAGTCCAAGAAGCGGTTCCCCGTTGTTCCCGAACACTCAGTCCGCGTGTTGTCAGTGCCCCTACAGCCCCGAATGCACATGTCAGTATTCGTCCTTGGGCGCAGGCCCCTGAGCTGCATGCCATATGGTAAGGGAGGTTCGGGGTTCTCGGTATATAGAAGGTATGATACAATGTGTTTCGGTAGTGATAAGGTCTTATTTTCTGAGAGGGCGAGGGTGGGGGATACTGGTAGGATGCAGCCTGTTCGCAAAGTTCTCACGGAATGGGAGGCAACGGAGCAAAGTCTTGGTTGCAACGGTCTGCTGATATTGTGCGTGGACAGAATTAACCAATCAACCACCCGAGTGAAGAAAATGGTGGGACAAGCCCGAATTCACACAAAAATATCATGATGGAGTTTTGACACACTGATACAAACTTGGAGTTCAACCTTCAGCTGAAAATAATTTCACACACAGGACCTATTGCTTCTCAACTTTACCTCTTGTTTTAGGAATGTAGATATCATTCCTGCTCCACTAGTTATCTTGAGTAGATGGGTATGTAGATCATTGTTGTTCCTCCATGAAAAATATGCTTGAAAGGTAGTGTTGTTGGGGGCAAATTCAACTCCCACAGTTATAGACAAGTATTCTGTTTACAACCACCTACTAAAATCTAGGTAGTTAATTCTGGGAGGGAATTGAAGGTATTTATACAATGTCTCACTTTTTTCAATATTTCTGTACTATTGATAAGGATTTGAGAAATCTGAGATTTTGTGGAAAAGACTTCTATTGTTCTACAATTATCTTGAGGGGTATAAGAGGAATATCAATGAACTTCAACACTTATGATTTTTAACATAATAAGAAAAACTTTGATATGGTGCCTTATACATAAAACATCTAGTGTACTCAATACAACAGGTAAGGCAGAGTCTAATCAGAAGCTAATAATTTATATAAAAATTCTAGCCTAGTATTCTATTAGTGGAACAGGTTAAGTCTGGATTACATAGTTTGGTTGTTAAGAATGGCTATCTTATAGAAGTTCTTTCACTGTACCTAGTAAGACAATGATTCTGGTCTTCTGGAAGAGAACTAGCTTTACAGATTTATATTATTAACATATCTTAGTGAAAAATCCTCATATGAGGCAGCTGACAGAGTTGGGTTCTGAGCTAAGTAGGCTGAAGGTGTAACAGGTTTATTCCTGTCTAACGAAAATACAATAGGACCGGCGATAGACCTGCTAGCGCTGGTGCTAAGGGAGGCTTCAAGGGACCGGTAGCTTAGAATGATAATAGTTGAAGGACAAATTGGGCTAAGGGACTCAGGGATTGCCGTTCAACCAAGTGTATTCTTAGACTGAAGGTCTGTCGAAGTCTGCTGTCTCCTGCTAGCCAGGAGACTGGTTTAAATACAAAACCCAAGAGCGATAGCCTTCCTGCAATCACGATCATTACCAGTAGCTGCGCACATTCCGGAATCCTGTAATCCTGCAAGACCAAAGAAAGAAACAAACAAACAATGCTCAGCCTTCGTCAGTGTTACATGACCATTCCATACCCGGAATCCTAAATATAAACTTCCAGCAAAGAAAACTAAACATAGCAATACGATAGCATAGCCTATCTGACTCGGAGACAGTGGCGGGGCTGAAATCAAATCAAATAAACCAAATATAAATCAACTAAACATAGGAGATCCTGCACTGCCCGCTCCTGTGTACCGTTACCGGAACATGTACACATGTTACATTCCCTTATTCTGAAAAATCAACAATCATTCCAAAGTCCTCGCTGTCCTCAGTGCTCTCGTCGGTGTGCCATAGGAGGCTGTCGTCATCTGTGGGGAAATAGTCCTGCTTAGAGCTGCTAGAATCATATTCCTCATCGTCATAGGGTTCCCAGAAGTCGTCTGAGCAATCGTTTGCGGTGCAGGGTGTAGAGGAAACTTCCATGGGTTCCCAGGAAGCTTTAATGTAGTGGGAGGTGATCTGGGGCGTCAGTTCTGCTGGGTGGTTAGCGTCCCAGTATTCCTGTATGAGTTCCAGGGAGTGGTCGAGGTTCTCGATAGGTTCCCAGGAGTCGTCTGCTCGCTCATAGCCTTTCCAGTGAACCAGGAATTCGTGCCTGTTGTTCTGGCGGCGGTAGTCGAGTATCTGATCTGCTTCCCATTCTTCTGCATTGTCAATTAGGATGGGTGCTGGCTTGTCCATTCTGCGGGACTTGAATCTATCGGGATCGTTCTCTCTGTATTCTTTAAGGGAGGAGACGTGGAAGTAGGGTTTCTGGCGGGCCATTCTGGGCGGGAGGTGTAGTTTGTAGTTGTCTGTGTCAGGTAGATGTTCTAGGACCTTGAAAGGTCCGAACCAGCGTGGTTCTAGCTTCTTGGATCGTCCAGGGGAGGAGGTATAAGGGCGGCCTCTAACAAGAACTCTGCTGCCATTCTTGAAGGGTTCCGTTAGGGGTTTTCGGCGTTTGTCTGCCTGGACAGTCTGGCGGAAGGTAGCATGCTTTCTGGCCATGTCTACTTCCATTCTTGTTGCTTCATGGGCGTTTAAGATATCGTCCACAGCTGGTACCTTGCTGGCGGATCTCTGGACAGGGTTGAATATCTTCCAGGGACGTCCATAGAGGGCATGGTATGGCGAGATGCCTAGAGATTCATGGGGGGCGCCGTTCATGGCTGCTGCAATAGCGGGGAGGGCGCCGGACCAGTTGTTTTGTCTGGGGTTAACGAAGTTCCTCATTAGCTGTTTGAGGGTACGGATCCTTCGCTCAACCTGGCCATTCGTTTGGTGGTGGTATTGGGTCGCCATCCAGACCTGGATACCAAGGGACTTCATCATTTGTGACCAAAACTTAGAGGTAAAGCGAGAGTCCTGGTCAAGGACAATGCTGAGAGGGAGGCCATGGACATCGAAGATTGTGCTGTTAAGCTTCTTGAAGATCTTCTCAGAGGTGGCCGCGTCCTTGAGGGGGATGAGATGTGTGTAGGAGGTAAAGCGGTCCATGATGACCATGATGGATGTATAGCCATCGGATTTGTTAAAAGGGCCGGCGAAGTCTATGGCTAGGGATTGGTAGGCTTCGTCGGGGTCAGGGAGGGTAAGGGATCGTCCATAGGGTAGGGTAGTGGGCTCGTTGTTGATCTGGCACTTATCGCATGACCGACAGTAGAGGACAAAGTCCTGGCGCATCTGTGGCCACCAGAAGAAGCAAGCCGCATAGGAGTAGCATTTGTAAGCTGAGAAATGTCCGAGGCCTTCATGGACAGTCTTGAGGATGAAATCCCGTAGGGATACCCCCTTCTCAAGAGGTCCCACCGGTATATAAAGATTTTCGTACCCATTGGTGTTCTGGGCAAGTAGAAGGCCATCGCGGATGGAATAGTGCAATTTGTTATCGGTTTCTTTGACCCTGGTGTAGAGGGCGTCGGTCTTAAGGGCTTCTCTAACCCGCTGGGCGAGGATACCCATAAGGCGGGAGTGTAGGGTGCTTAGGAATTGGTTGGCATTGGTTGCCTCATCGGAGTCATAGCCTGCTTGGCTGTAGAGGGGACTAAAGGCCGGCGAGGCCATGGGCGGAGTGGCTAGGATGGTATCGTTCATACGAAAAGGTGGGAGGCTTTCTGAGAGGTATGGGATATCGGGGAGCGAGACCTGGCCTGCCTCAAGGGCTGTATTCGACATTGAAGTCCTATCCTGCTCTTTTCTTTTCGTCTTCTTACTCTGCTTCCGGACCTTAGGGTCCTTTGGCCAGTAGCCTGCACCTTCTTTTTCATTCTTATGTATTTCACACCCATCGTCAGTGCATGACATCCAGCTCATTTCTGAATGTCGTCTTTCCATTTCACTAGAGACTGGGAGAGTTGTATTATCACCCCAAGAGTTTCCAATCGATATTCTGCTATCGTTGCTGGCTGCGCTTGATGTAGCTGGCGAGGAAGCAGAGGCCTTACGCTTCTGGGAGCGAGTCACAGCATTGCTG
>Ga0307517_10003909_pt1 | contig 23102 bp, 24 predicted proteins | sample 23_EM_MG_FD_194515 | JGI IMG/M metagenome (GOLD analysis project Ga0307517, IMG submission 194515) | Populus trichocarpa ectomycorrhiza microbial communities from riparian zone in the Pacific Northwest, United States - 23_EM | ecosystem: Host-associated > Plants > Roots > Unclassified | place...
CAGGTTGTTAAAGTGACGCGGAAGGTTAGCGTGGCCGGGAGGAGTTAATTCAACAGCAGTCTGGTGGTGGGATATGGCACCGTCAATATCCTCAAGGTCACCGGTGCGTTTGAAGCGACATGCATACGAACTTCCGAGGTTGTTGAACCAACTCGGAACGTTAGCGTGGCCAGAAGGAGTGGATTCGAGAGCGGTCTGGTGGTAGGATATGGCATGGTCAATATCTTCGAGGTCACCGGTGTGTTCAAAGCGACGTGCATACGAATTTCCAAGGTTGTTGCAGTGACGTGGAAGGCTAGCGTGGCCGGAAGGCGTCAATTTAACAGCACTCTGCTGGTGGGATATGGCACGGTTAATATCCCGGATGTCACCGATAAGTTCAAAACGATGTAAGTACCAATGTCCCAGACTGGAAATGATGGGAAGGACATCACTGCCAGGCGGAACTGAGGGAGCTGCTCTTTCATAGTGGAAAATTATTTGAGTAATGTCATCGACGTTTCCTGTCTCTTTGAAGTGGCGCTCGAAAGCCTGAGCGCGGCGCAAGTCACAGATGGCAGCTATTGCCCGCTGGGCAGTATTCATATCACCTGACCCAAATTTCGAACTTGAAGCTACAAATGGGTCAATACATGGATATGAAAGCAGTCACCTACACGTACCCACTGTAAAGGACATCTTGATTGACGTGGGGATGTCCTCTTTCACTGACGCAAATGCGCACTCCGCCGGAGTATCTACGGCCACAACCATTTTAAGCGCATGTAGGAAGGACAAACGACTCTTGGGCGTACCTTCCCCTGCACCGTGACACGCCAAGGCGTAAATTATGTCTGCAGTGAGGGTAAGCAAAACTTCATCACCCCCATCTTTCGAGTGAACGATCAACTTGAATATCATGTCACCGGCATCATGGTGACTGGATTTTGTTTCGTTAGCCCCTGCTTTGTAAAACCACTTTCGTAAAATGCCTCACAAGTTGATATTCTCAACAGCTTTCCATTTCGTAGAAGAGATCTTCGTGAGGCGCAAGGTCTTGGAGTTACTGCTCTGCACGATGGCCAGCGTCAGCTCATCGTTGGATTGATGAGGCGACGAAAATTCAATGAAAATATCTAAGTCGCAGGGTGAGAGCAGGTGGAAGAGCAAAACGAAACGAAACCTCACCCTTCAATAAACATTTTGGACTGGATTGTTCACTGGTACCTGTGAATACAGCTGATGAAAGGATGTTCGCAATGCCGTGCGGCTCCCCAGTATTTAGGTTCTTGGATGGTTGTTGGTGTGGGGTATATTGAGTCGTACTTTCTGAAGGTCCTTCGTTCTTCTCGGGAGAGGAAACATTCACTGAGGATGACAGTATTTCAAGATCAAGCTCTGAATCGAAACATAATAATCGAAGAACGTGCCCAAGGTTTCACCGGTCGACAGCCTCTCTGGCTTGGGGATAGTCGTATCCGAGGTGTCTAGAAACGAAATCGAAGCACCCTGCTGTGCAGCATTGTCGGTTGCGTGTTCGAGCGGTGGTTGTCCTTGACTGTGGGCGACGGAGGCAGCGATTTCAACTTCGTCAGTATGTTGGGAGGTAGCCATTGCGGGTATTGGAGAGACGGATAGATTGGCAGGGCGTGTTCGGAAAACAAAAGCAAGAAACTCTGTTGAAGTTGGGAATTTTGCGACTTTGCGTCCTATTAGATGGAATCAACATGGCCTGCCTCATGTTGGCCATGCGCTTTCATTGCGGCATGCACAGGAAGAAACGAGGGTAAGGGATGTTAGAAGCCGCATGGTCGTGCCTTGAATGGATATAGCACAGATAAGAGAATAAGATTCAATCAGACACGGATAAGTTACATGATTGAAATCGACAACTTAGTATATACCATCAAGATCGTGCACTCACCTCCCAGACAAGCACTAGATCCATGATCTCGGGTGCCTATCCTCAGGCGCTATTCATCATCGGAGACGATAATCACATCACCATTCTTGTCTGTTCCAGACCACGTCAACACCAAGATGTTTTCAGGGGAGGTGCCACGTCCTCCTCCACCCTCTTTCCACGTTCCCCCTCCGTCCTCGTGTTCGTCGTCCTCTGGAGTCAAAAATAGCTGGGAAAGCTATTTTGATAAGTAGTGGTATGTATTCGAGAATAGTGAGATTGCTCGATTAACTTGGGGAGATGGACGTCACGTGACATCTATCAACATCACCCTCTTCTGATACATCTCTTTTTCCTCTCTATCGTTCTTTAGCTTGCAACACTACTATCCCTCGCCATGCAGGATAACGCGTCCAGACTGCGCAATGTCAGTGGCAGCTGAACATATGCAATACCCGCCATGTCTTTACCCATGCGTGAGGTGCTTGGCCATCGTGTCCAGTATCAAGCCTTCTAATTATCTTTCTGTGGACCAACGAAGATCACAAGACCTTCCAATGCTCGTCGAAGTCGTCGAGTATCTCTTCCCTGTCCACGACTCCTTCCGTCACCCTTGGCGGGTCAGCAACTGCGCCAACCAACCTCGAGCAATCGTGAGTCAGCGCAAGCCGGACTATTGCCTGGTGCAATATTGTGGACAATCCCGCATCGCCCGATATTGCGAATGCCAGGATGAATTGCTGAGAACTAGGACCTGTCGCCCCATCTTTTTTCCACCGCTCAATACCCCAGCATTCTCGCTTCCATCTACCATCCTTGGCCCGACCGCCCATCCGCGACCATCTGGTTTCGGCCTCTCTACGTCTTCGTCACAGTTGCACCACCTACCTCCCACCTTACCCCTTACCCATTCAACAGCGAACTCCTCCCTTGATGCCCAACCGAAACGACATGCCTGCATAAGGACACCCCAACTACGTCGTAACCTCCCTGGAGAGAGAGGGTGTGTTCACGAAAAGTTGAAGGTCATAGCCTGGGAACAGGGCCAGCGAGGATGAGGATCGGATATTGGGTGTGAAGAAACATCAGGGACACTGTGCCTTTTGAATGGTCACCACCCGTTATATCCCCACTCTACGACCTCAGCCTCACCTAGTACCATCGAGAATCTACCTCACCTCCACTGACAGAGTCAACAGCGATTTACAGACGAAAACGGACAGAAGTAAACCCATAGCGCCCAGACACCAACATCGACAACCTCTCATGGGATGACAACGAACCAAGGCTACTGTCACTCTCGTCCTCCAGGCGTCGAGTTGGTTCTGGATGCTGGAAAGCGCTGTGTTGTTGATAGAAATTATGAAGACTCCAGATCACAGCGCGGGCTCGATTGTTGTTCCACAGGTCGTTGCGATGGATGCTTTCAGTGCTAATTAACTGTAAGTCACGTTCGAGTATTACGAATGTTTTGATTTCTAACATGAAGACCTAAAGATATCGAAAGAATTTTTATTTCTTAGTTAATCATTCGACCAAGGGAACAATGGCATTTGTTGGATTTCAAAGCATGCCGAAATGTTTTTTTACGAGTTGGTCGTTCCAGGCGTGTTTCTAGTCGACTCTTTTCACAAGGCGAACACCTAATCTGCGAGTTCTGGATTCTTCGGAAGATCTGCCCTCGGTCGTGATGGATACTTTCGGTGCTTAGGTTGATATTAACTGTATGTTCTGTTCGAGCATTCATGAATGTTTCGATATCTAACATCAATGAACACGTAGAAATGTTTCTTTGTCATTGATGACCTACGGAACAGGGGGGTTTCTCTAATTTCCATGAATAAGGAGTGTTTGTCGTCCCAGTGTTTCAACTCTAGAAAACAGCTAATTTTGGGGGTTGGGATTCTTCGGAATATCTGAGCATTGTCGGTCTCAAGGACGTCCCTATCTCACGTTCTACCCTTGTCTCCTTCTCTACGTGTTATCTAACCTCTCATAGCTAAACACTGCTTTGCGTTGAAATTTTACATGTGCATAAACCGCAACTAGGAATGTGTGAATCTCAAACTATATTCTCAACCTTGCGGCTGCCTAGGAGAACTGCTTTGACGATAGCATGCCGTGGTTCTTCGGTGCCTGCTGCAAAGGTTCTATGCCGCCCACATCGCATTCCGTGGATTATAACCCCTGTCCAGATGCTAAGGGTCCAAAAGCCGAACAGTCGATTTCCTTAACGTTTCAGGGACAGCTAGAGGTGCTGGTTTGCTCTATTACACTGAACGTCCATAATTGAGGTTTTCTCAAGGCGATGACACTGGGTTTATTGGATCCCCCTTGAACCGCTGAGTCCATGTTTACGTTTGCTTTGTAGTTCAAAGCTATCGATATGAAAGCTAAGCCACACCCTAAACCAGAGGGGGTTAACATGGTTCGCGACTCCAGCGGTGATGACCGTCGAGTAAAAATGAACATAGGCGAGCGGCAACTAATTTATTTTCTAATTATACAACACAGGCCTGTTAATTACTTCGAAAGCGGACGAGGACATCCTCAAGATTCTGGGGGTATCTTGGCAGGAATTATAAGAACAAGTTCGGCCGAATGATCCGGCACGAAGCTCGGAGTTATGCGTTGTGGGCGCTTGAAAATTATAACTGTCCTTGCTTGTATTTCCGTAAGATGCTCTGTACATTCTACGACATTTAATGTTGTTTTCTCTATCATATGACACTCGGAAGCTTCGTGCAAGAATTAAAAATGACCCCATACTTACATACATTTACACTGGGCTTGAATTTCATGGCTGTATCTGTGGCCCGTGGTGGCTCGGATACTGATGGGCACTTAAATTTAGAGGACCAATTGGACAGCGCTTACTACTTTCGACCGAATCAGTGTGGTTTTGGAGGGACGTGTAAAGCCTTCCTCTACTAACCTGAAAGAAATTGTCCCCCTTTTTCCTCAAGCCGGCGTGTAAAGCCTTCTTCTACTAACCTGAAAGGAATGGTCCCTCTTTTCTTCTCAAGTAGGTGGAAACGTAACCTTCCGATACCTATGGAGAGAAAACGTTATAAAATGAGTGGTCCTCGACACCATTAGTCCTCAAAACCTCAAGAGCTCAAGCAATCCAAAGTCTCCACAATCGCCAAATAACCTGATGCATTTCTCCAAGTCTTTCTTCGCCGCCGCTGCACTCTTCGGAATGGCTAACGCCTTCAATGGGGATGGTGGGCTACTGCTGTCACTCATGTACACTGCGACTAATTTATTATATTTTAAGCTACTTTTTTCGAGCCCGGTGTAAGTATCCGCGTTAAGCTGGGCTGGAGCGCTCAAATCATTGACCTCTACTTCAAAAGCTCGGCGCTTGCGGAGGGACTAACAACGCTAACGACTTGATCGTCGCCCTCTCTTCCGCCCAATATGGGAACGGAAGCAACTGCGGAAGGAACATCAGAGTCGACTGTGAGTACCGTACATATATAGCCGCTGGGGAAATACTGCTGAAATTGGTTCATTTATCAGATCAAGGTAAATCTGTCACTGTACAGGTCGTCGACAAGTGCCCTAGCTGCAATACCGATGACATTGATTTATCTCCCGCTGCGTTCCAGCGTTTGGCACCCCAGGAAGCCGGCCGCATTCAAGTCGCCTGGAACTTCGTTTAGGCTTGTACTACGACCTGGACAAAGAGGAAGAGGCTACCCTCAGAAGTTAGATAAATTCGATGTGTATTTGTCAGAGCAATTCTACTTTCCCTGTCTGAGCACTGTAGCCCTGAGATATTTCCTTTCACGTGTTAATTGAGGTACTCTTCCACAACGGCATTGCTGTCTCTCCGTTAATTCATTACCATTCGAAATTTGACCATGGGCAATGTGGCGACTTGAGAGGGGAGTACCTATGCCGCATAAACAACGAGGAGTGTTTTCTTGAGGAGACTAATTAGTGATGTACTTGAAATTATCAAGGATTACCTTCTTATCTCGTTTTGGCTCACCGGAATTCGGGCGAAGTTGCACTTATTGGACAACGCCGGATTACGAAAAGTATATTATCCTTTTTTGTCCTATAAAATGTGTAAACTGGATTTTGAGTTCCAGCCGTTCCAGGTCCGACTATTTTGACTCAGTTCTCATTATTTATGGTTGGAAAATATATGACTGGACATTGACTGGACATGTACAACAGAAACTCGTACAACCTTTAGAAGTCTACGCCGGCCCACTGCAACCTTCGCCCCTCCCCTCACTGAGGGATATGGACATACGCACTGTCGAGCTACGAGGGGACATTTGTGTAGAACAGGAAACTCGTACAAACGCTCGACGGTGAATTCATACGACGGGAAATTCGTATGAACTTACTTATTTGGCAATGCTTGTCTCAAAACAAACCAGTCCTTAACCGGCCCTGTAACCGCAGAGAACCGCAAAAGACGGGTCCCTGTCGCTCCAGTCTTTTAGAAATTACGAGAGCGGTTACGGCTACGGTCCAAGGCATGTAAGGTAAAATACCAGACCGGAACGGACTTCTGCAGCGTGTTGCAGCGTGTTCCGGGACCGCGTGGGTACCATTTTGATGAGTTTGACGAGTTTGGATAGGGTTCTAAGTGCCCTCCGAGCTCCGCTGTTTATCCGGAGGCCTCCGGATCGTTGTGTCCATCCGACAAAATTGATAATCGTCAATTCCTCCATTTCCTTGGATAATATATCTGGGAAAAAGAAATCTGACCTTTCAATCAATTGCAGGCAATATATTGCGGATGGATCGCGGAAAAAATCTTTCAGTGTGACTTTGTGAGGAGAAGTACTTATTTAATTTACAATGAGAATGGTGAAATATTGAGGGGGGTTGAGATATGGGCTGGGTACATCCGTATGCACTAAGGAATATTCCCAGGGAAAAGGGAGACGATCTGAGATCCCGGTAACGCCAAAAACGCGGGACGAAAAAAATGATTTGGGCGCCTAATAGGATTCAACTGACAACAGTCTCGGTTGAAATTGACTTAGAAATGATCTTGATGAAATACCTTAAGCTCCGGAACTTACGAGAGGATCCCTCTGACAAGAAATGATTAATATGAACTGGAGGTACCACATAAATTTGGAGAATGCTTATCAGTTATTTCCCCCCGGTCTGGGGTCCTTGTGGTTGCATGTCCAAGTCTAGCGTCTCAGCCAAGGCCCCAAATGGAACACGCTGGAATGCACACGACATCGTGACACCCTTGAACTATTTCCAAGTTTAAATTATTGCTACACTAGTATGTCTCCTACTCGCGCTTAAGTCGAAACCTATCCATACTGTGATATTTGGAGTTGGAAGTCGACGCTTCCGCCGCCATGTAAACACACATCCAAATGATCTATTTTCGAATGAGTAATATACATTGTAGCTGGATCGAAGCTCGATAACTTCTCGACAACGTCCCGGACTCAAGCGGCATGATCATAACATGAGCATGCATTTGCTTCGAGGTTTCTGGCGACCTGACAATAGGAAGCCTAGTATTCAAGATATAAATATTTTTCTTGTTTATATTTGTTGCTGCATTTCGCCAGAGAAAGGTGTTGATGTTTCTGGGGTTTTCAGCACGTTCGTGCTTTTTTTTTTGGTTTGAAAAGGCAACACCAGTACTTGATCTTGCATGGAACTACTATCGCTTACTGGTGTGTTGCGACATCTTTTTTTGTTTGAAAAAGGCCTGCTTCTGTTACTTAGTGTATCGAACCTAATGGTGGGACCGTTGTAAAAAGGTAAGAGGAGGAAAATCCGGGTGTATCCGTATCCACACGAATCCAGGGGCCGTGGGATTGATGGGACCCATGCGGTTTAGAAACACCGTACTTCTGGCAAACGCTATGAATCTCTCCGAGTCTGAAAGGAATAAGTAGTCCGCCTTTCCCTCAAGTTGCCATGGTGAAAACATAGCCTTCCGATACGCGGGGAGAGAGAAAAAGTTATAAGATGGGTGGTCATCGACAGCATTGGTCCTGAAAAACCTCAAGCAACCCAAAGTCTCTACAATCGCCAAACAACCTTATGCATTTCTCCAGGTCTTCCTTCGCCGCCGCCGCGCTCTTCGGAATGGCTAACGCCTTCAACGGAGATGGTGAGCTTGTCGCCGTCACTCATGTACACTCAGCACTGCGATTAATTTGTCGTATTTTAAGCTACTTTCTTCGAACCCGGTGTAAGTATCCACATTAGGCTGGGCTGGAGCGCTCAATTATTGACCTCTATCTCGAAAGCTCGGAGCTTGCGGCAGGAGTAACAACGCTAACGACTTGATCGTCGCCCTCTCTTCCCCCCAATATGGGAACGGAAGCAACTGCGGAAGAAATATCAAAGTTGATTGTGAGTACACGTATATAACCGCTGGGGAAATACTGCTGAAATAGCTTCATTTATCAGATAAAGGTAAATCTGTCACGGTACAGGTCGTCGACAAGTGCCCTGGGTGCAATACCGACGACGTTGATTTATCCCCCGCTGCGTTCCAGCGTTTGGCACCCTCGGAAGTCGGTCGCATGCAAGTCACCTGGAACTTCGTCTAGGCCGGTACTACGACCTACTCAAAGCGGGAGAGGCTATCCTCGGAAATTAGATGGATTCGATGTGTATTTGTTAGGGGAATCAACGAAATTTCTGCCCCTCTGTTAATGTATTACCATTTGAAATGTAACCATAGGCGATCTAGAAATTCTAGCGACTTGAGAGAGGAGTACATATGCTGCAAAAATAGCGAGGAGTGTTTTCATGAGGGGACTGATTGGTGATGTACTTGAAATCATCGAAGATTACCCTCTTATTCATATCTCGTCTTGGCTCACTGGAATTCGAGCGCGGATTCACTTATTGGACAATCCCGACTTACGAAGAGTATATTATCCTCTTTTTTCTATAAAATGTGTAAAGTGGGTGATGAGTTCCAGCTATTTCAGGACCGACTATTGAAACGAAAAGGTTACACAGAAGATGTGACGCCGGCGTAATTCCAAGCACCTGTGGGGACTCGACCGTCCCCGAGATCAGATGATGCATCGGCGAGAGGCATGTATCTGGGTCTTGAGATTGAGAGCTCAGGCGGGCATGTAGAGATGAGGTTTGAGTTAAGTACGTAGACGCGTAGATATAATGCCATTGTGGTTAATGAAAGAGAAGGAACTTCCTTTGAAAAGGATGCCGCCCTCAGCGGAGATGGCATGTGTGAACCGGGCGGGAACTGGAGAAAAGGTGGTTCAGGAGGTGGGTTATCGAAGATTCGCCTTGCCATAGAAATGTGTATTCAGCCCAGCTATAGAGATATCCACGACGACGATTAACCCCTTGGCCTGTATCCTTCAATGCCTCAAGTCTCCCAAAAAATCATCGCGGCATATATATCAGAATGATGGACGATAAATATCAATCGAGGAGGAACATACCAAGCGCCTCCACGACGTCGCTGACAAAACCTGCCACAACCGAGGTGGTCAACAGAACCGTAACTTGTCTAAAATATAACTCGGCGTGACGGACCTCCAAAGTCCAAGAGCAATAGCAGCCCATGTGATAGATAGTCGTGGCTACGAAACTGGTTAGAGACTTGCACAGTACCAGCGGGAGATGGAGGAGGAGCCAGGGGTGTTGGAGCCATAGAGGTGATCAGAATGGCAACGGCGGCGGTACACACAGCTCGTGTATCAAGGGCTCAAGTAAGTTTTTGTAGAATTCTCAAGTATAGGAGATCGGCAAGGAAGATAATGACCAAGGCCATGAGAAGGCTCTTGATGTAATGAGAACGATTGTCCTAGGGTTGACGTCCGATACGTATAGCCGTACATATAACATGAAGAAACCTGATGCAAGGCAAACGCTGACAAGATAAATGACAGATATGACCAAATAAGGACAGTGAAAGCAAACCTCAGAAAGCGGGGTCGAGTTGGCCTGCACGTTTTCGACAGCTTCATTTTATATGGCGTAAAGGGCCTTCTCTCTTGTCCTCTCTATTACAATCCATCCGTTTTTCTTCCTCCGGAACCGACATGTCCCTATCGACCGACCATCGCAAGATGCCCCAAACCCTGCGGGGTTAAGTACTTAATGGCATTGCAAGTGACGTTCTTGACACCTGTGTATTTTTCAGCGAAAAGTAGGGTGGGCAGAAAGGAAATAATAGAGGACGGAGAGCTCTTGCTGGCGATGATTAAGATAGGGAGTTCTTTTGAAGTTGAACATATTTGTGACCGTGAGGGAGGGAGTGCGGGTGCACCGGCACAGCGATGGCAGGCATGGAGGGGTGGATGAGTTGTGTAAGAGATGAAAATGGAATGTTGCATGACCAGTCGATAAGTCAAGCCATTTTTTGATAGGTACTCGTTAACGGTTACAAAAAGACGCGTTAACTCAGTGCGCGCCACGTCTTGAACGCGTGAACGCTTCGAACGTACTAGCGCGTTTGACAGGTGGTGTGACTTGCCGGAGTGCCGGCGGTGTTTGAAATCGTGCCAGGCCTGAGGCAACACCAGCCATCGTTGATGGAAGGTGAGTATCAGAAAGTAGACATGTCCAGCACATATCCCCGCGACACCGTTGGCGAGCTCGAGTCAAGTACACAGTGCTGTGAACCCGCCCCTATCTTTAACATTCACATATGTCAGGTGAGTATACACCCGCAATTTATTTTCACTTGCTGTCAGCCCGAAGCCACTTCTGACTGATTTTAGCCCACACTTCAGTGATCACCCTTGCATCCAGGGTCGCGACTGGCTGTACTCAAAGAACGGCCGACGGGTCTTCTCTTCCATCGCTCCCCAGCGACCGTCAGCAACCACGTGCACCCTTGCCATTAACACGTCGCCTCCACGATCATGCTTCCAACAACCACCTTATCTCTGCCGTATACATCAGTGTACATGAGGCAGATTTCGTTAGAATTTACCTCTACTGCGGGGTCCGAGCAGAACGACAACTGGCGCAGACTCCGTTCCTCGTCCTACCTTGATTTCGGTGGGTTCAACGATGCCGCAATTCATTCATTACCAGTATTTTAATTCAAGTTCGTGCCAGGTCGATCCTTCCATTAAAGATCTTGGAGATATTGGTTAATTGTGAATGTCCTGATGAGATGTTCTGCGATAAAGTCCCGCAGACCAACAAAAGGTGAGCTGATCTTATGAAATGAAGCCTTTTGCTTGTAATTAATTGTTGGTATTGCTAGGGGTCGGGTCCAGAAACCATATCCCACCAAACCCTCCGCGAGGTCTATCCCGCGTCGCGCCCTCGAATGCCCTCGCCCATACCATATGCATCCCACGCTGCATCTCGGGGCCGTCGACACCCTATCCTAATGATTGTCTGCTCTCCGTAGACAGGTCCCCCACATAGCACCCTTGGACTCCTATTATGCGCCGATGCCAGTAAATAAAGGTAAATTCATAGACGTTGATTTCATGTCTAACAATGGTTGCAGACCAACTCAGTCCCATCCGCACCTTTTATTTCGCCAAAATGCCCCTCAACTTTATCTCAACCATCTACCACAACGTTCTCCGGCTACTCGCGATGTCTTCTACCAGCAAATCCCATTGGTGCGAGATCCCACTCGGTTGCGTCCTTATCCAGGTTTATTGCGATCGGCTCTACAAACTCGAAGGATTGGCACGGATGGACGATTGTTACGTCCAACAAATAAAGCTTTACAAAGCAACTGGTGGCAAGTCGAAGCACGAATATCTCGTTGCCAAGGTGCGAGCTCCGGATGGGGCCTCCTTTTCCCTCGTCTTCGAGCGTGGTCGCGGTGGAACGATCGACAAGGCTACCCACGAAGAAGGCGACGTTGACACGTCAACTCAGGCTCAGCCTGGTTTGCCTGACGATTCAGCTCCCGTATCTGGCGCTTTGGGGACTCCACCCGAGCCTGCATCCCAATCTCGTAACCACGCCGAGGTTCTTCCCCCCTCCAAGTCCAACATTGTCCCAAAGAAGTTGTCGATTTCCAGCCTCTTTCATATACCCCCATCTTCATCCACGTTAGCATCCTTTGACTTGTCCCTTCGCAGGTGCGATGCCGAGGATAAAGTCACGTTTCTGGAGTCGGAAGGCAAACATACGCTCTTCCATACGCTATCTTTCTCTGCGCCCACCCTAACACCTCCATCCTCGTCCTCTTCCCCCTCCGGACCCCTACCTTCGTTGTCGTCGTCTGCACCCCTGACTATACCTTCATCCTCGTCTTCTGCACCCCCACCTATACCTTCATCCTCGTCCTCTGCACCCCCACCTGCCTCCCCATCTCCCTTATATCTGTATGAGCTGGCTGTCCTGGCCAATACTATCCACACCGCGAAGCCCGAATACCTCTTACTATCTCATAATTGTTATTTCTATGTGGACAATTATCAAGGTTCTCAAGGAATGATATACTCCAAAGTTAGATGTTGAGACGACTCGGTCCGAAGCGATGGACAGGCGATGGCCGATGCTGAGTTGGAAGGGGAAGGGGAAGGAACTAAAGGTGGGCAACTGGAATCGTATCGAGATTTATGCCGGAGAGAAGGTAAACACAGCGCCATTGATAGAGAAGTTTGAGAAGGATCTGGCAGATTTCAAAAAGCCGGTACGTTTTTTGAATGGGGTTCTAGTCAATTATACTTATTGGTTTTTTGCCTTCAGGTTCAAGACTGCGAGAACGAACGGAAAGCCAAGGAGGACCGGCTAGAAGCGGCAGAGGCTGAGAATGTCCGCCTGAAGCGCCGACTTCGGGATATGGAAGTGCAGCAAGAGTAGGATGTTTTTTATGTATGTATAGTTTTTTTTTTTCTGGCTTAATCGACTATACTTCGAGGAATGGATTTATCATAATACAAATGTTAGTATCACACAATCTCCTTATATTCAATCATGTGTCGACCTGTTCTATTTGAAATTATCATGATAAGTCACCAGAGGGCCAACAGAGGGCATAAAAGAAATTATAAGTTATCCTCATGGAAGACTGATGGTTGCATAAAGTGAGAGGCGATAGTAAGCGTAGATGATCAATCTTTGGTCGTAATTGAATATTGAGAACGCACACAGATCAGGAAATTTTGTGAGCGGCATGATCGACGCAGAACAACTTGTTCAAGTTGTCGATTCCGCGGCGGGTCGCGTGGCTCGTGTCACGATCACGTGACCTACGTGAAGACCTACGTACGTAAGGTTCATACTTTTCTTAGAATAATTGAGAGAACTTACACTCCTTGGACCTTCTTCACATCGCTTCACATGCACTTCCAGTAACGTGTCTGTATTAACGTTACCGCCTTTCCGGAATCTGTACATCTGCCTGAACGCTGATGTTAGGGCTTTTTTTTTGTAGCTTCCATCCCCACCCCACAGTGGAGCCCTCTAAGCTCTCGCAGATCTCGAGCTCTCGAACCTGTCGTCAAATCACCATCGCCCCCCGGTCCTATTCAGGATATATGCAGAAAGGAAGTCGAAGCGGGGATGGGAGGCTACTCACCAGCACTTTTTGGGATCACAGGTTTGTGCGGCTGGGATGTAATCCAGTGGTGCTTATGCTGCTTACTCCTTAAGCCATTTTTTTCTGATGCATCCCATTTAGAATCTTCCTTCCGTAAATGCATGAACCAGGACAAGGTGGTGCGCTGTTGGAAGCGTCGACGAGAAGCAGCTTGTGTTTCGAAGCCCAGGACGAAGCCGGATGCGAGAGGGAGGGCTGAAGATGGAGAAGGCGACAACACGGGCGAGGCGAAAAGGCGACAAACGTGGAGGAGACGAAGGGTAGAGAACGGCGGTGGTGCAGCAGGAGTGTGTTGGCCTGGTAGCGACGAAGCATAAGGTGAGGGATGGGCAAATTAAATTACTATTCTAAACATTACTACTTTGCGAACATGCAGCGTGACTACCCAGATCCTAACCTACAGACCACCTCTAGGTAGGTTTATATGACTGCCTCACAAGGTACTTAGATGACTGCGTCTCAAGGCAGTTAGCCACGACTGACCAAAACGTCCATTTCGTCAAGTCAGTGTGACTGCCTGCTTTCCACACAAATTTACTGTATCAGAAGCAGTCAGCGTTAACTGCCTCCGGGGCAGTCTTATTGACCCCCCCCCAGTTTGCTAACCAGTGTGTGGCCCGCGGTGATACTGACAGGCACTTAAATTTAGAGGACCAATTGGGCAGCGCTCAATACTTCTGTCCCAATGTGGTTTGAGAGGAACGTGTGAAGTGTTTCTCTACTAACATGAAAGGAATAGTCCGGCCTTTCCTCAAGTTGGTGAGGACATAACCTTCCGACGCGCGTGGGGAGAAAAGGAGTGGTCCTCCACACCATTGGTCCTCAAAACCTCAAGAGCTCGAGCAATCCAAAGTCTTAACAATCTCCAAACAACCTTATGTATTTCTCCAAGTCTTTCTTCGCCACCGCTGCGCTCTTCGGAATGGCTAACGCCTTCAACGGGGATGGTGGGCTTACGGCTGTCACTCATGTACACTGCCAGTGCTGCGACTAATTTGTCATATTTAAAGGTACTTTTTTCTCGCCTGGTGTAAGTATTCCGCGTTAGGCTGGGCTGGAGCGCTCAAATTATTGATCTTTACCTCAAAAGCTTGGCGCTTGCGGCAAGAATAACAACGCTAACGACTTGATCGTCGCCCTCTCTTCCCCCCAATATGGGAACGGAAGCAACTGCGGAAGAAACATCAAAGTCGGCTGTGAGTATACGTATATAACCGCTGGGGAAATACTGCTGAAATTGGTTCATTTATCAGATCAAGGTAAATCTGTCACAGTACAGGTCGTCGACAAGTGCCCTGGGTGCAATACCAACGACGTTGATTTATCCCCCGCTGCGTTCCAGCGTTTGGCACCCCTAGCAGCCGGCCGCATTCAAGTCACCTGGAACTTTGTCTAGGCTGGTACTACGACCTACTCAAAGCGGAAGGGGCTATTCTCGGGAGTTAGATAGTAGATAGATTCGATGTGTATTTGTTAAGGAAATCAACGAACTTACCGCCTCTCCGTTAATTTATTACCATTCGAAATTTGACTATAGGCAAACTAGAAACTGTGGCGAATTGAGAGGGGAGTACTTACTAACTCTTACTTTCTTGAAGAGACTAATTGTGATGTACTTGAAAATATCGAGGATTACCTCCTTATTCATATCTCATCTTGGCTCACCTATATATATATCGGAATTCGAGCGAGGATCCACTTATTGGACAATGCCGATGGAAAATGGGTTTTGAGTTCCAGCTACTTGAGGTCCGACTATTTAGACTCAGCGCTCATTATTTATGGTATATGATCTCACAATAAAAACTTGTGGACAATATTTGGAGAGTCTGAATAGATTTTTTCACCATTTTATCGGAGGGCACGGAAGACAACACAGACCTGAGACGTACTAGATCCTTTTTAGCCGCTGGAACTTCGATTAAATACTTTTAGAGGCAAAATGAAGGGCGTTTGAAGGCCATGGCCAGGTAGGGCAGCATAATAATAAATGGAGCTCACGACTCCGAATTCGAAAGCTCTGTTCGTTCCAAGTATGGCTGGAAATCTTGCGGGTGATGTATTCGATAGTAAGGGCTGGAATCAAGTTTATATTTGAATGGGATCCCCAAAATTTGTGGCGTTCAAAAAATTGGCCAAAACCCAAATTTGTAGCGCAAGATAGAGCCAAAATCGATCACAAACGTGGTCACACGACAATAGAGTCACACGACTCAGGGCGACACTTGATTCAGGGTAATACTCGTTCGTGCACGACCTTGCACTGCCTCGCAACGCCCAGAACTACAGAAATGAGAACTGGGCGGACTCCGGAGCCGAATCTGATGGCATATAACATCAATGGGGCACGTTCTCTGGACTTCACGGTATTTCAAGTCCGCTCTAATATTATCCCGTCCATAGGGCCGGGACCCGCTTTCGAAGTCGCGAGAGTCGGTCTGCCCTTGTTGTAATATCCTACTTAACCGAAAATTGAGTGAGATATCCTTATTTCCCGAGAAAACAATTTCCGTGCTCAACATCCCGGAAGGCACACGATCAATAAAAGCTCTGAATATGCTTTAGATACATTTGAGAGATGTCAGTGGACGACTGCTCTTTTCTGATCCAGGTTCATGGATCCAAATCCTGTTCTCTACGGATCTTTTTCGCCGACTTGAGAGCGCACGAGGACGGTCACACGACTCAGCGGAGATTGTCCGCTGCGGTAAAGTTATTGCCACTTGTAATTCCCTCAGGTGCAAACGTTCTCCAACGGCGATCGCTTGCATATGGTGGCAAGTTCACCAGAGGTGTACTTCACCAGAATGTCCCTGGATGTTATCTCTCGAGGACAGTCGACACACGGTAAGTACTAAGTTCACTGATGTAGCACGCAATGTGTGTATGTGTATAGTCCCCATGACATGGCTTGGTGACAGAATCACCTTTGGCTTTGGAGTTATCAACCAAGGTGTGCAATGGACAAAACCTCAGGTTGGTGTCAAACGTGCATGAAGTAGTTTTTTGACCATGGGTAAATAGGGCAACGGATCATATGTATTTAATCGCCCTGGGCTTGGCCTCAAGAGGTTGTTTATCTCTTGGCCTCCACCTGCCTCCAGCTCCAGCTCCAGCTGTCAATCGCTCCTCTGTTCGCCTCCTTAGGATAGCTCTTCTGAAGAGTCTTCATTGTAATGGAATGGAATGGTTGTATACATTGTAAGGTTCTCGCAAGTCGTCACGTGATAAGCGATACTTCTTCAAAAGTTTTTAATCTCTTTGCGTCTTACTCTCTAACTTTCTCCCTCTGTTGGATTACACCACGAAAAGAGGTCATGTAGAATGTTTTACAGGGAGAGCCTGGCTCAGCTTGGCTCAGTGAGTCAACAGTCCTTCTCGGCAGGGCGCAGCCAAGGAGAAAGGTTGCTCTTGGCTGTTTGGCAACCTATCTTGGTCTCGATCTCCAACATCTCACGAACGTGCACAACTCCAAAGTATAGATAAAATGCTAACCCAACTGCTCTCTTGTCGAGCCAACCATCCCACTTCTCCCACTGTTCTTGCCGATCATCTCAGGGATAAACACCGATGGGTAGAGTCAGCGAGATATGGAATTGTAAGCCCCAAACTCTGCCGATTTTCATCCCTCCTAAAGGTAACGCCTCATCCATCAGCCTACTCTGGTGATCAGAAGCGCAATATGTTTGTCTTCATTTGTTTTGCTTGTCGATCGTCTCTGAACATGCATCCACAGTGGCTTGTATATTGCTGGAATCATGATGTATAAACTTGGCCTTGAGTTCTTCAATGGCTCTATCACGACTCTGGCTACGGACCGTTTCAAGGCTGCCAATACTTTCACAAAGCGTGAGATCTCAAATTTACCGGCTACATACCAGATCATTGAGATTCCTCGTTAGTCGGCGCTGCATCGGGCGTTAATCAGGCGGCTCAGTGTGTTGGTGCTATCCTTATTGCGCCATTAATCAAGAGGTGGCCCACACGTTCAGTTTTGGCCGGGGCTATTTTCTTGTTCAGTGTTATGACGGTCATCCTTCTCATTGTTGATGCCTCTACCGGTCTGTTATCCTCCTCATTTTTTTTCCATCATTTTCTGAGAGGGTGACCTTGACAGGGGGTAAGATAAAGCCAGCCGGCGCTAAACTTCCCGACTACGGTCACTGGAACCCGAATCTTGTAAGGTCTCGCTGGAATACAGGAAACAATTCATACTCACAGCCTAATCAAGATCTTCGTCGTTTGGACTTTGGCCGGTATCTGTTACGGCATGGTCGAGCTCATTCGTCGTGTCATGTAAGTCAAGCGAAGCACAACGCCAATGACTGCATCTGATTCCATATTCATAGTCCTGCCGATATTGTTGGTGGAAATGTCTCAAAACTGCGTCGCATGGACGCTACTGTGGTATGTTTTGATATGAAAATTTTACAGTCAAATCGTTCTGAGACCTGGAAAGCACATTTTCTACGAAATCGCTGGAACTACTGGCGCCTTTTCATCTTCCTCTGCCATCAGTCGCTTCGGCAACAATTATAGCTTCTTCCTCACACCTAGTGCGTTCTTCTATTCTTTTCAACTTGGTCACTACATTACCTCGTTTTCTCTTAGTCTTCTTCGCCTTTGCCGGTGCTATTTGGCTGCTTATCAGCACTCTAAGCTTCAAGAGTGCCGAAACAATCCAGGAAGAGTTGGAGGCTGCAGGCTTAGGCGAAGTCGAAGGCAGGAGGTCCAATAACTATCTCAAGCAAATTGGACTGGGTGTCATTGGTTTCGCTGAATCGATTTACGTTGGATTCACGCTCGTGTTCACAAACAGGCGTTTTATTTGTGAGTATATAGATTACTCTGTCCGGAACACTCTCTGAATTCTGCTCGCAGGGTTATTCCCTTCTTAGTATGTATAAAGGAGCCACATGCCCGGGATATATACTAAAGGATATTTCTTTCAGCGCCGTCGCCTTGTATATGCACAGGTTCCTCGAGAACTCGTTGGCTCCTGCCTTCGCAAAGCGTGTTCTCGGTATCTCCGCCTGGAGTCAGATCATCGTTGGTGGTTCCAACTTCGGAGAGGTACGAATGTCGTTCCTTCACGGATTCATTCTCAGGTTAATGATCTCTCCAGTTATTGGGTGCCCTCTCTGTGCTTGTGCTATCTGATATTGTCACCACCCCAGTGCCGTGGTTGCGTTTGGACGCTCTTCTGGTCGGTCATACACGATCCTCAGCCGTGCAGATTGCTAACTTTATACTCTATTTTCAGCTGAACCTTGTCTGGGTTCTCCCCACCTTCGCCAAGGTAGCCACCCACGATGTTAGTTGGGCATGGAAGATCGCTGGTTGCTTCATCCCCATCTCATTCGGTTGGGCGGCTGGTGACGTGTCGCTTGCTGCTTACATTCAATCGATTCTCTCCGAAGCCCAGTTCGCCCAAAAGAATGTCTCCGCTTTGGGCGCCGTCATGGTAAGTCGTAAACCCTCGAGGAAGATCGTATTTTTACCATCTATGCGCAGGCCTTCTTGTACTCGAGTTACATCATCATGAATGCCATCCTTAGCGCAGTCCTTGGAAGCGTTGTCGACAAGGACTTTACGAAGAACAAGAATATTCTGAAGTCTCTCAGGACCGTCGGAGGGTAAGCACTCTTTTCTCATATAGCCTTCGATGATGCTCATGCTCCCTCGATAGGGTGCATTTCTCTGTCGCTTGCGTCATCATCTTCGTCTCGACCTTCATTCCTAAGGGCGCCTTTGCTATCAACCCCAAGTTTATCGGAAGCCCTGCGCCCCCTCAGGCTGAGGCCCCAGAAGCTGACAGTGAGGATGAAAACGAGATGAAGAAGGCCCGGCCCACCGATTTGGAGGCGTCGGAAAAAGTCCTCTCATAAATGACCATAAATTATGGTTCCCTCTGTCGATTCCCTTCATCCTCTCCTCCTTCCACTATGTCTACCAGTAACACTTTTTTACTACGTCACACTCACGGTTTGCCTCCTCCCTTTGTTGTTCGTCATTGATATCACGGCACGGAAATATATAATTTACTACATTATTAGAGTTCATTTTTTCTGTAATGTATTGACGTAATTATGTCTACCGCTCGGAATAAACAACATATGTCTTGTTTATAAGTTCTGTGCATTTCGATGTTGGAAAGAAAGAATTCCTTTCCCCCACATTCTGGTTTGGACGATGATGAGGCGTCTTTATATATATGGTTTCGGAATTTCTGTGTTCTATGTTAAAGCGGGTTCACTACATGGAAGCTCCATGGTTGAGGGGCATTTATTGTGGGTACACATGTAGAGTTATCCACACCGATGTGATAGGTTGGGTAGTAACCTACCGAATTCCGAGTCCTAATACATAGCGCGAATGGATCAGTATGTGACGTCAAACAATGTCAAAATGACAAACATCACTATGTATCAGTTCGGCAAATCTATATTTACTTTCGGTAAAAAAAGACGTTAAAATAATACAGTCTTTGACCTACTGCATCTTTTATGCAGGAAATTGGAATCCAACCAACTTTCCAAATCAGGTACAGGACCCTGGACACCCGAGCGGTTGTTCGGGGTTGATCCGAAGCTAGGCCTAATGCTACTTAGTCTCGGTGGATATACCTTTTGGTCAAAATCAATGGTGATAGCTCCAACCCGAATTGTCATGTTCTCTTCCAAGATTTCTCTCATTTTAAACCTGCTGGGCGCGCCTCTGACGCTGGTTTCCGTAACCTGTGCAACCGGACCTCAGGTGGCCTTTGAACATCCCTGTTCGTGCTCATAACGCTTCTCAAGTCCAACCTTTGCATTTGTCTTCTATCGGTTCAGGAGGATTTATAGCCCTCTCCCACCCGAGCTTTCCCAATTACCGTGTTCGCGTGAAGAAGAGCCACTTTTGCGACCCCACAGTCAAGTGAGTGACCATCCTCAACGAACTCTATCTTCTCAGACCCCATGCCCCTCCATATACCCCTGTTCTGACTTGCCCGATATCTCACCAAAATTACTGCTCGATTTGTTAGTGTCTACACTGGCTATCTCGATGTCGACGCGGGAGCAAAGCATTTGTTCTTTTGAGAGTCGTAGGAACCCTGAGAAAGGTATGACGATTCTCCAACTTGTTGTTTCGATATTGAGGCACTTTTACAGATGATGTGATAATGTAATGATGTGGATTAACGGAGGTTTGCTCGATGGATACCCGCCATCGTTCTTGACATGATTCTACTTATTCAGGGCCTGGATGTTCGTCCGCCATTGGGCTTCTAATGGAACTGGGTAAGCAGCAACATAACCTTTTATGTGAATTAACGCGAATACAATGTAGGGCCATGCAACATTGACATGTAAAACCTTTCTAACAATGGCACGGTTTGGAACCCATATTCCTGGAATGCGGAAGCCAATATATTCTTCCTTGATCAGCCGTAGCTATCTTCCTATCGTAGTGAGTGTCAATTCGCACTGACAAGTTGCTTCAGCGTCGGTGTGGGATTCTCTTACGCTGATTACGGCGAAACTATTGAAACCACAGAGGATGCCGCAAAGAACATACATGCTTTTATTTCCATTTTCTTTGAAACGTTCCCACAAATTTCTGGAAGGCCGTTCCATCTTTCTGGCTAATCATACGGGGTATACTATTTTTTTAAACCCTACTAATTATCGGTTTTGAAGTTTCCTGCAGGGCCGGTACCTTTCAGCGTTCGCCAGCGAAATATATGCCAAGAACTAGATCGCTGCTCAAGAAGGACGACCCATCGTTAACCTCCAAAGTGTCCTTATTGGAAATGGTTTCACGGATTTATCCACGTCAGCTTTATTTAATATCATTATCATCCGTGTTGGGACTAATACATCCTACGGAAGCTTATATGAAGGCCGCTATGAAGTAGAATGTGGGACTGCATCTCTGCCTGTCCCGTTCCAGTCCATCTCCGTTTGCGTGCGCATGAAAACCGCTGTACGCCCTCTCTTTGCCTGTGTACCTATGGATCACTGACTGAATCAAAGATATCCAAATATCACCAATAACATCCTGTAATTATCCAGGATCAAAAGCTTCCACGATGTTGGCAAAAGGTCATACGGGAATCTTGTATTGACCAGTTCGATTCCATGAATTGTCTTGCGGCTATCAGATTTTGTGAAAGTGAACTCTCGACGGGGATGCGAGCTACAGGTAAATAGAGACTCCATGGCTCATTCTGTGTGAATCCTGAAAATGTCAATCCAGGGAGGAATCGGCACGACATTACGAAAGTAAGGCGGATAGCCTCAATCCTTCAGCCATTGCTGACCTATAAACATAGCCGTGCGAAGGCACCTGTTATAGGGAGAAAGGCGTCATAACATCCTACCTGAACCTCTCCGAGGTCCGTGAACTCCTTGGCGTCGAAACGTCATACAACTTTTCCCGTTGTTCCTCCAGTGTTAATCAAGACTTTAACGCGCACTTGGACAGATGGGCCGTCCACACGCAAGATTATGTCGCGAATCTCTTGGACCGCGGCGTGCGTGTGCTGATCTACGCTGGAACCTATGATTGGCAATGTAATTGGGTTGCGAATAAGCTATGGGTTGACAAGCTCGAATGGAGTGGATGTTCAGCTTACGCTTCTGGGGAGTGGAGGAATTGGTCCCTCGACGGAAAAAAGGTAGGAGAGGTGAAGGAAACTCCCCTGCTTACTTTCGCCACCATTAGAGGGGCGGGGCATATGATAAGTACCCTTTCCTGGCATATCCTTGTATTATACTGCGCTAACGATTTTGTTTTTTTCTCCCGTTTTCGCGTTTCTACGCCCCTCATGACAAACCTGCGGAATCTCTGGCGATGGTATCAAGATGGCTTGCTCAGGAAAAACTCTGATTCGATTGTTAACTCCAGCAACTCGTAACATCCACGCTAGAATATATTGTGTGACTGTTGGCATCGTCGAGCAAATCGCGGCCACGATAAATATCGTGATGGGGGTTATACAGCCGGTTTCGATCAGAGGTTGGTCCAGAAAATCCTTGAGCTACCCTTGCCTACTCGATACAGAATTCAAGTTTCTTCCTTTACGCGGTAAAAGGGTAAATCAGGATATGGAAGTCTATGACAACCAAAATGATTCCATTCACCATGGGGGAGTACAGAACTTCTATCTCGTATTGGATACAGTCGAACCCCCAAAATCCATATCTCTCATAACCCACACAGCCCCATAATCCATAGGTTTGAGCCGCCAACAAACCCAGATCTTACACCCAAATCAACCTCTCAAATAACCCATAACGTGGGCCGTCCACCGAGGGGTATGGGTGATGAGGGTTTGGCTGTACAGTCGACTCTCTCATAACCCATACCCTATTTTTGAACATGTTTTTATCCTCCCACCCTTGGCTTTTCCCTTGCACAAAATCAGACGCATCGATGTTATTTAGACCATCAGTATATACTTTTATGTTGAGTTATAGACAGCTAGCACTAAAGAGTGGCAAGGGATTTGTGTGTGAAAAAGTATGGGTTATGAGATCTTGCGGATGTTTGCGCAGTTCGCAAGTAGATTTTAATATTGTTCTAGCCGGTAGTCTACGGGGTGCGCAGGACGATGGAGAGGGAGGATGAACCCCCTCCATCGAACCTCCTCTACCGGATAGAAGGATATGTAGGTGTGCGTAAGCAAATGTGATATGTGGTGTAGAAAAAGGAACA
>Ga0307517_10003910_pt1 | contig 23091 bp, 29 predicted proteins | sample 23_EM_MG_FD_194515 | JGI IMG/M metagenome (GOLD analysis project Ga0307517, IMG submission 194515) | Populus trichocarpa ectomycorrhiza microbial communities from riparian zone in the Pacific Northwest, United States - 23_EM | ecosystem: Host-associated > Plants > Roots > Unclassified | place...
CAGAGCACGACCGGTGCTTACCGCCCGATTTTGGCCATCCGTATCCTCACGGCTTTTCATCGTGTTGCGATGATTGTCGGGGACGATGGTGCCAGTGTTTGTAACTTCTTTCCGGACCCCAGAAACAATCGAGTGGATATTTGAAACATCATGGCGGATGTCGGGAACGATGGTGTTGGCATTTGAAATATCGTGGCGAGCGTCGGTGTGGGTGTTCACAATATCACGACGGGTGTCGGGAGTGGTTGGATGTGTGTTTATTGCAAGTTCGGTCTGAGAGTGGGCAGTTAGCAATGGCCATACAGAAGTAGCAGAACACACGTTAAAGAGCGGCAAAGAATCCTGTTGAGGTCCAACCTCCAGGTTGCGACCTTCTCTTTATCGTCCTTCGCGTGGAAATGTCGAGAGATCACATTTCGTTTGCCCCACTTGACTATCTCCCTTTGGATCTCCGCCACGGTCCTGCGATTAAAAGCATCCTAAGCAAGCTGTGTACAGGACGCATCTTTGCTTGTTTCACTCACGCCGTCAATTCCTCAATCGCCTCGAGGACGGACTGATTGAGCTCATCCACCTGCCTCCCCTTCATCCCCCGGCCGAGGGCACTGCAGACATCCGCGCAGGCTAGCCCTAGTTCTACACAGTCCACTCTGTCGATCATCGAGTCCTGAATACATTAGCCAGCAATCGACCAACATGGAGTGGAAGGAAGGAAACCAACTCTTATCGCGGTGAGAAGGTCGCTGGTAGAGCCAAACGCGGCCTTGGCTGGTGTGATGTTCGAGACATTCGTGGGGTTCAGGGCATCGATGGCCTCACTCAGTGGGGAGAGAGCACTGTCCCGCCCCTTCGGTTGTTGGAATTTGGCTGCCATGGTCGAAACGCAAGGTAGCTGCGGGGTGTGGGCTGTGAGGAAGAACCCGAACCCCGATGGGTGGGCGTCCATCCCGTCATCGCGCGCCTCCTACGAACGGACCCATTTGGTGAAGAGAATTGCGTTCGCGGTCGTTTCAACACTGTAGGGAGACCTCAGGCTAGAGACTAGAAGTAGTCCGAATACCGACCCAGATCAAGGCATCCACTCGGTTCAGCGCAGAGAGTCGTAAAAGCGTAGGCGCCATCTCTTGCACATGGAGGGAAGCGATCTTCGAGGAAGTTGTCGAGATCATGATCAAAATACTCGAGGGAGGCTCCGGCATCATAGTATGGGGAGCGTAGCCGTGGGTGGTGAGCCCACCTCAGGAAAATGGAGTATCCTGTATGCGCGGTATACGCTCAGGATGACCCACAGAGCCCACACGTTCCGACGTTTATACTGAAGTGCCACCTGGCAAGCGTCGCCCGTTGGTGCTCCCTACAAATCACCTAACGATCTCAAACCCTAGTATGGGGATTACTACAGTGCATGCTTTGATACGATAGTACGGAGTAATAAACATTAACGAAGTATAGGTATGCTACAGAAAAAAATGGGCCTAGAAAACCCAGTATCGCTCCTCCTCAAGATGCTGGCGAAGATAGACTCACAGCCTGCGCCGGCTGTACCTGCTGTTGCCCATTTCCCTCTCCACTCGAACCTGGATCCTGCGACTCGTCTTCCCCAAAGATATCTAAATACCCAGCCGTCCGAGCCTTGTTCCCCGCTTTCTTCACGACGTAATCCCGCAAGCCGCTTTTTAGCCCTGGTTGCTTCTCGACAAGGTCCTTGAGCTGCTCCTTGGGCAACTGCAATAGCGCCCCGAAACTGGCCGGTGCGATCACCTTCGCACAGACGATGAACCCTTCCCATAGCGGACCATTCATCCAAATCTTCTTGGTAATCAACCGCGAGAGAAGGGTGGTTGAAACGAACCCTACCAGTGACTTGTACATCTTCACGGCTTGAATCACCTAGAGAAGAACATCCTCGTGAGCAGGGTGATCCGACGGGACCAGCTTTCTATCCAAACTTACTGTGCGTAGGAAGAGCGTGGGCAAAACGGGTTCGTCCACAATCTGTTGCATGACAACAGCCAGGATTTCGGACCTGTAAATATCGGCCATCGAGAAGCATATTCCAATCGCTGAGAAGTGACGCTCGTTATACACAGCAATCCTAGATCGACGTAATAAACGTGCGTACCTTCAATGGTGCTCTTCAGCCCAATCTCCTTTTCTTTCTCGTGCAAGACAACCATCAATTCCGCAGGAGTGAACAGTTCGCTCTGCCTGACCCGCGGAACGTTCGAAGTGACAGTTCCGAACGATTGTGGAGGTGTCGTAACAATCGAACTGAATACAGACCGGACGACCTTGTTGGGTTCTGGCGTTCCATTGAGCATTGAAACGATTCTGGGCAAGTGTCGTAAAATATCAGCCTGTCAAAACCCGTTCAGCGCGATTCACCCCCCGAATTCCAAAGTCAAGCCACACCTTATCCATTTCGGCAATTATGGGGATCAAGAAGCGAGCGTCGAGGTCCCTCTCTGAGACCAGAGCCTTCACCAACGTCACGAGCTGAGCGCTAGGTCTGCCATTGTCCGTGAAGATCGCAACGATCCGCAGGACAAGAGATTCTGCGCCGCTGGGGAAAGTCCGCAGAAGCGTCAAGAGTTTTCCGTGCGTAGAGCCGAGTGCGCGGATGAGTGGGCTGATGAGTTTTTGGACGTGCTCCTGGACGGAGATGTCCATTTGCCCGTACGCAGCGAATATCCTGAGTGGATCGGTATCGGTCAAGGGGCCACCGTGGGACAAAAGGAAAATACTAACTCATCGAGGAACTCGGGTACCTTTACAGTCAAAGCAAACACCAGCTCCAAATGCTGGAGGACTTGACTCTTCTCAGCTGGAAGTTGGAGGGTATCAGACAAGTACGATGTCTTAATCAGGGCTTCTGTGGGTAGTTGCCCATCCTCCATATTGTCCTCCGTCCCTGCAGCTTCAACATCGACGTCCATTTTCTCGGAATTCGGGCCGGGAGACTGTAAACGCCTAAGTAGCTTCAACGCGAACTCTCGTACGAGGCTGTCCATCGGTTGGGCGTCTGGGACCCAACGCTTGATCGTGTTGATCGCCGCTCCTCGAGTGATCTTTTCTGGGTGTGCAAAAGTCAGCACTAGGGCAGAGAAAGGAAGGGTATGAGAGTACCTTCGTGTGTGGTCAATTCCAGCAAGACCCTTAGGGCATCGTGTCTCAACGTTGGTCTCGAGGAGACGAACTCCCTCAGAGTGTTGAAACCCGCAGACATCCTAAACAACAACAATCTCAACATAGGCGTCCAAGAGAGATGGAGATTGCGCATAAGGGCTGGGGAGCCCGACTAACCGTTCTTCATCCACGCACAAATCTCTCAGTAGACTCATGATGTCCGTTGGAACTGCAGGGAGGTCTAACAGGAATTTGGAGAAGGCTCGGTCTTTGGCATCTAAATGCGTTTGGAATGCAGCTACGATCTGATTAAGCCAAATATCATAATTAGGTCGCTAAAAAGGCCGGCGTTCCCGACAAACGCGATCAGCATCCATTTCTCGAGTAAAGGCGAGGTCTGCAGAGGGGAGACATACCCAACCCGGATCGGAAACGCTTCGTATTCGATCGTTGTACCACTCCTCGTTCATCCACGCCGTAGCGAGCCGCACCCTATTGCCATTTCCAAATTGCGTAATCAGCATCTCGCGCTGCGCAACTACACAAGATAAGAAAACCTCGTCGGGCCGCCATGCTCACCTCGAGTGGAAATCTTCCATGACATAAGTGCACAATGACTGCCTCATCCGATCCTGCCTCCCGTAGAAGTTCACATCCACGAGGGGCTTTCCCTCCCGCTCGTCCATCTTCTCTTTTTCCGCCTCAACGGCCGCCTCATCCAACGGGGGTTCCACGAGTCTCGTCACCAACCTGACCATGAGAAGCATCCATAGATCTGCACTGGAGGCGCCCTCCGCGAATTCGTTTCCACAAGTCCAGATTCTCGTCACAGATTCTCTTATCAGCAGATCACGATCCTCATCTGAGAACTCTTTGGGCGGAGGTAACTTGAAATCGATCATCTGCAACCCCCCTCCAACGCCTCCCGCCCCACCGACAGTTCCTCCATCACCAGGGGCGAGATTGTCTTGAATTGTCGCATCGGCCCCCTCGCCCACCGTTACGATCATCTCTCCATCACCGGATAGCTTCAGAAGTTTTCATTATTAATTTTGAATTAGGTGACTTCCCTGCCGATCATGACGGGGTTGCGGCGACTCACCTCTTGGTTCAAACGGTCTGGCTCGTACTCAAGATCCACTTCATCGATATCCATCTTCAATGGATCCACCGGCTCCTCCTTGATAGGAGCGACTTCGACTTCTGGCGTAGGTTCATGGTCGATTTCTGGGAGTTTCACAGGGAGAGCGATAGGCGTCGGGGCCTTTATTTCTGTCGAAGGACCAGCTGTCGCGGTCACGGGAGCAGATGCCACTCGGCCCTGACTGTATGCCTGGATCAGTGCCAGCAAGACAGGTTCTGTGAAGGCCTGGAGATTGGCGACAACCAGGTCTGTGATCAGCGACACGGGCAACTGGGTGAAATCAACGGTGGCCAGGAAAGTGGTGGTAGCAGTCGCATCGTTCTCGTGTTCTAGTTTGGGGCGCTTTGGGTCGGAAGGTTCCTCCGACGGTGTGGTAGAGGGTTGTTGACGCTTCCGATTGGACTCCAGGAGAGCGTACCTCCGGGCCTTTTCATCAGCGGCGGCTCGTTCCATGCGTGTATTCTGAAGGGCTATTGCGTCGTGAATCTGAGACGCGAACGGTTGGCCATTAGGGTGTCTTGGAGTTCCTGTCAGAAACTGCGAGGCAGTATACCGCCGGAAACATTAAGTAACTTACCTCGAGATATTATATAATAAGATCCTAATGGCCTTCTCAACACTGCGGATACTTGACGCTGGGAGACCAGCCAGTGATGCCGGCGTCCACTTGGATAAGGTCAAGACGATCCAGCTCGCGAACGCCGGTCGAAGTTTTACGAGATTTCCCATACTATTCAGTATCGCGGAGAGGAGGTCCACGTTGTTTGCCATGAAACGTAAGTCACCCAAACCCTGGGCAAGCAATGTAATGATGCCTTCGAGCAATTTCATCCCTTCGGCTTCTAACGCCTGAACTGGGATGAACGGGTGGTCAGGCGGACACAAGGATAGATTTGGATCATTCTTGTTTTGGAGCTGTGAGGGATATGAAAGAATGGTATCGCATCAGCATCAAATCGGAATGGAATCGTGTCGTGAACCTGCGGTGTCTCAGGTGTGGATGGGGACGTACCCTGGGATCGGTCACTCCTCTTGTCTGGACCAAAACGACCCTCTGCATGAACTTGATAGCGGCTATTCTGACGCCTGCGGGGATGTGCTGAGCATACACCATTTCCAATATCTGGCTTTTCGCGCCGTTCAATATGTCCCATTGTTGTCGGTAATTTCGATTCGAACACCTGTGAAGCAGGAGATGAAACGCAGTATCAGTATGAAAAAAGTTCCAACCCGCTAGACGCATGCGCGCGCCACCGGAAGTCCCCTCACAGTGAACGGAATAGCAGGGGATACATCGTGCCGAAACATCCTATCACGGTCTTGACGGTTTGGGTATTATGATCGTGCAAGAGCATCGCGAGGACTTCGAGCGACTGCGCAGACACTGTTCACACGACACCGAAAGACGACAAACGTAAAAAAACGATGGCATTCAGAAATGTATTCTTCAAATAAGTAGACACGGGGAGGAGCACTAACGGTTTGTCCGAACCTCCATATTCAACGAGGAGCGGCATATCGCAAAATGCAAGAGATCCAACACCCAACGTTTCAAGAGAGAGTCGTTCGCGCCCGACACGTTCTTGATGAGGGTCGTGCATAAGATGGGGATTGGCTGGGGTCGGGCTTCGAGGGATTCGCGTAAGGCGGTGAGGATGTCGGCTTGCTCCTTGGAATCCGGAGTGGCCGCCAATGCAGCGGAGAGGGTCTGAAGCGGGTCCATGACTGCAGCGGCCATCGAAAACCGGTCAAAACCAAATATTTCCTCGCCCTCGCCTGGCCGACAGAGCAAAACAGCCTGTGGAGGTGGAAGGCTACAGGGCAACGCGCAAGAGGCGCCCAAGATCGGTGCAGCCCGTGACCAGGACGTCACGCAATGTGACATCGCCCTCTCCTTCCCAGAAACCGTTTACAGTCGATGGTGATCACTCTCCTTCGCTTTCGAAGGGGGATGATTTAATCTGATCCTTCATACAGGCTGGTCAATCTCAAAGCATTCAAACTCTCCTCGAGGCCGAGAAAGAGGCCCAAAAGGTCGTTCAGCAGGCCCGTCAATGTATGCTTCCACCCCCCCTCGCGATCCATTCATTCCGAAACGCTCATTTGTCTGTGCAGATCGCACGCAAAGGCTTAAGGATGCCCGGTCGGAGGCAACCAAGGAAATTGAGGCCTACAAAGCATTGAAGGAGAAAGAATTCAAGGCATATGAGGCGTCTGTGCGTGTGATCTAATCGACCTGGCACGATAAGTTTCACACCGACTCTCGTGGTCCGTAGCACGCAGGAAACACTCAAAGTGTCCAAGCCACCGTAGACAAGGCCACGGATGCCAAATTAGCCGTGATCTCTCAACAATTTGACAAGAACGAGGGTGCGGTGGTCAAGAAGTTACTCGATCGGGTCGTCCTCGTCAAGCCAGAATTGCATCGCAACCTCAAGAAGGTTGAGGCATAGATCTCTGGTCGGCTATTTCTATGATTGTTTCCACGACTCTCCCATTTTCACGAGCTCCAACGTATTGATTGCACCCAATGAGATACATCCTCATGATACCCTTCGTATATGTCGGTTCGTGGACTCCAACAGGGATCATCGGTATAAAGGAACAAACACGACATTACTTCCTCTAGGAGGTGTCCGTGGCGGAAAACCAGTAAGTAAGGAAATGATAGACGGAGAGAGTGAAGTGAGTGTAACAAAGATAGCAATCTGTGTAGCGTCGAAAGAAGAAAAAAAAATAAAGAGCAAGGGAGAGATTCAGGTAATGAGGGGAACGTGGATATCCTAACAAAACAAGCATAGTGGATAGAGAGAGCATGGAAAAAGGATGCCGCAAGCGGTTCACCATTCCCTGGCTTTAGATAGTGGAGGGAGTACTGATTTCGGCTCGGTAGTCCGCCTAGATTCGAATGAATCCAAGAGCCCGACCGCTTTCAGTGAAGGCAGGGTTCGCCTTTCAGAATCTCTGGGGAACCTGGAGGCTGTAGAGGATGACGGTTGGTGAGAATCGTCCGCATCATCGACGGGCACAATCGACGACGATGATGTTGTCGCAGTGGGTCCCTGGACCCTTAGCTCGCTGAGGTGCCTTCCAATCGTCTGGCCCGAGGTTCCCCCAGCAGTGGCCTTCTTCTGAGACTGACCGGCCTCCAATTTTCGAGCCTCGTTGTGTTTTCGCCACGTCTCAGAGATTTCGCAAGCTCTCCAACCCCAAACGGTCTCGAAATCGCTGTCGACGCTGATCATGGTGGGGTTGTCTTTGAAGTACCTGCTGACAATCCACAGAGAGGGGGCGACTGTGGAGGCAAGAAGGTTAGTCGGGTCCTCTGGGGCAGCGCACACCGGAAACGCTCACTGAGATAGTTCAAGTTCTTCGCCCGCGAGCCAACAGATTTGAGTATCCGCAGACAACGGTCCCCGGCATCGGAAGCCGGCTTCGGCACGATAAACTTTCCATGACCAAATCGCTCTTGCATTTCCTAATGGGGTAAAGTGCCGGAGGCAACAGTCCGTTAGCGCCGAGTGCCGGAAAACTGCCGGCGGAACAATTGATAAACGCACCGATGAAGCCGACATTTCACAACACGAGTGAAGAGAGTGCATGTAGAAAAAGCACCACGCGCCCGTGTTCGCTGGTGTCTCATACATGGAATTCATGATGTGCAAGTTTTCCTCCGTGTACCGAAGGTGTTCGGGCAACGAGTCTTCCCATGCCTGTGTGACCGGTAGGTCAATGGCTTTCCACAAAACAAGAACGCGGGGAGGGTAAAAGAACCTTTAGTGCCGTTTTCGCCTCTTGCATGTCAGAGATGAATCGATCATCGTCATCAACAATCGCTGTCCGCACAAATTCAAAGGTATCGAACCTGATCCGAAAGCAGGGGAGTCAAAAGGAGGTCACTGACCAACGGCGTCCTCCATCTGCGAAAACAATGCCGTCATTCTTATGAGGTGGCCGAATTCTGATACGTAATTCGTCTTTGGGGCCATTTCATCCAGGTATTCTGAGTAGAAAACCGGAAATACATCAGCAGTCAAGGCTCCCCCGATCAGGGATGGGGTCTCACCAGGGGTTTGGGACTGGATCCCAAGCTCGAAGCTCGTTTCGTCAACAGGGAGCCGCATGAGCAGATTCTCCGCGCTGAACCGCCTGACGTTCCTCGTACACGCGGTGCTGAGGACGTGAAGAAAGTAGACGATCCAATAACATCTCCTCGCACATTCGCGGTCTGTCATGTGGGCCATCTCCTGGATGGCCGGCTTCGGCGAAAGAGGGGGGCTCTCGGGTGATGCAATATCCAGGGTTTCGAAAAGAATCTTGGTAGCGATGTCTTGATCGCGGATGATATTAGCTCGTCACGAGGCTTAGCGAAGACACACATACCGAGATATCGATAACATTTAGTCCACGAGTACTGAGCAACGACGTCATGCATCTCAAGTAGGCACAAAGTCTGAACCGTCTGGAGATTCGCCTCGCAAATTAGTCTTCCGGAGGAATCGAACAAGATGTTAAGTGCATCCTCATAATACTTAATCCCCGCCAGCCGCGGAGGCTGGGACCTGACCTGCGGCGATTGGGAGAAAGGCGCGGACATCGCGCACATGGCCAAGATAAGATGCGAGGCAACCCTATTTTGGCTTAGAGCAGCCATGAATGTTGGTTTATGGATCATCATTCGACCCGGATGGCAGTGCGTGAAAAACACTAGCGCGCGCAGAGTTCCACGTGAGATATATGAACCAAAGGAGGAGTGGACCAAGGAAAACGCGCACAGTTGACAAGATCACGAACGATGTTTGCCTCGAGGCCGGCGGGTCGCATAAGCGCGTCAGATGTCCATTGGGAGTCTGAGCTGGATGCTGGATCAGACCCTGACCGTCGGCGTTTCCTCGAGGTTGGTGGTAGAGTGACAGCGGTAGATGTAGAAAGGGCTAGAGTATAGGACGTAACTGCTCGTGGCGGGTGGTGAACTGCAGGAGGGGAAACAATTTCTTGGACTTGCTGTTCCCTTAAAACTCGTGTGTCGTCTCTGAAACGTTGGTGCATAGGTTCAGAACCTTTCGGTGCGGGTACGGGTCGACCAGACGAATCGGTGTATGTACAATCCTTGGACGCGAAGAAACTAGGAAAATCGAGAAGACAGTTGTCAGCGCGTTCGAATCGTCGTCCAGGCGGATGGGGTCGTCACCAATTGCTACATGGAGCTGGTTGCAGGAGGCTCGTCAATGTGGGCATTTACGCATCGAGGGAGAACCGGGCGCACCAGTACCGTCACAACGTCGTTTGCTCTTGTGACAAGCATCGCAGGCCTTGAGGGAACGTAGGCCTTGAGGGAAGAGCGGCAGGGAAGAGAAGGGAAAAGAGGTACCTTTGCCAATCGCTTCCTCTTGGGGTTCTTCATGAACGAGACTTGGATTGGACCTGGTTGTTGGCTTTGGCCGCCCCCGCCGCCTGGGGAGGCGGAGGTGTTGAGGGATGTTCCAGGATTCATGAAGGGGGGAGGGGGGAAGAGGGTATGCTGGTTCAGGTGATCGCCCGAGGTGAAAAGGTACGCGGAACACAGCCGCCGATTGGGCCCTCCCTTCGGACACAGTAATGATCCCCGTCCACATTGGCAGCTACCGGCGGAGAACTGCAAACAGGAATCCATCCCTTTTCTGGCCGTCGGCCGGTCCAGCCCACGTCTCGGCACCCGCCTATGGAAACCGTTTTGGCCGGGTTCAGTTTACATAATCAGAATTCAAAGTCTGCTGATGCCATTCTGTAGCGGCTTGTAGTCCAACTACATTTGGTAACAAACGCGATTGTCATCCTTCAAGAGTGAGATCCTTCGTCCCTCCATCACCCCGGAGTGGGGGTCAAAAATACCCACTTATCGCATCTCACACAAGTGAGAGCCAACTTAGGTGTTCCAGGCGTTTATCTGACTGATTTAAACAAAGGGACACTAACCTGTCGGGGCGTTTCTTGACTCGGGAGATTTGGAACCTTTTTCGCCCTCACGAATGGTACGTTCGTTTTTGTTCAACGACGCGTTGCTCACACATTCCACACCCCGTTCAGAGCCATTCAAGCCCTCGAATACGCTGTTAGCATTGCGGGGTGACTCTCTGCGGACGGGTCTTTGACCTGGAGACGGTCCCGTACCTGCGCCACCTCATCCACTCTCGTTAGGACGCACTGGGAATTACTAGTTATGCGCAATGCCTAGGGCTTCTGGGTGATTTTACACTTTTGGTGTGAGCACTTCTTGTTCAATGAACGTTTTTCACAAATCCCCTCTCCCTCTCCCCCCACCTTCCATCTTCATCTTTTCGGCTCATTCTAGTCCACCTTTATGTCTCCCACGTTCTAATATATTATACCAACATTGCTTGTATAACCGCCCAAGGTTCGGTCCATCACATTAGGAATGGGTCATGGGTACTGTCTCCAACCCGCGCATCTGGTGTTCCAGCACTACGGCCATTTCGCTCGAAAACTGGCCGGCCCTCCAAGTTACGGGTTCCGGAAAGACTGTGGTATCATCTACTTCAACCATTCTGTACGCTGGTACCTATCTCGACGCATGATTGTCCAGTCCCACCGGTGCACGCGAGGTGGAAGTTCTCGGAAATTGAGGAATAAACCTCGCTTAATGGAATCCTCCTACGGCGAAAATATACATCCCTAGTCACGTGTGGGACGCAATAAGGGGTTTTTTAACCCCCACTCCGGGGTGATGGAGGGACGAAGGCCCTTGCTTTGAAGGATAACAATCGCGTTTGTTATAGTTTGTTACCAAATGTAGGGGGACTACAACCCGCTACAGAAGGGCATCAGCAGACTTTGAATTCTGATTATGTATGTAAATCGATAGCCAAAACGTTTCCATCCGCCTGGCCAGAGGAACAAATATCGCCGGCGGCGGTCCATTTCATCGTAATCTACACATCTACACCACAGCTTAATCGAACAGTCCGAAGCCCATGTCGTCGTCCGACTCCTCCTAATCATAGCCAGCGAGTGAGGAACAGATTCCAGAGTCAGAATCAAACAACAAACCTTCTCTTCCTCCTTCTCCTCCTTCTCTTCAGGTGCAGCGGCCGCGCCACCTCCACCGCCGCTGGCAGCGGCAACGGCTCCTCCTCCCCCTCCAGCGGGAACCTAGGGAGAGAACGGTCAGGCCCGGATCAAAATGTACCAACGTCAATCAAACGTACGGAAGCCAGTTTCGAGGTGCCTTCAGCAATTAACTGTAGCAGTGCAAACGGCGTACAAGTCAGTACCAGGTGATAACGCGCGAGGGTTGGGCCAGCTGACCTCGTTGATATCCTTGCCCTTCAACTCGGAGAGTAACTTGTTCAACCGCTCGTCATCCGCCTCGATGCCAACAGCAGAGAGGACCTTCTTGATGTCACCGGAGGTGGGGGAATCGTTTCCTCCAATCTTAAGAAGTAGGTAGGCAGCAATGTAACGCATCTGCGGTCGTCGTTAGGTTAGATTCCGGCGAGGTGCTTTCGTTCGAGCTGCCACACACTTTGGACGGGTTTCACAAAGGTTTGAGTAAATACGATAGCCACAAATCACTGGATAAAAAGCGTATCAGACGACCTTGAACGCAGTGCACTCTGACAACACGCCATACCTTTAATCCTCGAGGGAAGACCTGCGGATTCTATCCAATGGATACGAGAGTTTACGATCGTGGAATCGTTTACCGGCCAAGGATCGACTGTACAGTTTACCGGATTATCCCGTCCTCCCTTCAGATCATCCCCACCCACATCTCCAGCCCGCATTCGACGACCAACCATGGCTGACGCTACCGATCCCCATCTCGCCGCTGAGCTCAAGAAAAAAAGGACCTTCCGAACATTCTCTTACCGTGGCATCGAGCTCGAGAAGGTCTTAGACCTCAGCAACGAGGAGGTTGGTACTTCGACGACGGCCCTGACCCTGATTTTGGCTGACCTCGTCCTCTTTACAGCTCGTTGATGTATGTACCGCTTCGCGCTATCCATTTCCCTCTTGATTGATCTGGATCGGTGTGCACTTCAGGTTGTCCATGCCCGTGCCCGTCGGCGTTTCAACCGCGGCCTCAAGCGCAAGCCCTTGGGTTTGATCAAGAAACTGCGAAAGGCCAAGAAGGAGGCTCCTCCCAACGAAAAGCCTGCTGTGGTCAAGACCCATCTCCGGAACATGATTATCGTCCCAGAAATGATTGGCTCTGTCGTCGGAATTTACAATGGCAAGGTGAGCATAGAATCCGGCCCTCTTGATCCTGGAAATCCCTCCTCAACACGGTTTCACCAGGTTTTCAACTCGGTTGAAATCAAACCCGAGATGACTGGCCATTACCTTGCTGAGTTCTCGTGCTCATACAAACCAGTCAAACACGGACGACCTGGTGTACGTATTTTCCCCGTTCCCCGCCCAAACTCCACATCATTGACGAACCTCTGATTCAAGATTGGTGCTACCCACTCTTCGCGATTGTGAGTTCCCCAAGTCCTTAGCACCCGATGCATTCATTTTACTCACGGCTCCTTTACAGCATTCCTCTGAAGTAGGCGCACCTCGTGCTTCTCTCATCTCGTTCAATAGTGTCCACTGTGCCCGGCCAAAATTGATCTGAATTGTATGCGTATCACATAATTTCGTGTATTTCTCCGCATGGGCGGAACACTCCCTGGAGAGACCAGGGCCCTCCGGGTATTCTAGTCGGCTCAATATTTGTTTGCCGGGTATATATGCCCCCTAACCATTTCTTGGGCCGTTGTTCTGGAAGTCGGGAAATATGACATGCAAAGTGAACCTTTCGCAAGTTAGGTGGGGTATATGGGCGTGCAAAAGTAGAGAAAAGAAGGTCCGGTGCCATAGTATAAACGGATTCTTGTGGTTAGTTCGGGGGACGACGGGGGGAGGGGAGGTGGACGGAGTGAGTGAGAGGCTGTTATGAAATACAGATATGCGCAGGCAATATGAACGGAAAAGACGGTAGGCGAAAGACCAAGTGAAGGAAATAACATACGGGGGATTGGGGGGTGCACAAAAGAACGAAGGAGGTCGAGGGAAAGGAGTAAAGAAGTATAGTAGAGAACGAGAGTGAAGTGAGGGAAGGGAAAACACAAATGGCCACGAAGGGGGGAAAAGAGGTAGAGGAAGTCCGAGATATTCACAGATTCTTGTAGAATTACGGAACCAACAAGGATTGGCAAAGTTGCCGGACAAACCGTTACGCGCGGGAACAACGTTGATCGCGAGTGAGAGGAGACTTTGGAAGGGAAACATCGCAGTCCGATATTCGTGGCCGTCGGCTACAATCGTGGTGTCCCAGGTCCTTGGTGATGCGGAACTTCTCTATCTTCCCTCGGATGGGTGTACGAGTTGGGTCTTGACGGCGAACGCGGGTTCGGCCCACCCGGAATCGGCGCAGGGCGTGGTAGTGCGTACTCGGTATCGAAATCTCGTGGCTGTTGCATCGCGCTGATCGGTCGAGGCTGAGGTTGCTGGATCGAAGCAACGTTCTGTGAGATAGATGGATGGCCGTTCTGAGGTCCCTGGGAGTAGGGGGAATGTTGGAGATGCTGTTGAGGTTGAGGAGATTGTTGCCTGCCGTTGCGCTGAATGTACGGGTCGGTGGGTGGTGAGTTTCCGAGCATAGGCCTGCGGTGACAAGTGCCTTGTTAACGCCAAATCAAGATCTCAGCCCCAAACACTCACCTTCCGCTACCCTGTCCATCGCCCAGCCTTTGTAGGTTCCCCATACTGTTGCTATTCGAGAACCCTCCGCCAGAAGCGGGAGACATCGGCATGACCGGCCGACCATTCGCCCGACTCCTCAAGTAACTCTCGCACTTCTTCATGAAATCCTTACTCGGTAACTCCATGCTCGAAGCAAAATGTTCTTTGTCCCTGAGAATACTCAAGAACTCCTCCGGGACGCAGTAGTACACATCCTGGTTCTCTAACAGCTGCGTGACCACCCGGATAGAGCCAAAACTCTCGTCTCGGACGACATCCCGACCACGAGAGTAGAGGATGCTGGGACAGATGACCGTAGCAAGGTTTTGAAGGTCCATCTTGCTACCAGTGACTTCGTCCATGTGGGCGAAGGATGCGACCCACTTGAGAAACCAGAAAATTACCTCCATCGTGTCTCTGTGGTACTTGGGGAGCAATAGGGATACCATGTGGAGCATTCGCTGTCGTTCTTCTTCTGTAGGAAGCGCTGTGTGATTCTCCGTCAGCTTTGATAGATATGCTAGAACGAGGACACACACACTGTGAAGCGACCAAAAGGCGGTGCAACTTGAACGTCAGGAGGGGCTCAGGCAGTTCGCGCAAGAACTTCTTTAGCAGAGCGGCAAGCTGTACAGCATTGTCCTGTGTCAGGTCGACCGACGAAGGGTCTCGGTCGATGGCATCAGTGAGCTCCTTGAGGCGCCTGATGTTCCCGTTCTTTCGGAATATCCCCTCCACCGACATGTCTATACCACAAAAACGCATGAGTTTTCGGACCAGGGGTTGGAGTAAAAAACTGTGGCGCACCCATCTGTCGCATTGCAGACACGACGTCGTCAATGAAACTCGGTACTCTCAGCGGTGTCCTGGAAGCACCGTGCGAAGAATCTGAACCCTCACGTTCGACCAACAACTCGAGGGGGACACCGAACACGCCTAGCATCGAACGACGATCAGCATCACCAAACCATAGATGCGGTGGGAGGAGTGTACCTTTTTTCTTCACGTCCTTTTTCCCTGACCCGCCCGCCTTGAAGAGCTTGTTCCAGAACCCCCCCTTCTTCATCTCCAACAGATCGAAAATCTCGTCCATATCCATATGTTCCTTCAATGGGCTCTTGCTCATGATCACCGCCGCGGAGTGCTTGACGATCGCCAGTTCGAGCGCGCCGAGCTCTGCGATGAACGGAACCGCGCTTTCGCGAGGTAGTGGACGCTGCTGTGCTCTTGCTTGCGCTACTTGAACCAATTGTGGAATGTCGGCCAACGTAATCCCATCGTCTGCACTCTGTGTTCGCAGCTCTGGAGGGTGATCAACGTATGCGAGGGACGGAGAGTTAGGAACGGCGTCTTCAATAATCTTGACTTCGCTGTTCCCCCTCGCGTATGGAGGTTTGAAACCTTGCGCGTCAAACGGCGCCTCGGGTGAGAGCATCGGCCTTGTTAGTCGCTGGGGCGACGGCTGGACCTGCTGTTGTTGCTGTTGTAAAAACTGTGGTAGCGGTCCTTGTGATGGTATAGGTGAAGTCTGCATCTGTTGCTGTCCAGGAGACCGACCAGCCGATCGTGGTTGTTGGATGGTCGCCTGTTGGCTCTGAGAGGTGGCTCCTTGTACCAGCGTAAGTCTTGGCGTAGACGTGGGCTGATGCGACCGTTGTTGAGCTTGCATATCACTTGTCTGAGCCGTCTTCCCAGTAGGGCTCTCCACGATCGTGGACCGTTTCGGGATATGAGCAGTGGCTGAAAGTTTACGATCCAGATGGACGGATTTGAGTCGGTTAATATCGCCCGAGTTGCGGTAAGGGTCTTGCCCATTTGAAGTTGACATGGGTGATTCCACTGAACACCGAGTAAAGCGGGGTGGAGCGAAAGATTAAGAGGAAAAATCGATGAGGTGAGCGTGAGAATGGTAGAATTAGAGCCGTAGTTTGGGCCACTGACCAGGGGACGCGGGAACCACTCCTCGCTTCTTCAACAATGTGTACAACCTCCTCAAGGCGACGTTCAGCAGGAAAGCGTACTGTTCCAGCCTCGATACACTCTGGAGACCACCACGACAACCGTTGTGCGCGTGGTCCACACAACAGATCACGTTCGGCACAGGCCCAAAAGCAGTCGTGTCCTTTATAGAATCCGTCTCGTACACGAAGAATCCCACATTCGCAGGTGGCCGACGCTGGGTGGATGGTTTCGAAGAAGACCCTTCCTTGTCTTTGTCCCTCTCCCTGTCCTTGTCCTTATCGTCTGGCCGAGGCGAAGTTATATCCTTCGGCAGTGACACGGCAGCAACCTTACCGCACGTGACACACTGTATGCAGTTCGAGTGCCACCGTTGGTATGTCCCAAGCCGCACACAGTCCTCCTCGACCGTCTGATTGCACTTGACGCACAGATCTGACGGCGGGTTGATCGTAGGAACGTTGGCAAGCGATGGATCCCTTGGAGCAGCCATAAACGGTGATTCTCCGGCGTACTCGGGGGCCAAACTCCTGAAGCCGTACGTAACACCTTCCGTACTAATGTTAGGGCTTCTCGAGGAGGCAAGGGTTTCCCCATTCGACCCCTTGATCATCCGCTTCGAGCTAGGGTTGGCTCCCTGGATGGCCAACATGTGGAGTTTGTCGAGGAAAGATGTCATTGGCTCATGTGCGTCGTAGTCTCTCTCCAACTTGAGCGCGCCGGTCAATGCAATACGGATCAGGATCTTCAAGTAGTGAGCCAACCCGGTCACGAGCGCCAGAAGTTCTTGAGTCATCCCCATCCGTCGCGCGCCTGTTTCCTGGGTGTGCGACAAAAGGGTGAACAAATCAACGGTTTTCCGGCACAGCATCCTTGCCTCCCGGACGTGAGACATGCCTGAGAATAACAGATCAAACGACCGCCCTAAAATAAAATGGCCCCGGGTAGGGGTGTATACGTACCCTTGAGGCCGTTGCTTGCGAAATGGTGTTCGAGGTCGTCGATCGCACCGAAAAGGACCTCAACGTGAAGGATGAACTTCTCGGCCATACGTATGGCGTCCAGATACTGTCCGTTGCTGACTTGCCGCAGCATATCTGAGATGCAGGCAGCGCTAGATTCCTCGAACGCCGACAGGACGCTTACGGCGAGTCGGGTTAACGAATCTGGTGGGGGAGAAACAAACGTAGGCTTACGTCCAGATTCGGTATACTTGTTGCTCCATACGAATTTGCTTCTCCTTGAGGGTCACAGCGGACTCTCTCCGTTCTTCCTCTACATATGGGGGTTCTGCGTTCGGCTCTTGTATGGTACCGCTCGTCGGTCGCCTCGAAACGACCTTGACATTCCAGAACTTCCCGTGGCTTTGGTTTAGACTCTACTTCCAGGTAGGACCAAAGCGATAAGAAACTAACCTTGTTGATCATATAGCACTCGGGGTGCCAGCACTCGTCCCGCATGTTTCTGTTGATCTCGACGAATTGTTTCAAGATCGCGGTGCTGCACCCGGCACACTTGGTCGCAAACCTCGTCGAGTAATGGTAATGACAGTAGACATCCCCGTCGTGTTCATAGTACGAGTCGTGCGGTCCAAACAGAGTAGGGCATATCGAGCAAGTGAAGTGCTCCACGTGATACTTCTTGCCTGGAAAAGGTCAAGCTCAAACCATAGCTCGATGTGAGCGTGGATAAGATATGGTTTGACATACTGCAGGCAGTAATATAACTTCCCCGCAAGGCCATACCACATTTAGCGCAGATGAGGTTCAGACGTCTGAAGTAGTCCCGCTCGCACAGTGGGTGTTGCTTTACATCCGGGCCTTCGATAGGGAAGAATTTAGAGGCTACCACGTCCCCACAATCCTGAGGCGAAGAGACACGATCGTAAACCACGGAGACGGAAAAACATGCGAAACATAAACGCACCATGCACTTGAAGCAATTGAGATGAAACACTGCTCCGAGGGCCCGGACAAATGCCCCTTGCATAGGCTTTCCACATGCCGAGCACGTTCTGCAGGGTTAAGCGACAAGGCAAGGTTATTACCGCGTCGGGGAGATGAACGCCCGATGGGAGGGGACTGAAAATCAAGGGACTGACGTTGAGACGGTGCTTGCTGTGGTGTGCGTGATACTTGGGGGCTGACCACCGCTGGCGGGATCGGAGGTATCTGAGCCAGCAGAACGGTCGGAAGATGTACTGTTTCGACGCTTGGAGTTGGCGGAGGTCATACTGGAAGCAGTGGTGTTCGCAAGGCGCGTAGAGCTGGACAACGAGGGTGCGGAGGTCGAAAGGAAGAAATTCGACTTTTCAGATGCCTTGGAGGATGTTGTGGAGTGGTTGAGGTCTTCGCTCCTTGCGTGAGCAGAGTAATAATCGTCCTTGCGCGAAGACCTCGCCCTGTCGTAATCATCTGGGTTTGGGATGGTCGATGATCTGGAAGGGGGATGATGGTGGCGGTCAGGAAAGCGGGAGGAGCTGGGGGACGTCAGAGAGCTCTGGTTGTCTGAGGGCGGTGGTTGACGATGATCAGTGGTCGCATAGTCCCTCGGATCTGTCGCCATTCTTTTCGACTTTCGAGAGTGAGCTGGGGTGTTTTATACGGGATGGGTGGGCGCTCATACGCTGGTCGTCGTCGTCTGCCGCAGGACTCCAAGTTGGGTTCAGACGAGTACGGCGGCGGCGACGATGGCGATGGAAATAATTCAAGGATCGGTGACTGGCTGTGACCTCGGATCACTCTCAAGCCCCCTCAGCCCTCCCAGCACTCTTCGCTGGGCACTAGACGCGGTGCAGCCGCCGCTCGCGGTCTGGTGGTTTCCGGATGGAAAACTGACTATGGATAAAATACAGGAAATTTATAAGGCAGGCAAGAAGCGGAGACGTGTGAGGACCACCGGGTAACCTGCCGAACAAGTGCTTGTGGAATCCCTCATCAAGCCCGTCAGACCGTAACCACCAACATCACCACCACGATGGACGCTCTTCTTGTCCTCGTCTCACTCTCCTTCCACTTTGCCTATGCTGCCTCCCAAGACCATCGCCATCGTTTTATGAAACGACAGCAAGATCCGTCGTCATCCTCGTTATCCTCGTCGCTAAAACCGACACAAACCCCCACATCCATATCCACATCCACACCAGAACATTCACTCCCAGCCTCTATCCAAACCAGAATCCCCATCCACTCTTCTCCGCCCCCCAGCGGAGGAGGGGTCCAAACTGCGATACCCGAACATCCCGGCCCAAAATCGGACAGAGGCCCCATCATTGGTTTCAGCATAGGGATCGTCGCCCTCGTGTTCCTCTTCATAGCAACAGGATGGATCCTCTTTCGACGTTACAGACAGAGGAAGCGACAACGAGCCGCCTCACAGACCGTGGCCCAACTACAACCGACAATCCATTATCCTTCAAGTATCACCAAAAATTTCCTCGACGATACCCAGTCACCTGCTCCCCGCAAGTGAACATCAGACTTCCCTCGATACCCATAGGCTCACATCGGTTAGACACTGTACACTCTTCGTTGAGCTGGATCTGTATTATCCCACGACCGTAAGGGAGGGAGTCTTGTTATTAGTACGCTACTGTACATGTCTATGATCAGAAGGCTTGGGATAGCGCAGGCGATGAAATGGAGCAGGATCGATTTTTGCAGCTGGCAGGTCTGCATTTCATACAAAGTGGCGGGGCTTCGGCTCCTCGGGAGGAGGCGTGCGCCCTTCCTGGCGCTGGCTTTGAGACTGACGGAACTCGGCCAATCTCTACAGATCGGGTTGGGGATGTTGAGGTTAGAACGTAAACCGCTGGGGTAGAAAAGAATGAAAATATGACTTACGGCCTTGAGGGATTCCGCAGCGACCAGGATTCCGTCAAGCGCGGAATCGGACAGGTCCGCAACCTAAATTTCAACAGTTCCCAGTTAGAACGTCAGCCAGATTAAAACCGGACGGGGAGCGAACCGTTTCTTGAGCTTTCCTAGTCTTCTCCTCCCACCTTCGACGAACCTCTTCATCCTCGAAAGATGGGGGTGTAGACGGCCTCCAAGACCAGTCTCCGGTGGTCTCATTCTTCTTTGGCTGGCTGGTTGTATTCGTGGGGAACTGTTCCTTCATGGCAGTCTCGGCAGCTCTCTCGGCCCTCCACTCCTCTATCCTGCGGTTCCCGCAAGGGCCCCACCCACGGAATTCTCCTCGAGTGTGTGCTCGGTGATACCATGTCGCCGTGAAAGCACCGAAGGCAAACCAGAGGAGTCGAGACGGTCCGTAATGGTACATCATTCTTCCTCGATGGAATCGAAAGTGGTTAAAGCGACTGGAGTGAGGTGGGTCGAAGTTCTGGAAATTAGTTTGCCAGAAGTTTGGATCGAATGTTCTGTGTCGCCAGGAGTGGTAGAAGTGATGCATCTCCAGTTGGGGGTTGATGGTCGATTTTATAGAGGGACACAGTTATATATCATGGGCCGGGCAAAAGGAGACGCGGCCTCAACGGCTGGCTGCGCGGCGCCGAGCCGCGAGGACGCATCATCAGGGCCGCGGGGAGGGGCGTGGTACAATAAGCCCCAGCTGTCAGATCGCAGTCCCAGATGGCAGCAGACGCGCAGCCGTGGCCGGCTCCGGCATGCAGATCCAGAGCTCGTGAGACGAGGGATCAAGTGTGTGATGCATTTTCTCCAGATGCCTCCGCAGCGGCGTGGAAGAATGCAAAGATACCGATTCTCGGGCGATCCCGTTTGGTAGGCGCCCGGGCTGCCAGACACAAGGTAAGGATGGGCGATATGATCCTCATCGGTTGATCAAAGGACTTCCATTCGGACCAGATGATTGGTGTTTACGCTGGTTATCCAGAGGAGGGCAGGTGCAGATAGCAAATGAACCAGGCTGAGCCTCCAGCGGGCGGGATCACAGGGGGGATGTGAACAATCGTATCGGCATTCGGAGCGCTGAGCAACGCGAAGGCGAGCCTATACAACATTGCTCGCCCCTCCGGTTACAACTGGGGTGGTTCCGTTCGGGTGGGCCTAAGGCCTGAAGGTGCAACACATACCTAACAGAATTCCCAATAGAACGTCAACCACAGCATGTCGACTTGGAGCGACCGAATCAGAGCCTTAACTGGAGTGAGCAGATCCCGACAACGTGGACCCTGGTGGTAGTAGATTGGAAGTTGATTAGAACATTGCACACTTTGACCCCGTCCATTGTGGAGACCGGACACTGAGCCCGGAGAGTGAGACGGCGACGGGTCGCATAAATTATGGTACTTACTGCTTACGCGCGGGGCTCAGGTTATCGGGTGCCCTGGGTCACACTGGCAGTGCTCCCCTCGACCTGAGAACCGCACCCGCTCTCTTCCGGGGGCTCTTCTAAGCTCCTTACGGATCATCGATTTGCTCAATCCAGCATCACGACATTTGGTGGCCGAGGGAAACGCGACGCGTAGATCACGTGCGTGAAGTGAGCTAGTGATCTCATTCCGCATCCCTGTCAGTGTCATCGTCCGAAGCGACGACGGACGTAATGGAGCAGGTCGAGCGCCGACTCTCCTTCACCGGTCTCACCATCAACTCGGACCCGTCCTTTCGGATGCAGACCCGCCCCTCAGGAACGGGGATCGCTCCAGGCGCAGGCAAATCTCGCGAAGATTTTGGCTCGAGCGGATTCAAGCTATCCCCACGGAAATCGAAACTTGACAAGATGCGCCCGGCTAGCACGCAGTCAATCGCCATCCCAATAAACTCGAGTGAAGATGACGATGATATTGACTTATTCGATTCGCCTCCTGGGACTTCGCAACCTAGGAAGACCAAGATTCGAACGACGACCGCATCTGGTTCGAGAGAAATCGTCGAAGGGTCTACCGGAGTCACGTATAAAGGGCAGGTCCATGAATATCACCCCGACTATCTACCCAAGCAGAAGCTTCCCAATTTCAAGAAGAACAAGTCCACGAATCAGACTGGGGACGGCGGGGACGATCATACTTCCTCCCGTGCTGACACTCCGGAGCAGCCACAGCAATCGAATCCACCAACGAAGAACCCACCTTTGATCCAAAGGCAGATGCGCCAGACAAGTGACAAGGAGATCCCTCCAACCCCGCCACCCCGCTCGTCCCAGCCTACATCCTCCCCTCCTCCAAATACTAGACCAAAACGTCCTCGCCCTCGGCCAATAACAAAGACTCCCGTGCGCATTCTCAGAAGGGTGGACTCTTCCGACGACAGTGATAACCCCGTCCGAGATCCTGCAGAAAAGGAAGAGTTCGTCCAGGCTAGGACGAAAGAACGACCTAAGGCTACGAAGAAGCAGCCGGTGAAGCAAACCCAGAGGAAATTTCCTCTCTTGGACGATCCGGCCTTCCAGTCGGACCAGCCATTGCGGGTCGTTTCGAACCTATCTCCCTCTCGTTCACGCCGACATTCACCTGAGGACTCACCTTTCTACTCACGCGACATGAAGGGCACGGGTAAAGCCCATATAAATTCTGACGATGATACGGAGGACCGTACCGGCCACGCTCCCCAACCCTTCCCCCTCTCCACGAGCTTCATGGGATCTACACCGAAGGGTTCAAAGCGACATCCCGAGGACGAAACCCACAGCGGGGGATCAGAGAGGAAGAAACTCAAGGAATGCTTATCAGAGTGAATTCCACCTTGTCTGTCTCTCATGCGACAATACTGACCTGCTGTAGTGGACTATTACAGGACAGTCTTCCCAGTATTGGGAACCAAAACCCCGATTTCTGTGAGTTATACCCCTTTTTGGTGCTGTATGACGGTGGTTTACGCGCACACATCCTAGTTTTTCTTGATCCCAACGTCGACCCGTCTACTCTATGCCCCTGGTGTGACCAGCAACTACCCACAGATCCCACCCCTCGCCTTAAATCGCTCATTGATTCCGTCCGGTCCAAGTCATACTCCTCACCCCGCCCCTCGAACCCTCTTGGTCTCGGCGCTCCACTTACAGCCTCTGTAGCCGTTTGCCAGCGGCATCGTTTCGAGTCGCACCAGATCCCTAAAGCCCAAGCGAAAGGCTGGCCGACGAAAATCGACTTTGGGAAGGTTAAACCTCGGGTTGAAGCGTTGAGGTCCAAGCTGGAGGCGTTAGTGTTGAACAAACCC
>Ga0307517_10003911_pt1 | contig 23089 bp, 33 predicted proteins | sample 23_EM_MG_FD_194515 | JGI IMG/M metagenome (GOLD analysis project Ga0307517, IMG submission 194515) | Populus trichocarpa ectomycorrhiza microbial communities from riparian zone in the Pacific Northwest, United States - 23_EM | ecosystem: Host-associated > Plants > Roots > Unclassified | place...
AGGCTTTCGTAGGCCGATCGAATTCGGCCTATATGGGCCTAGGCTGTCTTCCGGAGCGGCCTGCCTTAGCCCGGCCTACGGCCTATAGGCCGGCCTACCATCGGCCTGGCCCGTTGGGAACACTGCTCGTGCCCATTCATAGCAGCACACGAGAGCGGCGTTCGGCCCGACCAACCTGATCCGTCGGGGGGGACACCCCCCTGTCCCAATAGTAGCCACACCACTTCCTCGTGCCCTTCCCGAGCAGCCCATCCTAACGGTGTAATACCCACGGGGTCTCCTTGGTTTATGTCAAAACCTCCCGCTTCTATCAAAGACCTAACAACTTCAACGAGCCCGAAGAAGGACGCGCAGTGTAGTCCCGTGAACCGAGGATAGTCCCTAGATCGGTAAATGTGGCGAGACTCTAAAAGTAGCCTAACGGATATGTGATTATCATACTGCACAAAGAGCTTCAGTGCAAGCGATTTTGCATTATCTGAGAGTTCCTTTTTCGCATGAGTCCCCCAGTGTAAAGCAGAGTATTCGAGGAAGGGAACGGTTTGAACGCCGAGAAATTGAGTTGCAGAAATGTTCATGACCTGTTGAGAATTCAGGTATGCCAAGCATGTCTCCGCCATTACCGAGTGACATTTCTGAAAGAGATCGGAACGGCCGGAAAGATACTCGCGGAGTGTGAAGTGAACTAGCCGGACGATCGAGCCTTCCTTATCCACCACGACAAGGCCTTGGCAACAGTTGAGCACCGTTCGTATCGAGGGAACATTGTCAAGATTAAAATCCGTCGACCCTATTTCAACTGCTAGGGCGTGACCTTCAACGGGCGTTCCGAATGGCATATCCACATCAAAGTCATCATACCAAGCCTCGACCTCTCCCCACCTTGTGCTTGGATGCGTCCAAGCGTGGTGCCATACGCATCTTCCAAGCTCAACCCATTGGCCATATCGCGAAGCTTCCCCCGCCGCCGACGGATAGTCGGCTCTTGTAGGATCGCCTCAAGGTTCAGAGACACTAATAAAAATCTAGGCGCATATCTGTTAGTGGATATCTTAAGGCAGACTTATCGAGGGAGTCAATCCTACTTACACCTCCGAGACTGTTTCGGGAATCTTATTCACAATTTCCATCTCCAACCTTGAGTCCATCTCGTCGGGGCTTGGGTCCTCCGACAATCTCTTGCGGATGTAATGAATTATATCACCTTTCCAGGGGCTCACCGGCACAGTCGCTACTCCTCCAGGAAGGCGGGTTTCAACCTCGCTATGGATGTGCGGCCTTCCCGTCAGGAACACTCGAGTGGCTGGTGACTTTTGGATAATTTCGCCAAGTGAAATAAGGATCTTTCCCCGATCTCTCACAGCGCATTCGTCTAGAGCATCCACGCAGATAAAAGTGGGTTTCAAGGATGTGACAGCCACCAACATCTTGACGATTTGGTCAAGTCGTAGACTCCGACCCCCAATAACCTTCTTCTGCTCCACAAATTCCTGCACGATTTCTTCGGGAATCTTGTCCAACCCACCCACCACCTGTTTCAGAAGAGCACCGAGCATACTCCCCGGCGTCTGCTCCTTTCCCGCGGCGAAATCAAAGTAAAAACATGTGACAGCAATATCCTGCCCCCTCGCTCGATCACATAAGGTATCTACTACCAGAGAACTACGATGGAAACTTGTCAGAAACAAGGTTCTTTGTCTGCTTTTCTTCTCTCCAGAACAGTATCTCTCACCAAATATACGTCTTCCCAGCCCCCGGATTGCCGTAGCAAAATATCGTTGCATTCGGAGATTCATCTTGAGTACTCCCATCCCACCAGCTCCGAAACTGCTGGGTCTGGAGAAGCCAGTCCCCCACTTTGTCGACTCGGCCGGCTTCAAGATTCTGATGCCGCACTCGAGGTTCGAGAGGCGATCGCCAGGCTAGGATTCCCGATCGATCTTCCGGAGCAGTAAAGTGGTTCGACACATTGGTGGTGTTGAAACTGTTGCTGTTATTATTGAATGAGCTAGCACCAGTGGAAGAGCCAGAGCACCGGGAGGTGGTTGTAAAGAAGTTAAAATTTTGAGACATATCCGTTCTCCGCTGCTTAGGATGTGGTATAGTAGAGAATATGCTGCTGGGGTCCCGGCGTTTGCTAAACACAGGAAAAAGAGGAGGGGTTCCAGGCGATAGGCATCTTTGGCAGATCCCTATCTCCAGTCCGAACCCGAGCCCAAAAAATGATAGGTACAGGTGCAAGGATATAGGGACAAGTGCCCGAGCAACACCCGGTGCCAATTTTCCAAAGCCAAGGAATTCCATTATGATGTTGGCTGGCTAGATTAAGGAAAGAAAAGTACAGAAAAGGCCATGAAAAACTAACTCCAGGAGTGACACGCTCAGCCATTCTGTGCGGCCCGGTTGCCGAAGGATTTATTCCACTGCCGGAGGCTTTGGTGAGGGTTTCGCTGCCCTTACCGCTGGAGATCGTTGCCACCGATATATCTCAGGGTGACAATGAGGACGCCAGGAGTCCAGGTAGGGGCGGTGGGTGGGGAATGAGGAACGCGAGCGGTAGGAAGCAGGAAGCTTGGTGATCTCGTGGTTTAAGGGGAGGAGGATGGTAATATATGTACCGGTAGTCCACGGACCCCTCATATCTGAGCTATGATCCAGCTATGGTCGGGACAACCGGCTATACCTTGTTCCACCAACCGCCGAAGCACCGCTCCCTCCTCCGATGGGATTGCCGATGCTTTGCCCAATTGCCGATAGGTTGTTTCAACCCGTCATTAAATTGAGTTACCTTCGGAGTGTCATACTTGGTACGGGTATGGGCTATGCTCTGATTTCCCTGTGATCACATCAATCTTGGTATTGAACTAATTTATTTTGTGGTAGAGTAGTACCTGGCAATGTTTGAAAGCCCTCTATGTGTATGCATCATTTTTCGAACTCGAATTCGAGCTAAAAACAGGGATCTGCCGATAGTGTCTAATCGCACAGCCTCGTTGAACAACGACCGGGCTCAGTCCGGAGTTTGTGAAACCGATATCACGCTTGTTGCCTGTTGTCGTGAAATAAAAACCACTCAAATGCTCGGGTGTCCATGAAAATTGGGAGAAAAAAATAAATGAGCAAGATCATAGGGGGGGTGAGCCGACAGTCAGTATAAGTACAAAAAAATACGCACTTGCAGAGACAAACAACTTAGAGTTGATACCAAATACTATACATTACCTACCCGATGACAAGATAGCCTCAAGGAATAATCAAAAATCAGCCATAGTACAAATTGCGCTTATAGAGATTAGTTAAACCCCCCAGAATCTCTTTGAAATTTTTGAAATTCATGTATTGGAGAAAAGCAGATACAAAAACAACCGGTTCAGATCGCCTGCTCCGAAGTCCGGTGCTTCTTTCCACAAAGTTTGTTTAGTGACCAACACAAATCCTTGTTTTACCACTCTTCCTTGTCCGATTTTTCTGGACGCACCCCAGTGCGTAGCCACGGCTATCCCCTTATTTAAAACCACACTTCTGTGAAGAAGTGAAAGAGCTTATCATCTATTAACTTTTCGCACTATCACTTGCAAAACCTCTCGTTTGACAGAGTAGGCCCGCAAGGCTAACCCACCATCAAACTCCTTAATAAGTGGTCTCGAATCACCCACAACCCCGGACCCCCCCCCCCACCCCTAACTCTGACACCGGAATAGCCCCCGCCCCGAGTGGCCGAAATCCCCGTGGAACCTCCTCTAAGAATTGCACTGGATACACTTGGCATCCATATTCCGCAAGCTGAGCAAAGCTCTCACAATCAATCGCAGAGAACCCCCATCGTTAAGGTAGTCCGGCCCCATTCCTTGTTCCATCCGACCGAGTTCACCCCGCGGCCTGTGATTCGATTCCTTCCTCTGGTGAGTGTTGGAAATGTTGGAAACGGAGGTAATGATCGAACGGGAGAATTTTAAGGAATGAGGCAAGTGGCTGAAGGAAGCAAGAGTAATTTGTATCGGGTAGTTAAAGAGTTTAAGATTGCTCTGTCAAAGAACAGAAGAGAAAAGAGCGGCGAGAAGGGAGAAGATTCTTATAGGATAAAAAATTTCAATGTTTTGCGTGCCCCGCTGGCAGGTACCGTAGAATCTCAAATAATAATCGGACCTTGTGCGATGTAGTCGAGAATTTCCTACCTCGGAAAAGGGTGGGGGAATCGCGGCAAAAAAAAAGAGCTGCCCAGCCCCAATGAGCGACGTAAAAAAAACAAAAAAACGCCAGACCTTACCAGAGGAGGCAACTCCAACGACAGCACAAGCTCCAATCACTTGAGATTCTACGGCATTGTCCGTTAACAAAATTAACGGTACACAAAGAATCGATGGCAACTCTACCGGTACTCTCATCGCGACCCTGCATTTCCAACACCACCTAAAGATATTCCTCTGCATCAAATATTAATTCCCACCATGTACCCCACCACGTGTCCCAAATTAATTTTTGTCTCTCTTCCCCTCCACGATAGTGAGAGATTGGTGGGGAGTGCTGTTATCCTGGCTTGAGTTTTTCCTCTTAAATCGATTTAGGTTAATTTTGATAAGGCACCATACTTGTACGCGTACTGCTGCGGACATGTACGCGCATTTCCAACCGTGAGAGTTTAAACGGTGACTACCAACGCCCTACTTGGGCGCAAATTAAAAATCGGAACGAACGACACTGACACCTCTGTCGCAATCACGAGCTTCTGTTGTCCCATTGTCCTATTTGTTACCTTGCGCCTCGCAGCACATCCACCAAAACATCCATCCAGGAACCCAAGCCAAACAGGTTGACTCAGAACCCCCTATTCCTTGTCATAACCAGGAGAAACACCCGGACACCAGAAATTCACGATCATCCTTTGATACCACCAAAAGAACCACAGTAGGACCCGAGGTATAAGAGAGAATTGATGCCTTGCCAGCAGCCAGTATCATGTTCCCAGTAGCCCTGGGATACCCCAAGTTCCCCCTCCGATCTCCCGTTATGGCCGGTCTCCCATGATTGATGCCAATGATATTTTTGCCGGGATCCCCCTCCTGGTCTCTGTCATAGCACCTCGCAGTTATACCTAATCCAACGCCCCTCCCACCACCCCCGCAGTGCCACCCCCGTATTCACCCGTCAAGCCGTAAACATCCTCCCACCCACCACAACCAAAACCTCCCCCCGGACATCCAGCACCGGCTCCGAGCCGAATCCTCAGCCATCCCCGCCCATAGACATTCCCACGAAAACAACTCTCACCAGTACCCCGCCATAAGCACATGCCACAGCTTTACCCACAACACCCGGATACCTTCTAACTTTCCCTCCTCCCCACCACCGCCCCCCCTCCCTGTCACCCCTCCCTGTCACCCCAGCCTGGCATAGGAAGGAAGAATGAAAGAAAGAATGAAAGAAAAAAGACTCATCTCCCGTCAACCCAACTCCCCCCTCCCGTAGAAGAACCAAGAACGCCAACACCCCCCCACCACAAAAACCATCCACCATAAGCCCCAAAACCTCAATAATAGACGGAATCCACCCGGCTACTCCACCATTCTAGAAAAGGCACCAAACAAGAAAAATAAAACCCCCCCCCCCGACAAAGGAGTTACATTTCGACAAAATTGCATAAATCCCAGATAATATTATATATATATATATATATAAACCGCCCACCAAAATCTCCACCGCACAATACATGATCTGCTAGAAGGTGGATGGATTGTGCTACAACGATCATGAGAAATCACTCGGATACTCCCCCCGCCCAGTTAGTTGTTGGAAATGGGCAGTTTAATGGCCGAACTTGGTGTGCGGGATGTGGCCCGCTGAGGTATACGTATATACACACCAGCCAAAGGTTGGTGCGCAAGATCAGAATTTTTTTTCACCCCCCTTGTTTTCCTTGCCTTCTCGCCTTCACCCCTTCCCTCCTTCCTGATGTGCACAAACTTCCCTCAAGCCTTTCCTTTCCTTTCCATCGAGCCATCACAATCAATCAATCATGAGCTTCATTTCCACTTAGAGCCCGTTTACCTATAGACGGCCGTCTAGTATATAGCTTAAAGCCCGTTTATCCAAATCTCTATTTCTAAAAATTAAATTTATAATAATATCATAGGTGATTATTAAACTAGGCGGTGGCGTCTCAACCAGCATCTGAGAAAACGGCGAGAAAGTGTTTTGAACCAATTTTCCACGGTCCTAGATTCTCGTATCATATGATAGCTAGACCGTCAGAAAGGTTACGTTGCCTACTCTAGATAAAGGTCATCATCTACTTTGCCGCACCCCCCCCCCCCCTCCACCGTCAAGCCCCCCCCTAACCGTCTACATCGCCTCAGGCTGTTAGGCGGCCGTCTAAAGTTATAGGTAAACGCGCCCTAAAGCGGTTCCAGTCCACACTGCGTAAAATCCCCACCGTAAATCATTACCTCCCGCAGCCCAGATCTCCAACACTTGGCAACCTATCACATAGCTATCCAGCCAACACACCCCACAACCAAAACCACAAGCTTCTTCCCTTCCTTCACCACTCCCAGCTACGAACGCGAAACAGGAAAGAATACTGGAGTTATCCGCGGCGAGTGGTAGTAGTGTGCTCACTTATAACACTCGTTCGCGCGGAATGCGGGTGGATGAATGGATGAATGGTGCGCTCTTCAGTCCTACCATTCCTTCACGCTGGTATATACCGTACTCGTACTTGCAAGAACCGAAATAATTGAGAATGACGGTACATAGGACGTCCAGAAAGTATTTCCGGCTTTGGATCAAGTTAGGGGGAGAAAAAAATGCAGCCAGAAGATTCTCACCCGAGACGCAGACCCCGCTAGGAGAGGCGACTCCAACGTCCTAGCGAGATTCTTAGTTACTTCGGATTTTACAGAGAGGGAGAAAAATTTCAAACACAAGATTTCGTATCACTGATATTCTATAAATCATAGTTCTTGCATAGTCTAGCCGCATACATGCGATAGGTCCTTTTTCTAGGCCTTTGCTGTACCAATTCCATCCTCCCGTTTCAAACGACAGAATAGAGACAATAAGGCAGTTATCGAGATCAATATAAACAGTATATTATTGCCCCCATCGCACTGTACTAGTACAGATACTTCTTTCCTCAAGGTTACAATGTTATTATGTTTCTCCCCCCCCGCCTCATGATTACTCACCATCGGCCAGAGCTTGCGCACGGCCAAGAGCACAAAGCATGTGTCGGGCTGAGCTAAACCGAGCGGGCACTAATACATATTGTATTGTATTGCAGGAATCTAATACGAGCACGATGCTTAAAATGGAGGAGCGGATAGATGGCGCAAAATTTCTGCCCGGATCTGTGTTATTTATTTATTTAGGGTTGATCAGACAAGGTGAATGAATACGGTAGACAAATAGATGGATGGATGGGAATAGAAGTGGGGTACATTGGTGATGAAAAAAGGTGGGTTAAAGGAAGACATGATGGATGAATTTCTGGATGGGGGGTGTCGCAGTGGGGAAAAAAGAGACAGATGTGGAACAATGGGAGGAAATATTCAAAGTGAGAAAAACGAAGATGGAGCAAGGAAAAAAATCGCGTTCTGGCCATCCGGTACAAATAACAATTAAAGCGTTTCCCTTTGATTCTCTTTTTTTCCCATTTCTCTTTTTTTGCTAGCCTCCAACCACCCAATGTCACTCCACCTTCCAGAATACCCGCCCTAGAGTAAAGAAAAATTGTAGAGAAAGGATGGAGAAACAAGAAGAAAAAAGGGAGAAACGAGAAAAGAAAAAGGTCGACAAAGATAAAGGCTTAGGGACCCGAACCAAATGAGAGAAAGTGTAAGTTATCCGAAGGAGAAGAAAAACAGCCAATAACGTGCTTTTAAAACACCTCCACAAATTGATTCCCTCTATTGCATTTTCCTGAGCAGTTTGTTTTTTAATGTTTGTTGGTGAGGAGAGGTTCACATGTCCATACTATCCCCATTGGCGAAGTTGAAGCCGCCCTGCTGCGGTTGCGCACCAAAGCTAAAGGTTCCAGCTTGGCCATCTTGCTGGGGTTGGGGAGCCAATCCCTGGATCTCCGCTCCGGTCTCATCGTCTTCATCGGAAAAGTACTTCTCGATGATGTTGTACGCTTTCATGTAGATTTCCTCATTGGCATTGTTTTGAGCCGCATGGATCCTCTCCATTCCGCCAGCCTCTTCGATAAACATAGCATAGCGGTTCATGTTGTCGGTCTCCGCATTCTTGTCCATGTCGCCAACCTTGAGGATATTCTCGAGGCCATCGAGTGCAACCTGAATAATTTTATTGTCCATACACCCAAGAAGGTCGCAAAGAGGTCTGATGCAGCCCTGGGAAACGAGATATCTAATCTGTTCAGGTTTTTGGAGTCCCCCACTAGTTGCATTCGAAATTGCCCAGCAAGCCTCCTTACGGGTCTTGAAGTCGCCGTGCGAGAGGAGGTTGATAAGTGGGGGGATGATGTTCGCATCGATGACGGCCTGGATTTGAGTTGAATTTCCGGCGGTAATGTTGGAAATGGTCCAGCAAGCCTCCTTACGAATTCCATCCTTGGGTGAGCCCAACAAAGCTAGTAGGGCGGGAAGAGCACCGCAATTGATAATAACCTGTGTTTGTACATCATCCCCGGTAACGATGTTTCCAACCGAGCGAAGGGCGGGAGTCTGGACCGAAGTAGATGAATGCATCAGAAGCTCGACGAGGCGCCGTGGAATTCCGTTCTCAATGACTGCCTGTATCTTATCGTTGGAGCCATCCGAGAGGTAGGAAATGGCCCAACAAGCGTCGATCAAGACCTCGTCATCCAGAGAATACACCAACTTTGCGAGAACAGGAAGGGCGGGGAGAATCTGAGACTATATCAGCACGGTTGCACATTAGGGGTATTCGTTCGTATTTCTGAAAACTCACAGTAGGCCAATCCGGCTGAGGAGTTTTTCCACGGCAAAAGTTGCTCAACGTCCATGTAGCATTCCTAAGCATGCTCAACTTCCGGCTATCACCCAAGAGGCTCAATAGAGGCGGCAAAGCACCAGCTGACAAAACGAAATCCCTGCATTGTGGCGAGTCACCGGCAATATTACCCAGAGCCCAAACAGCCTGCTCTCTAACATCTGGCTCATGGCTAGACAACAACTCGACAAAAATAGGAACGGCGCCAGCCTCGATGACAACTTGGGTTTGTGATGCAGATCCGGAAGCAATATTGGTCAAAGCCCAGGCCGCCTCAAATTGAACGAGGGTGTGGGGAGAGCGAAGAAATTCCACGAAGCGGGAAACCACACCACATTCGATAACCTTTTCGATCGGAGGATTACGTTCCTTAGACAAGAGTTTTCTGAATCTGGTGGTAGCCTGAATTTGCTGATCAATTGATTCAGAAAAAACACCGGCACACATGGACGGAAGGTCCTCGTTTAGCTGTAAGGCACCATTAGCACAATAGCACATTAGCGAGCCGCAAACTTTGTATGACGACCGTAAAACCACACAACGCAATGTATGGAGAAAATTTTCCGGCAGATAGGAGAACAAAAACAGTAACTTTCAAAGGTACCATGGAAGGCGTAATCCAGAGTCTGCATGACTCGAACCTCGATAATGGAGAATCCCGTCTCGATGCCAAGGTTATGCATATTGGGGGAGTTTATTGGAAACAAAAGCAGTGAAGGGACTGGTTCGCGGGGAAGGCGTGGGGTAAACAAAAGAAAAACAAGAGAGGGAAAAAAAACTCACCTGTGATTCGGTTCCCCCTTCCTCATCGCTATCGACGCCAGCTCCAGGTGCAGGGCTGGTTACGGCCATATTTCTCCGTTTTGCCAGATTCTCCTCCCGCTTCTGCTTTCGGATCTCCACCTGCTGCTCCTCACGGCGGCGTCTCAACTCATCGGGCTTGAAGGTTCCCTTCGCCTTAAAGTTGCGCCTGTGCTCGGGGATATATCGCTCAGCCATGTTTGATAAATATTTTTTAGAGAAAGGTTGGTTTCGTTGTTGTTAGATGAAGAATTTGTGTTGGTTGATAGGGGGAAGTAGGCTGGTGGGGTGAGAGAAAGATGAGGGGTGTGGAGGTGAGACGGGAGTGGATAAGCAACGATAACCCAGTGGCGGGGGTAAAGGGTTACGAAAGAAACACAGAAAACAACCACCAACTGCTACAGAACACAGAGTAGAGCCGGGGAGAGGAGATGATGATAACCGATTTGCAAGCTGTGAGTGTAGTTATTTTATCCTTTGCTTTGTGAGGCTGGAGGATGGGTGTAGAGGAAAATAGAAGGAAAGAAGAAAGAAAGAACTGAGCCGATAGGGGGCAAGCAAGTCTATCAACCCGCAAAGGTAAGCAAGTAGCTGGCACAACAGCAACACAAAACAAACCCTTTTAGCGAACACGGTTACCCTTTCTCCTATAAACACAGACTTTTCCTCTTCCCTCTCTTCGTCCAGTATGACAGACTTCCAGCACCAGTACCGTATAATCTGGCAAAAGCCGGATTCACGTCACTGAGGATTTTCTTGAACCTGTCCAACACCGTGGCCTATGTTTAAACTGTGGCGAATTCGCCTTCTTCGCGCCCTCCTGTTGGCTCGGTTGCCTTTGTTTCTCTTTAGCTCCAGTCCGACTTTTGCCAGATTCTACGGTAGTCCCCCCCATGGCCCTCCGCCCTTCCCTGGATGGATCCAACCCACCTACCCTCGTAGTCTCGCGTACAATTAATTGGCAAGAACCGCAATTATGTGCTGCTTCAATGCTTCAACCTCCAGTTCAGACGAATTGTCCCCTCTCGCATCTCCCGTCCGAGCTCTAGTCCTGTGTCATGTGATGCCCAACTGTGATACCCAACTCAAACTCCTCTTTCTCAAAACGGTGCTTCTACCGACAGGTACTACACCGTACTATACCGGTACCTAGTATCACGGTCTTAATCCCGCAATCCGCTTCCTCCAGAATCCCATAGCAGTGCGATACCTGTACAAGTACTGTACCAAGGCATGAACAATGGGCAGAACAACCTTGGGTAGGGTACGCGCTCTAGGGAAACAGCTGAGCCATATACCGTATTGCAGCAAAGAAAATTATTTTTCGTCGTGAACTCAACTAATATTCGTACATAGACTATCCATCCCCTCGCGCTCCCGCCACCATCAATCCTATTATAAGAATTCAATGCTTTCCATTCATCCGTCATCCCCTGAGAAAGAAAGAAAAGAAAAAGGAAGAAAGGGGAAAGAGTGAATAAGGACAAGGAAAAACGTAACGCCCCGAGAACATGCTAGCCACCGCGCTCCCCACAAATGATAAGAAGTGAGAAAAAGTGAGAAAAGTGGAAAGCAAGAAGGAAAAAAAAAAGATATCTTTTCTGGAAACTCTAATAATAAACAGACCCGTTTATACCCATTTACCTGCATTTGTTTCTGTGCCTGCCGAGCCGGGGCCCCAGGAGGCCCACGATGTGCCCGTGTTCTGTGTCCCCTGCTCAAGGTCTACATTACAGTCAACGTCGTCATCGTCGCTAAAGTCCACCTCTTCCGAAGATTTATTCATCCTTCTCAGAGGGACTCTCTCACCTCCACTTCCCGCCGTGTCGTGATCACTATAGCTGCCGGGAACCCTTCCAAGAATCCTCTCCGCCTTGGTTTGTTGCAAATGAGTGCTACCATTGACAGTAGCATGCTTTACAAGGCCATTTGGATTCCCTCCCCTCCAGTTGCCCATCGGACCCGGTGTCTCACGCCCCCAACCCGCACGGCGCTCCCTTTCTCCTTGCTCACGAGCTAGTCTCTCTCGCTCCTCCTTCATGGCCTCTACTGCGGTCTTCCATCCGCTACTCGTTTCCCAATTCCAACCATCTCCGATATCAGAAAATACGGGTATGAACCATCTCATCCACTGATCCTTCCCCCCGAACACTTGATAAAAGTTTCTCCTACGGCCGAGATCGAATGCGTGCGGCAGATTGTTAGATGTTTCCTCCATTATATAGGCATTATATCGCTGGAAAGCTTCGATATTCTCTTGCCTGGCCTGGTAGTTGGGATCGTCGTAGAGGTGATGAGCATCTTCGGGCGGGGGCGGACCGTGACGCGACAATGTGGGTGAGTTATAGCGGACCTTCTCCAGCGATTCGATTGTTGTCATGCCGGAGGCTACCAGGGTCAAATGCCATATGGTGAATCCGCTGAGAACCAACCCAATTATACCGGCAACCACTGCCAGGAGGACCCAATTAACGGGCGTCAAATCTTCGGGTGAATATTTTTTCTCGCCAGCAGCAAAGAGCTCCTGATAAACATATATGGACGAAACAACGAAACACAGCAGGGAGAAGACGGATGTATAGATGAGAAATAGGAGAAAGGCTTTGTAGTTGTAGAGCCCGAGACAATTGGACAGCCATGGGCAATGGTGGTCCATCTTTAGCACACATGTCCGACATGTGGAGCAATGATGAGTACGATCCGGTTTCCGGCATTCACACTTTTTGCAAAAGCGCTCCTGCCCGCTGGATTTCACGGTGATGGAGGAATGGTAGGCAGTTTCGGTGGTGGGGAGATGAGAGTACGCGTGTTTATCCTGCAAGTTATAGCGCAAGCACACGAGGTTAGCAAACTTGGGGTGTCAAGGCGGGAGGCGGCGAACGCACGGAGCAAGGGAGTGGGGAGGCGCATTTACGTACCGTGTCAATGGGAGATCCGGGGTTTGTGAAAACAGCAGTAGTGTAGGACCAGTTCGCAAGAGCGCACAGGGCGAATCCTATGAAACTCAATATACCACCTGATGGCGGCCAAGGTACCGGTAATGGTCAGCGAAATGTGTCGATCCGGAAACAGGCATTCCATCTCAAAGAGTTCCCATCAATCGGCAATCCCTGCCAATCACCAAGGGTTCAAGGGATAAAGCAATACCTTTCATACCGCCAACACTCTTCCAGCAGATGCTGTAGGAATATGTGTAGACGGCCCAGAGGAGTGCGCTATAGACGAACAGTAGTGGAAAGTAAGTTGCGAGGGTGCAGCATAGCGTGTCCATCCGTCGACAGGAGAACCTCGCTCTCCGCCCTCGTGGGCCCATGGTGGGCGACAACATCGGGGAGTCCATAGACGGTTAGGAGGGAGACTCTATAGGGAGCGAGTAGGAGGGGGTTGTGGGGTATGGATGACGGGGTTAAAGTGATGTATGATATCAAGTGTGTATGTGTGAACTGTATGCGTGTATGTATGTATGTGTGTATGTACAGTATGTACGTATTGATCAAGTGTGTTTGAGGCTTTTTGGGTGCGAAGAGAAGCCGGAGAATCTGGTGTGCCGGGCGGTGAACGAGAGGTCTAGGGTTGGAAATTCTTACTGTACCCTAGGAATACAGCGTGGAGGATTATTGTTATTAAAGGTGGAGGGATCGTTCGGCATCCGGAGGGATTTCTTGGCTCTCCATGCAGTTCACAAAGGGAGGAGGTGTTCTGGCATACAGTACTGGTACGGGTAGGGGAATCTTTGTTTCCTGTTGGTAAACGTCTACCCGTATTATTATTACGATAGGGGCAGGGGTATGACAATCTATGGTTTGAGGCTCAACAATAGGTATTGTTGGGCACGAGGTTACACGGGAAGGTGGACACGGGCTCGGTAACTGGTGCAAGCTCAGACCAAAAGGCCTTGGGTACAGTAAAGCTACGACACAGTGTACCAGTACGAGTGCTTGTACTTGCACACTGTATGGATAGGCTCGGGCTGGACCAGTGCCCCACAGTGCAGCGGGTTGCGCGAGTCGCGATTGCCGGGTAGGGAGAGGGCAGAGGGGAGCAAACAATCGACAACTTGTCCCAGACGATGGTGGCGGTGTCAGGGCGATGGCCAACCGTTTGCAATCTCGCATGAGGCTGAGGGACCCTCCCGCCACCAGCACTCCCATGATACATGGGAATTGTGACGACGACTTCTTCTATTTTGAGCCCCTTCTTTCCCGACACAGCCACCGATCTTCTTCACATTGGGATCCCTATGCCGCAACCTAAGCCTGAAACCGTATCAAATATGCAACATCGAGTGACATTCACAACGCGAATCCTTCCCCTGGCCCGCGCCTAACTCTCCCTCGCCTTGCAAATCTCAAGTTGCGAATACTGTGCTCGAGCAGAAGCTCGTTCTATGATAACTTTACCGTCCATCATACCCAAAAAACCTCGACCCTTTCCACTCACATCATGGTGCATTCCCGCAGTAGCGTATTCCTCATACCCTACCTTATTTCGCCTTTCCATCCGCTGATCCACTGCATGCCCAGTCGGGGAACAGTGGAAAGAAGTGACAATGACCATGACAACAGTAATAATAACAATAGTATTTTTTTTCACGCACACACACACTTGCTTGTTTTACATCTGCACATAATCTATCCGCTTGTGCCCCCCTCCGTTAAATAAGGCAGGTGGCCCTCTTCACAACCATCACCACCACCGACCTCCCCCGTCTCTGAGTTTCTCACTGCTTTGCTTGTATTGTCGACTAGAGAAGGTTTTGAATAGCTTTCTTTTCTTTTCTTTCCTTTTTTTTCTTCTATAATAATAATCTCGCGAAATACTATCTGTGAGTGCTATCATACTATCTTTCCCCCCTTTCCCCACATACCTGATACTCTCATGCAGAGTGCCTGCATGGACTATGCGTAGGCATTGGTTATGTTTCCAAACTCTCTCCCCTTTTTCTCCCCATTCGACGCCTGATACAGCTTTGTCTGACATCCGCTGACCCCATCCAACCCTCAGACAACCGTCGCTAGTCTCATTACCGTTGTGCCTGACAACCCGTTTGCCCTCGTCCCTCCCTCCCTACATTCCCTCGCTCCCTCATCATTAGCCCGGTCTTCAGTTCACTACGAGTACATCTTCCGAGTGCCATCGTCGATACTCTCCCTTGTCCGTCTTATCCCCGCCTTCTCCCTAGCCTGTCATGGCGGCTGCCGAGTTCTACAATACTGGCCCCCGTCCTGGCTCTGGTCCCAACGATGATGATGATGATTACGATAGACACAATACTCACTCACCTATATCTTCCATTTCCAATAGCGCCTCTCCAGTGCACAAGCCTTTGCCCTCCCAGCCTTCGTTTCCTCCAACACACGCCGCCACTGGCTACACCGACGATTTCTTCGGCCGTCACCATTCGACACAGTCAATAGATACGGCATATCATCAGCCAGCCGGCCCATCACATTCAGGCTCCTACAGCCCCCACGATCCCTATGGGAAATCGACTGAAGCTTATCACGATAATATCCCGCTCAACGATACCCGTCCAGCTCAGAACTCGTCGCAAAACTTGGCGGCCGTCGAGGGTGGTGGGCACGTCGGCTCGAAGGGGAAGAAGGGGAAATTTTCTCTTTTAAAATCGAGCAAGGGGGGACGGAGGCCATGGTTTTGCTACCTCATGGCGGTGATTCAGATCTCTGTGTTTATCGCAGAGCTGGCCCGCAATGCGGTACTTACGAAGACGCCCATAGCAATCAAACCGCAGTTCAACCCCATGATCGGCCCCTCGGTTCACGTTCTTATTAATATGGGTGCGAGGTTCGTGCCTTGCATGAAGACTATCGAGGGCATCACCGACAATCCTATAACCACATATCCCTGCCCCGACACTACGGTTGCTGATACAACGAAAGAAGGGTGCACACTTGCCAAGTGGTGCGGTTTCGGCGGGGCCAATATCCCGAGCGACCTTGGAGGGACTGCGCCGAAAGGTGGCGAGCCAGATCAGTGGTATCGATTCATCACACCAATATTTCTGCACGCCGGGTTGATCCATATTGCGTTTAATATGTTATTTCAACTCAAACTCGGCACGGATATGGAGAGGGAGATTGGGCATTTAAGGTTCGCAGTAGTGTATTTCGCCGCCGGAATATTCGGCTTCGTGTTTGGAGGAAACTTTGCTCCTAACGGGCAGCCTAGCACGTAAGTTTTCTATCAACACTCTTGGGAAACATTGTCCACTGACGCACTTTAGGGGTTGTTCCGGGTCTTTGTTTGGGATTTTCGCATTGATTCTTCTGGATTTGATATGGACTTGGGGGTCACGAAAGTCGCCAAAGAAGGACCTCGGATTTCTTGTGTTTGAGATTATCCTCTGTTTTGTCATTGGATTGTTCCCCGGCTTGGACAACTTTTCCCACATTGGAGGATTCCTCATGGGGCTTTTCCTCGGCCTCACCGTCTTGCACTCTCCGCCATCGATCCGACAAAAGATCGGCGCCGGTGAGCCACCTTACACTCCCATGGCAGCCAACAGTCCGCCGTACGCTGCAAACCCCCATTCCGCGCTTCCAGGTGGCTTTGGAGGTTTTTTCAAGAACCCAACAGGATTCTTCAAGGGGCGTAAGCAGCTTTGGTGGGCGTGGTGGCTTGTTCGTGCAGCCACCCTTGCAACAGCGTTAATTGTTATGATTGTCCTCATCAACAATTTTTACAAGTATAAGAAGACTTGCGGATGGTGCAAATACCTTAGCTGTCTGCCCATACTCAACTGGTGCGAGATGGGTGCGTTGACTACGACAAACGCTACCTCCAGCGGCGGCACTAGCAATAACCCTGCGAGAATGTTAGCGAGAAGTCTGGCTCCGACAGATCTGTTACAATTTCTTTGAAATCATTCCCTCTGCTTTTGCTTTTTCCACACAATTGTTACTTCTTATAAACAAAAGCTTTCCAGTGGCACGCGAAACCAGATACCTGTTTTTTCTTTTTCTTTTATTTTCTTTTATTTTTTTCTTTCCTTTTTCCTTCTTTCTTTAGGTAATTCTTGAGATGGTTGGCGGGATCCCCTTTCTTTCTCTTTCCCTTATTATTTCATCATAGGGTGGAGTTGTGCATTTTTCTTGAGAAAGTCAGGTTGGTTGGTTATTCTCTTCCACCGTGCTGTACCTGTACTCTCTCTTCACAGCGAGAAGCTAAGTGAGTGCGTATCGGGGGATTGCCACGCATCAGCACCGGGGGATAGCCGGCTTGTGTGTACAGTAGTAATAGTTTATTGCTCTGCTAGATGAATCAAAGTGGACACATGGGACTAGTTTAAGACTTTTATGCTTTATCATTACCGTACCATTGGTGGTTGGGTCACGCTACCGTGCTAGTGCGGGAGGCCTTTGGCGATTGATTTCAAATTGCCAGGACATTCATATCACACACCGAAAATCCGGAGAAGGTGCGAGCCTCATCCACCAAGAATGGATACTAATGAATTTGTCCTGTCTATCCGTTCGCCGACAAGGAAGGTTGTTGTCCTAGCAGTGCACGGCAGTGTCTAGTTGGAATACGGTACCGGTACTCAAGTACCGTACAAAGTATCGCAGGGACGTGCTGTAATGCACTAACACTCGCACAGCACAGTATCGCCGCGGTAGATGTTCATCGAGACGACCCCTCCCATTCCAGAATTCCTTTTTTTCCTTTCTTTTTTTCAACCCCAGGCATTCTCCGCGCTTTGAGCGCTCGGCTGACAGTGTCACGCTGCAATGCCCATGGCAAGATAAGGAGGGAAGGAAGGGAGGAAGGAAGGAAGGAAGGAAGGAAAGAAGGAAGGCAGAGAAAATCCAGATCTCCAGGAACGGTGCCTTGCCGTGCGTAGGATTGGACAAATCCATCGTATGGCAAATGTTCAAACAAGCTTTTCCACTCCATTTCTACGACACGATGCTTTTTTATCCGAGAGCAAGGAAAGATGCGTATGGTGGACGGAAAAAGCGAACTCTGCGCAAGTATATATGATATGATATTATACAGTATTACTCTACCGCTATTGAAAACGGGTTACGCCTTCTCTCCCTGGAACACCGAACCAGGCCTTTCGCGTGGAGCGGGAACCGGGTCAATCGCACGTGGATGCATCATTCGTCGCAGTGATGGTCACAATCCTATGATAGCAACCGCTTTGGCAACGAAAGTTAGTGTAGCACCGTGAGCTAGGTAAGGTAGGGGGGGAGTACTTTACGGATTTTCCTCACACTGCGCTACTTTATGCTTGCCTCCCTCTCTTGGGTGTTCCCCCCCACTACCACCACAACTTTCCCCCCACGTACATTCTCCCCTTCCTCATCCTCATCCTCCTTTTCTCTTCTCTCTTCTTCTTCTTCTCCTCTTTCTTTTTTCCCCGCGTTTCCCCTCCCGTCCTCTCCCATTCCCTCCCATTCCCTCCCTCCCTAACCCTTTTCCCTCTATCGCGAGGGTACGATAGAGATCAAAGATGTTGGCGCCCGGAGCCATTCACCGGACGGAAGGGGAAGGCCGGTATAATCGTCTGGGAAGGTTAATCGGGAGCTTCTCATTCTTTGTATTATTCGTGCTGTGCGTCCCCTCCCTTCTTCCCTTGCACACTCACTAAAAAGAGATGCACGACAGCTGCGCAACCCAGCTCTTCTCAATCGCCGCGACCATTGTAAAAGTAATCTACACCACCGACCTGCAGACCCTTCTCCTCAATTTCCCGCTCTCGAAATCCGCCTACCCGACAAGTCTAACGCGGGACATCCTACCCAAGCCAATCCACAGCCATAACGACTACTGGCGCCGCATTCCGGCTTACACGGCAATCAGTTATGGATGTATTTCAATAGAAGCGGACGTATGGGAGTACAGCGGCGAGCTCTTCATAGGCCATGATATCGCAAGCCTGACGAGGAACCGGACCTTCAAAAGCCTCTACGTGGAGCCACTGCGGAAGATTCTGGATTCACAAAACCCAGACACGGAGTTCACCCACCCCCGAAAAGGCAAGGACGGGGGCGAGGAGCCGGACGAGCCAGTGGGCGGAAGAAACGGCATCTGGGACGTTGACCCCGGCCAGACAACGCATCTATTCGTCGACTTCAAGACCCCCGGGCACAATACCCTGCCCGTTGTCGTCGCACATCTGGAAGCGCTCCGCACCCCGGTAAACTACCTCACACACTTTAATGGTACGCATGTCGTCCACGGACAAGTCACCGTGCACCTCACCGGCGACGCTCCTTTCGATTCCATAATCGCCAACTCCTCCTACCGCGACTACTTTTACGATGCCCCGCTTCGTGATCTGTCCTCTGGCCGTTACGCTCCCGGAAATACAATCATTGCATCCGGGCAGTTTGGGCGGGACGTTGGTAGTGTTATATGGGGGCGAGGAATGACCGAGGAGCAGAGACGTATTGTACGTGCGCAGATTGAGGAGGCGCATAAGAGGGGTATCATGGTGCGCTATTGGGATACACCTGGCTGGCCGATCAGTGTTCGGAACGGTGTCTGGGGTGTGCTCGTGCAGGAGGGGGTGGATTTGTTGAATGCGGATGATTTAAAGGTTTGTGCTCTCTTTCTTTCCTTCTTTCCTGGGGAGTGGCTAATTGGAGACAGGCGGCATCCTATCTAGATTGGTAGGGTAGGGGAACTAGTATAGACGGCTGGCAGGAGAAGAAAGGTAAAAAAATCAAAAAAATCGTATAAGTCAATCCGAGCTTGTACCTATCACAGTGTAGATATCAGACTTATCGCGGTAACTTTCTTCACACCACCGCCAATGACCAAGTACCAACACCACACCACTGCGCTAATACATAAATACCCACCATACATACAACATACCCGCCCCTTACTTCCTCTCCCCATGACACTACGAGTATTACCCCCCCCCCCCCCACCCTTTCCATTCATTCGATTCTGCACCCAATTACGTCACCTTGCCTCCCCACTACTTAACCCTTCCAAACAGCTGTACTCGAGCAGATGTCTTCAGAACCAATATGTAGTCCCTCCCTTCTCTCTTTTTCCCTAGTCGCAGCACCATCACCCCGCCACCCACCCACTCACCAATTTACCTGAAAATAAATAAATGTATCTGATAAAAATAGAGGCATCTGGCATTTTAGCCCCCCCCCGCCCCATCTCGCGCGGGGAAAAAGTTGTCCACCAGGTGAAGATTTGGATTTCTTCATGCATGCATGCATGGAAACTATGAAAGCATCGTACTTGTATACTTTAGATGTGGAATTTGCATACCCCATACACCTTTTTTTATCGGCCTGGTGAGAGGCGAAGTGATAATTCTCTTATGTGTGGAGGGGTACGAGATAGGTTGATTAACAATGATTATCGAGTGATATTTGGTGATTAGTATAATTTTTGGGTTCCCGTGGGTTAGGCCGGTATATGGGGGGGTGGGTAGGTAGGTAGGTAGGTAGGTAGGCAGATCCTGGGATGGCGGGATTGCGAAGAGGAGGGGAGGGGAGGGGAGGGAGGAATGCTTGCTGTTGTATCATAGTGCTTCATGAGATGACGAGGTAGTTTTTGTGGGGGAGATGGAGGTAGCTTTGGTGCCTGTCTTGAGCATCACACACTGTGCTGTACCAGTACAGAGAACGGCTCGAGCGAGCGACGGTCAGTCCCTCGTGGGGCCATAGGTGGAGGGAAAATGGATGGGTGAATTCGGGGAGACAGGGGGCATCAGTATACTCCTAACGGTGTGATACGATTCTGGCCGGGAGGTGAATTTTAGATTTGGATTCTTCGGGTACTTACTGTACCAGTACGGTCAAGGACAATGCTGTGCTCACTGTATATGGAGTACTTATCTCTACGGGAGCGTACTGCGCTGTACCGTGCCATAGAGCGGGCATTGGCATAAATTCTGAGAAGACTACCGTGCGCACCGCCGCCGTGGGCTGGGGTGCGGAAGGGAGGGGAAAATGGGGTAATCCCGATAATGACAAAGCTGGAAGTATGACTGCGGCATTCTACGGGTACATTGGTATTGCGAATCTGTTATCAACGCACCTCCGCTCGTACTGATGGCGCCAGCTCAAAGGGGAATACCCAGGAGGGCACCAGGGGCGCTGGGGGAGCGGGCATCCCCCTCTCCTCTGAGGAACCGGCGGGTGGCGGTCAGTGGAGGGTGTGTCGTTGGAGGGGTACTTACAGTGGAGTACTCTACCCTACCGGTACTTACAAAGTCAGCGGAAGTGTACATAAGTGAGGTTAAGCTTAAGGCCGATTCTTGTACCGTGCTGCAGTACCCGTAGACATTAGAATAGTGGACATGTGCTATGTCGTTGGCCTTCGCTTCCTTCCTTCCTTCCTTCCTCAGTAAGGTCAAACAACTTTTCTTTCCCTTTTCTCTGTCACGGAAGGGGATGTGATTTTGGCGTACTTTCTAGAGATGGGGCATTTCTATGACGTATTACAGACCGAGAGCAAAATGGTTTCGATTGTTCGGGGTTCCACCGTAGGGGGCTGTATTCGGAGTTAAAAGGGTGAACTTTTTCGGGAACGGTGTGATGGGTGAGCGCTGGGGGCTGGAATGCGATAATTTGTTGTTGGCCGTTAGCAGCATTTCGACGATTTTGGTATGATATCGTGGGGTTGGTAAGGAGTTATGGGATGGTTATCCGACGTTAGTGATAGGATAAACGTATCGCGGCCCGTTCGGGTTAATGAGTCCCTGGTGTCATGGCGTACTGTGAAAGCTGTATTAATAATCATCGGGGATTGTGCTATGTCGTTGGACTTGCCTGCTCTGGTAAGCCTGATGACTCTTTGCTTTCTCTTCGAGTGGCCGAGCATGATAGCTCTCTTTTTTTTCCCGCAGCGTTTTTAATCCCTTTTCCAAAGGAGGGGTTCTAAGTTACAAACGTGAGCATAATCCTCGGTCATTACTGTCATACAGCGCTTGAGTGAGCCGGATAGCTAGAGGTCGGGCACGTAGGTCGGCAATTCTTACATAGGCTCCTCGAAACCTCGGGGTATGATCCTGCGCCGGTCGTTGGAAATGATTTGCCCCCATGTGGTTGACGGGCCTAGGATCTTAAAATGACCCCAGTTCCCGGCCCTTCCCCGTTTTTCCGTTTCTGCCCGGGTTGGTGGGAGTGCTTGGCTGTTGATGTTGCCGGCTGGGACAAGTAGGGGCATGGGCGAATGGAGGTGATCCGGTTTGATGAATTATCGGATGAGCTGATTGCGCTTTTGATGAACCGTAGCGGGTCTGTTGTCAGTAGGTATCATACTCGCTGAGTTAGAATGAGCAACGGATTTTATGAACATCCGTGAGGAGTTTTTCCCTGGAGTCTTGGTTTCCGGGGCCGGCTCGCTATTGGAGTTGGTCTAGGTGAGGGTGGCTTCAGGCGCCCCGCACCATGGGAGCACCCGCAACACAGCTTTGCTTAGTAATAGTCCTTAATATGTTTCTCACTGGGGTTATATTTAACCACCGGGTGGGTACTTTGGGCCTCTTGGCATTACCCGCTGTGAAAAATGGGAGTTTCAATGGCAATAACTGGATGGAATCTTTCGCTCAATTCAGGTTAAGCTTAAAACCTCTATTTCCTGCAGTGTTGATAGTGCCGAATTTGCCTATCATAAGATCTCGCTAGGGGGGCACTAGTGAAATTAGGGTATTTGATTGGTGAGTTTGACCTCATAGAGGTGTCTGAGGCTTGAAATACTACGATATCACATGACACAGGATGTTAGTCAGCAAATAATGACAGGTGAATTACTGGGGTACCGCCGGTGTTGGGCTGATTTCGCAGGACCTGGTTAGTTTGGATAGTGTGTCGAGCGTGCCGAAATCATCCTCCCATGCATATCTATGACCACTTGATAAACCGGGCAGTAAAGAGAATTGAATTGACCCTAGAGAGATGTGGCGTAACGTTGTCGACATGGAAAGAGCAAATCCTGGAAGAAACTAAGCCTGAGAGAGATGAAGTGACAAGCCTAAAAGTGAAATCCAACCAAAGAAGCAAAGCGCAGGGAGGAAGAAAGAACCAAGTCATCAAGCTTTTAGACACATACCACTGAACTCACACAAGATAATTATCTTTGGTAAACCACTGGGCTAAGAGCTGAGAGGGGGATATGTGAGAAGAGTGGAATGTGTCTGCCAGCTTGGGTATTGTAACATGTGTACATGTTCCGGTAACGGTACACAGAAGCGGGCAGTGCAGGATCTCCTATGTTTAGTTGATTTATATTTGGTTTATTTGATTTGATTTCAGCTCCGCCACTGTCTCTGAGTCAGATAGGCTATGCTATCGTATTGCTATGTTTAGTTTGCTTT
>Ga0307517_10003912_pt1 | contig 23088 bp, 9 predicted proteins | sample 23_EM_MG_FD_194515 | JGI IMG/M metagenome (GOLD analysis project Ga0307517, IMG submission 194515) | Populus trichocarpa ectomycorrhiza microbial communities from riparian zone in the Pacific Northwest, United States - 23_EM | ecosystem: Host-associated > Plants > Roots > Unclassified | place...
TTTTATCTTAGAGGTTATTTTTTTCTCATCAAGAACAAATATTAAAAAAAAATATACATCATACAAATATGGTTTATTTATATCCAAAATATAAATGACAATATTCTATTTGAAAAATTATAAAAATACAAAATATAATTTTTTAAAAAATAACTACTATTTTAAAAAAATGAACAAATCAATTTAAAAAATCAGAGAGAGGTTGTTATTTAAATTAAAACTAAAAATTAATGTAAACTAAAAATATATAAGAAAAGTTAGGCATTGCTCAAATTTGCCTTCTATCTAAGCCCAAACATGTTTAGGCCTCTAAACTCAGGGCCACATGCATGGGCTTATATGTTTTTCTCTAAAATGGGTATACATTTTATTTTAAAAAAATTTAAAGTTGATGACGTGTCATTGGTGCGAAAAAATATGTATCTCATGTTGCCTAGTTCCCAACTACTTTAAGTGACAGAAATAGCATTAGAAAGTCGGGTTTTTGACTTTTGGGTCGAAAACTTCTTTTCCAACCAATCTTTCACATGAACACAATGAAAAAAAACATACCCTATAAATCTCAATAAACCCATTCATGCTATTAAAACAGCAAAAAAATCTGTTAAAATCACAAAAACAACTCAAAACTATAAAACTTTCAAAGCCCCAATTTACTTTTTTTGGAAAGATAATGATCAAAAACCATCATCATTGAACTTCTCTTGTCAAATAAAACCCTTTGACACCAATTTTGACCATTTTGGTTTTCAAAATTGTAATAACCGAAAACTTTCTCTCTCTTTCATGTTTTTTCAGCAACTTTATATCTTATCTCTCAAACTAGAAACTGGAAAATAAATAAAATAAATTTTTAGATCAAAATGAAAATTATAGTGAATTTGTGATTAGCCATATGTTTTCTCTGTTTTTAACATTTCAAATTTATGTTTTTTAATTTGAACTTTCTACTAAAATATTGAAAAGATATTACATCTTGAAAGGATTTATTTTAATTTTAATTTTAATTTTTTTTCTAAATAATCTTATTTTAGAGGATACTTTTACTAAAAATATCTCATATTAGAAAATAAAAAATTGAGTTAAAGTACTTGATTTAGAGTAATTTCATGGTGCTTAGAGAGTAACTAGTTGCATCCTAATAGTTTTTTTCTTGGATTCACTTTTTAAAAAAGAGGCAAAAACAAGTAGAAGAAAGAATGTTTAAGTGAAGATATTTTTATTATTTTTTGTGGGTCTTGAATTTGATTTTCTCTCCTTTTCATGTGTTTATCTTTCTTAAAATTGAACTTGGATAATAACTACTATGATACCATTAGTTATTTTCTGGACATCATAAAAATTTTCTTGATGGGGATGATAAAAAAAACATTGATATATCAAAATTAAAATATTAAAATTCATATACTTGATTGATATAAAATGAAAATTAGAGTATTAATAGCATTTTAAGGAAAAATAACACATCATCTAATATAAAAAATTGATGACAAGTGAACAGAAGCACTTAATTGAAAAATTCCAAAAAAGGCAGTATACTCAATTTCATGTACTCAATTGAGAAAAAGTGTAAAGTTAGTGTACCAAAATGCAATTATCCCATAAATATCTTGATAAACAAATTACCAAATTGATGATTTAAGAAAAAAACTTGTTTATAGTTACAACATTTTCACATCAAAACCATAAAAATTACTAGAAAGAAGTAATTTGAAGCATTTTCAGCCCCAAGGAATTTGGAAAACACTTGATAAAGTAAAACGCATCGAATATAAATCTGAAAACGAAGCACGACTTAATTATTAATGAGTGTGGTGATATCCTTCCTATTCCGTGTTCATGTTTATGTCCAGAAAAAAATACGCACACACGAACGGGGTTGCCCAAGTTTTAGGCGTGCAGTGCTTATAACTATTCTTGGATTTTTTCAAATAATTTAAAATTTTAGATTAAAATGATTATTTGACACAGTTAAAGACTTGAATTTCAAATCCTATCTTTTATTCTTCTAATTAAGTAAAGAATTTCAATGATAAGGGGTGTAGTTCAACTGGTCCAGCTCTAAATTTACTTTTTAGAGGTCACCAGTTCGAGTCTTACAAATCTCAGGATCACTGGAGGTTTACATGGTCATTAGCTTCAAGATCTGTGAGATTAGTCGAGGTGCGCGCAAGTTAACCCAAACATTCATATTAATTAAAAATTAATAATAAGAAATTTCGGCACAAATTACTAGTATACTTGTGCAAGTTTGACACCACAAGAAATCTTGTAAGAGCCTTCATCATTAAACAACAAACCCACATAAATGATATAAAACAAGGCTTTTTAGAAATCTTTAAAATTAAATCTTAATGGAACTAATTGATTCATGATTTTTCCTTAGCTACTCTGAAATCGGATCATGTTCAAGTCTTGTATGCACAGAGCAGGGCATCTGATCCAGGTAGCCTGGTTGTTAGACAAGGAAAGGGCCTTGGAGCTGAATTGGGCTCATTCGTTGACGCACGAAATGCCAGCCTGACAATGGAAAGATATTTGAAAACTAAATTACGAAGCCTGGTCTTTGGCCCACATTATACAATTGCAAGTTCTAAGTCCTTTTCGCAAACTGGAATCAATATGTTTGGACTTCAGCTTTTGGACCAGCCACCGACCATCATCACCAACCAACTAGGATGGGCTCGGCCTACATAGCTGGGCCCAGCCCAATATATAATAATAATATATTAATAAACAATATTATAATATTAAATATTTTAAAAAAAAAAATCCAAAAATCATTTCAAAGTTTTTATGATTTTCTTGGATGTTTTTCTATCAATTTTGCATAATATATGATTATATATTTACACTGTAAAATACAGATCCGATATTAAAATACCTGATTTTCATCAAAATATTTCAAAAAAATTAAAATTCAAAAATCTAAAAAAAATTAAATTAATTTCCTCTTTTTTTTTTAAAAAAAAGAGTTTTAGTTTTCATGAATACGGTCAAATCCTAAAAAATTTCCAAGTATATTTTCATTAAAAAAAATTACATCTTTCTCATATTTTAAAATGCAAAATGGATATCGTAACCAGTTTATAATTATCCATTAGGATTTGATTAAAATATCAAAAACTCTCCACCAATCATTTTGTTCACTTTATATTTAAAGTGTTAGGATTTAGTTAACAATTTTAGTATATAAAGGTATAAAACTACACTGTAGAATATTTTTTCAGATATTAAAAATATAAAAATAAATATAATGTTAAAATTAAAACTTTAGGATGGTTAGAATTTAGCCTGAAAAGACAGAGATTTTCTTATAAAATGAGATTTGTCTTTAACCTAAAAAAAAAAAAAAAAACCTTGCCTATAAAAATAATTAAACAACAATACTATTGAGTTGTTAAAAGGATAAAATGATCCAAGCCATAAGACAATAAATTCTTATACGAGGAAACATAATAATGTGTAATATTGGATATGCTAATCATATCCAAACTAACCTGACATTAAGTATGAGTTTGGATATGCTAATCATATCCAAACATTAATTTGTTTTTTTAATATACAATAAATCCCTAACGTTATAATTTAAAAATGAGTTTTTTTTTAATAAATGATTTACAATAAAAAAAATAATTTAGGTTAGCAACATGTTTTTAAAAAAGATCAAAGCAAATTTTATGAAGATGGGTGGAATTATAAATTGATCAAAAAATTAAAAATTAAAAAACTTTAATTTTTTACTAAATCAAATTTTTAATTTAATTCAGTTTTATGGCAATTGTTTTATTTAAATCAAAAGATTCTTTAAACCAAAATATTTTTTGACTGTAAGTCAAATTAAAAAATCAACTTAGATCAATTTATAAAACCCATAATAAAAATTAAAAAGAATCTTATAAGATTGTTAACTTGTATGCTATAATAAATAATTACATAGCTCTTAAACCTGCGACGAGTTATCCATCAACCATCATCACTGTAGTTCTTTTATATTCAAAGATGCTTTATTTTCTTATAAACTTTTCTCATATTATCTACTTAATTCTCTTATACTTGTTCATTTAAAAGAATTAAAATACAAAATAAATCGGAAATGGAGACGAAAGGAGAGTAGGATTAGGTAAGCACTAGTTAGATGACCCGCGCGATGCCGTGGGTCAATTTTTTTTGTATAAAAAATATTAAAAAAAAATAAAATCTAAAAGTGTTAGGTCTTTCTGCAAATCTATACCTAAGAGTCTTGAGTTTGACTGCAACGCCTGACCCAAGAGTAATATTTATAATATTAATAATAACATTAAACTTGCATGACCCAAGTTTAAGTGGGTCTGGCTGCAATACCAGACCCAATAGCCTTGGATGTGGATCTGGCTGCAAGGCCGTGTCATAAAAGTATGATAATTAAATAAATTAATTAAAAATAAAAAAAACAACAGGAAAAAAAAAATTAATGAAGAAAAAAAAATCTGAATTAACTGGATTAACCCTTCAAACCAGGTTAACCTGTCAAACCTTATATTCGTGTCGTGAAAGTTTGATAACTAAATAAGAAAAAATTGACGGGTTACCCAGAATTAACTCGACTAACCCGTCAAACCCGGGATCCGTGTCATGAAAGTTTGATAACTAAATAGAAAAAAATTTAACATTAACAAACTAAATTAAACAGAAAAAATTAATTAAAAAGAAAAAAAAAATAAAAACGAACAAAAGACATCACCCTTTTCTATGGACTGTACTGTGCAGTCCACAGTCAAAGGCATAAAAAGGGCAAAAAAACAAAAAGAAAAAAAACTAAAGGCATCAGCTGATAATTAAATAGAAAAAAATTTAATATTAATGAACTAAATTAAATAAAAAAATATTAATTAAAAAGAAAAAAACTAATGAAGAAAAAAAAATCTAAATTAACTGGGTTAACCTGTCAAACCTGGGATTCGTGTCATGAAAGTTTGATAACTCAATAGGAAAAAAAACATTTACGGGTTAACCCGTCAAACTCGGGATCCGTGTCATGAAAGTTTGATAATGAAATAGAAAAAAAATTAACATTAACAAACTAAATTAAACGAAAAAAATTAATTAAAAAGAAAAAACATAAAAAAAAATCTGGGTTATCCCGTCAAACCCGGGATCCGTATATTGAAAGTTTGATAACTAAATAGAAAAAAAAATTAATATTAACAAACTAAATTAAACAAAAAAAAATCATAAAAAAACAAAAAAAAACCCGAAAGGCATCAGCTTTTTCACTGTGAACTGCAATGTGCAGTCCACAGTGAAAAGCATAAAAAACCAAAAAAAAAAAAACTAAAGACCTAAGCCTGAAACACTGAGTAATATTTATAATATTAATAATAATATTAAACTTGCACGATTCAAGTTTAAGTGGGTCTGACTGTAATACCAGACTCAAGAGCCTTAGATGTGTGTCTTGTTGTAAGGTTGTGTCAACAAAGTGTGATAGTTAAATAGATCAATTAAAAAGAAAAAAACAAAGGAAAAAAAACCAACATGAGGAAAAATAAACTACTGAAGAAAAAAAAATCTGAATTAATTGGGTTAACCCTTCAAACCAGATTAACCTGTCAAACTTAGGGTTCGTGTCATGAAAGTTTGATAACTAAATAGAAAAAAAAATTGACGGGTTAACTGGGTTAACCCGTTAAACCCGAGATCCGTGTCATGAAAGTCTAATAAATAAATAGAAAAAATTAATCATTAAAAAAGAAAAAAAAACTAAAGGCATCAATATTTTACTGTGGATTGCATTGTGCAGTGCACAGTAAAACACTGATGCGTTTTAGTATAAAAAATCTTGACGAGTTGACCCCGAATTAACTGGGTTAACCCGTCAAATCATATTAACCCGTTAAACCCGGAACCAGTATCATGAAAGTATGATAACTAAATATAAAAAAATTAATTATTAAAAAAAAACTTAAAACCTTAATTTAAAAAATAAAATTTTACTTGGAGTGTACTGTAGACTTGTGTACTGTGAAGTTCACAATAAAAATTAAAAAATAAATGCACTCCACAGTAAAAGCAAAAGGAAAAAAAAAATATAGGTTATTGACTTTGATTGTAAACTGCACTGTGCACTGCACGTAAAACAATAATGTGTACAGTACAATTTATTTGAACCAGAAGGACTGATATCGTACCCTGTGTTTAATTAGGTACGGCCGCAGTAGAAACGTGTTTCTTACGGAACCACAAGAGTCAGATCACCGTGTTTATAATCAAGTCCTCCATCGCACGCGCAGCGCCTCCCGAGCCCCACCACGTTTAGTGGTTTCTTGATCGGTAAATTAGATTTAAAGGCCACATGTACTTTCTGGTTTCTAAGTTTCAGCTGGTGGTTGATAAAAAAAACTTAATTAAGGAGGCCCTACACCGTCGGTCTATTGTGTTAACTTTGCAATAAAAGCAAATCGGTACAAATGTACAATGACTTTGAATGCTAGTTAATTTATGATATGATGTTTTGTATTTTCTTTAAATTATTATAAATAGGTTCTTTCATTTGATTTTTTCTCCAGAGATACCGTGTGTTGTTCATCATTTAATTTAATTTAATCTATAAAAAATAATATTTATGCTGACTATCTTTTTATCTTAAGATTAAATAGGTTAACCTACATGTACACATTCTTCAATTATTAAAGTTTTACAATTATATACTCTAGAAGCTTTGCTAATTGAAGAATAATCAAGAAATATACATTCATCAAATTTAGCATCAAATTTTCCTAAATTATCTTTATTATTCAAAATAAAACATTTTAATTCAAATACATAAAAATAAAAGATATTAAATTTCCTTTCAAACCAAAGCTCTTTATATAAAATAGATGGAATGAAAACTTGATTTGAAACATAACTAAAAATATTAATACTTTTCGTCTAGGCAAATTATATTCATTTTACATAGTTTTTATTTTTTAAGGATGAAATTTTTTTATTTCAACAACTCCATTTTGTCACGGAGTTCTACCTATAATCATCAACAATTATAAAAGCAAATTTTTTATCTCCAAGACTTGAAGCATATATGAGACTGAATAAGAGCTTGTTTAGGAATGCGGTTGCGGCTGCGACGTTTCTAAAAAATTTGAATTTTTTTTTTACTAAAATTTAATATGATTTGTATGTTTTGGATCGTTTTGATGTGCTGATGTCAAAAATAATTTTTAAAAAATAAAAAAACATCATTGACATGCATTTTGGCACGAAAAGTTATTTGAAAAGCATCCGCAACCACACTGCCAAACACGCTTTAAGTCTATATGAAGAAGTTCAAGTGCACTATTTATAGAGACTTGATTTTTGGCTTTTAAGTGAGCTTTTTACTTGCTTTTTATATTGACAAGGATCACATTCATATTATTCCCTCCTTGTATTTAAGATGTGGTAAGCCCTTTAGAACAACTTTTTATATATATATAGTTTTCAAATCAATTTCATGTTGGTATGTCCAAGTCTTTGATACACTTTACATTTTTAGTAATTTTATTTGTATCAATCACATAAGTGTTTTCAAGTCTTTTTCCAATAAAAATTATTTTATTATCAACAATACAAATAATCTAGCAATATAAAAATTCAAATATAACTATCTCGTGGCTAATACTAAGTAAATTATACTCTAAACCATCAACAAATAAAGCATGCTCCATAATAGAGGAATCCCAGGAGCAGTCGTCTTTTTTACTTGTTCACTTAAAAGAATTAAAATACACAACAAATTGGAGAAGGAGACGAGAGGAGAGAAGGATTAGGTTAAAAATGAATAAATAATATAAATTAATCTTAGCTCTTTGTGAAATTATAAATTAATCTAAGTTAGGTGTCCAGCGGCATTCATAAGGCTGGCTTTGGGGTGATACACCGGAGAATTTAAAGCTCCTTCGTGGTTTGTTGGGCACATTAATATTCCACACAATGTGCATGAGTCATGATCATTTGACACATACTATTTGTTGGCTGCATTTAAAGTCCACCATCCCTCTCTCTCTTCCTGGCAAGTCTGTCTACAGCCCATCGATGTTTCTTTTTCTTTTTTTCCTTGTACATTTTATATTTTTCTTTTCAACCCCTCGAATATATTTATTTATATGAATTCTATTACATACTTATTGCAATTTAGAGATCACTATTTTTGTTTTTTTTTTTTACCTGGATTCTTTTTCTAAAAAAAAAACTAAAAATAGAGTAATAACCCAGTACCCTGAGGTCTAGTCAAGTGCTGAGCCCGGATATATATGGGTTCGGCAAGTTGCCAGATCCATTATTTCTGGATTTAACTAAGCTCTGAGCATATGATATTTTTTTAATATTGAAGGATGAAACCGAGAAAAAATAATCAATTTAAAATTTTTTCTGAAGTAAATAAAATAGCAATACCGAATCGAGATAAAATTGTAAAAAAATTAAGATTAAAAAATTACCTTAAATAAAACAAATACAATCAAAAGAATAGAGACTCAATCTGACATATGAAAAAATTATAGGAGGATGAAATTGAGAAAGAAAATTCAATTTTATAAATTATTTTATATAAAACAAATAGTGATCAAAAGAGCAGGAACCAAGTATGAAATAAAAATAAACTGAAAGGCTGCTTTGAAACTTTAGAGGGCTAGTTATAGAAATTTAGGAGGAGAGAGAAAATAAAATAAAAATCATCTACACCAAATCAGAGGTTTGTTGACCATAAGTGTCGCTTAGAAATAGAGGGTAATTGCGAGGACTTGAACCCCACCCTTATGCAACATATGTCTCCCAAAAAGCAGACAACCATTCATGCAATAACATGTGCAACACACATATCAATCATTTTTTTTTTAATAATGTTTATTTTTATTAAACTACCAAAAATCCCATAAATGTACTTGATTATAACAAAAAAAAATCATAATGAAAAGACAAAAGAACACTTGAACTCAAGTTTTAAAAAGTGATATTAAGGATAATTCAATAATTTCACCATGCTTGAAAAAATTGAAAAGATAAAAAAAAACCTTCTTAATGTTAGTTTATTTTATTTTTTGTTTTTAAAGGTAATTAAATCATTTTACTTTTCTAAAAAAATATGAGAAAACCAATTCATTCATATCAATTTAATAATGACTAATAAATCATATAAAAAATATCATATTATCTTGATTTTATTTGAAAAAAAATGGTTGTTACACTATTTTAATTTATAATATAATGAATCTAGAGTCACAGTGTTTTGATGATACCTTTTAGTTTTTTTTCCATGAAAAGCGAAACCCTAGGAGGAGCTGTCTCTTTTATTTCTTCACTTAAAAGAATTAAAATACAAAATAAATTGAAAAAGGAGACGAAAGGAGAGAAGGATTAAGCTAAAATGAATAAAGAATATAAGGGTCAAGTAAGTATTTATTGAAACTAGAAGGACTAATATCATATCCAGGGTTTAATTAGGTACGTACACAATACAAGAGTGTTTCTTACGGAACCACGAGTCAGATAACCGTGTGGCTGTCTGTGGCACCACCATGTCCTCCATCGCACACGCAGCGCCACCCAAACCCTACCATGTTAACTCGTTTTTGTATTGGAAAATTAGATTTAAAGACCTCATACGAGCCTGAGGTTGTTTATATAATAATTATTAGAGGTTTATATGGTCATTAACTTCAGAGCTCGTAAAATTAATTAAGGTACGCGCAAACTGTCCCGAACACCCATATTAAATTAAAAAAAAAAATTAGATTTAAAGGCTACATGTAGTTTCTGGTTTCTAAGTTTCAGCTGGTAGTTGATTAAAAACTTAATTAAGGGGGCCCTACAACGTCAATCTGTCGTTATGAATTTTATTAAATTTTAATATGATGTTTTGGGATTTCTTTAAGATATTCGGAATAATAGGAAATTCTCCCATCAAATTTGTTCCCTCTCCTAAACAAGGATACATTTATTTGCAACGTTGTTACAAATAATAAAAGAAAATGAAGAAATTTGTGAGGTTGATATTTGAATACTAAAACTTGATATTATATATTAATATATAAGGAGTTTTGGGGTTATAATAAGGAGAATTTAAAGCTCGGGCGCTTAATGGGTACATTTCATTATCAGAAAATAAAAAAAATATTGAAAAAAATATTTTGATGGCATATAAAAAAGATTTCATCAATATTGAAAAATGCTAACATAAAAGGTAATGGAATAATACTGTGAAAAAATAACTTGTCCAGTTTTTATTTCATCTGCATTTTTCAATACCAACAAAATCATCGTGAAAATATTTGATCTAAAAAATCATTTTTTACCATCTATTTCCTATTAGAAATTCCAACACCATTTATTTTTATGATAGAAAATTTTATTTATTTATTTGATAAAAAATAATGAAAGAAAATGACGAGGAACTTAATAAAAAAATATAATAAAACAAGAAAAAGGATAAGATTTTTTTAAAAGAATGACAACTAAGATTGGATAAAAAAATAAAATAAAATACTGAGGGACAAAATTGAAAGAAAAAACAAATTAAGAAAAGGATAAAAAAGAGCAATTCCAAAAATAAGGACTAAATCTGGAAAAAAAGAAATGAAATAAAATATCGAGGGACAAAATTGAAAGAAAAACAAACCAAGAAAATTATAAAAAAAAACAACAATCAAGAGAATGAGTACCATGTTTGATATAATAACAAAACAAAATCAATGAAAATGGATGAAAATGAAGAAAAAATCCAAAACAAAGAAAGAGCAATTAAAAGAAAGAGGATCATAATTGAATTTTTTTCACCATTATTTTTTTTTATCAAAATAATATAAATTTTACTTTTTAGTTGAATAAAAAATCAAGTTATTAGTTAGGGGAAAATCATGTTAACACCCATTGATTTTTATTTTTGCCATTATTTTTTTTTATCAAAATAATGTCATTTTACTTCCTGCAAAATAAAAAACTCGATTGACCCTGGTAACCCTGATCACTCGACCCAACCCATGACTCGGGAGATGATGGGGGTCGACTCCTAAGCCGGGTTTTAAAAGCATGATAAAAAAATAAGCACTAAATATGAAATGAAAATCCAATAAAATTAAACAATGACTGATGAAATTGCGAAAAAAAATTAATCAATAAGAGAACTAAAAATAACAGGAATTACAATCATAAGAATAATGAACGAATTCAACAAAAAAAAGAATTAAAATCAAATGATAATGGATTAAATTGAAAAATAAATTCCAATTAGAAAAAAAAAGATTAAAAGCAAAATAAATAGGAATAAAAAAATGAGGATCAAATTTGACAAAAAACATAAAAAAATCAAATGTTAAGGGATGAAATTAAAAAATAAATAAATCAGATTCGATACAATTAGAAAATTGAGAACCATTTTGCAACTTTACAAGGTTAACACATCTTTTGATATAGAGGAGAGAGAAAAGAGGGGTGGAGAAAATTTTTTGCTTGAACTCCGCTGCGCCACGAATGATGACATGTGTTGGCCCACCGTGTGGAGGGCGACATGACACTTCGGATGCCGTTGTTAAAGACCACTAACAACCACTGGGAGGAGCCTCACGCGCCACTCAAAAGGCGCGAGCGCCTTCCACTTGCTGGCGAGTGCTCTGCGCGCCCCAACTACTTTTTTTTTTGAATTACAGAAAGATCATAACATTCATGACCCCACATGATAATTTAAAAAAAATCTAAAAACACCCCTTGACCTTAAACAAGAAAAAGTTAATTCCAAGGGTTATTACAGAGAGCAAAACACTCCTAATCCCATGTGATAATTGCAAAAATAAACCTAGGTTTGAGAAACCAAAGATACCCTTTACCCTTAGAAAATATTTTTGACCCCAAGAGCTATTTGGTAATTAGACTATGAAAAAATATGAAAATTAAGAAATGACCATTGAACATAAAACCTTTTTTTTTCCTTCTAAAATCATGGGCGTAATTATACTAAGCAACAAAATGTAAAAATACTATTCCACTCTTATATGTATTTTATATTTTGATATCTTTGAAGGACAAATTAATCGTTTTATTATGAATTGCACTGTGGACAATCCACAATAAAATACTGATACCTTTTAGTTATATGTTAAACATTGAAGAAATGTTTTTTCATATTTTTCACGATTTTTTTATTTTTATATCTTTTAGTTTTCCAAATTTAATAGTAAAAATTAAATTGGGTAAAATTATTAGTCTAAATATGATGTAAACATAAACATTAAAATGATAAAATATTTAAAGAGATATTTATATAAAAAAATTAATTTATTTCCATCCCTATCTTTTATCTTCTTTAACCTTCCTTGCTAGAAAGAATAAAAAAAATAGTTAAAAAATATTCTTAAAATCAAGACAAAAATTAATTATTATTTCCATCTCCACCATAAAATATATTTCTTATTGGTTTATTTGATATTATAATAGCGGTTGTTTTTTTATAAATATATTAATTATTTTTTAAAATTTATTTTTAACATTAACACATCAAAATAATTTTAAAAAATTAAAAAATTAATTTTAAATAAAAAAACCCTATAATAGAACGTAAAAAAAACAAACACGTATTTTGAATTAATTACCAATTTGGCACAAACCGTGAGCTGAATTCTTCAACTGCCCAACCAAAGAGTCATTAATTTCTAGGAGCATGAGGCCACCACTCCAGCTGTGTGCCAAATGACAAGGGAGGAGAGGAAATGAGACAAAAACATGGAAGTGTGAGCTGCTAAATAAAGATTGATTAAGAACTTCAACTGTATTTTTGGTCCTTCCTTCAAGCTATATATATGTGGGTGCCTCCATAAAGATATCGCAGTTACGAGTAATAGATATACAGTGTTAGTCGAGTCTTTAAAGGAAAAAATCAAAGAGAGAGAGACTGAACTTGATACTCTCTTCCTTTCATCTCTCTCTCCCCCTCTTACCCTCTAAGGGTTGCTCCATCTGGAGCTTGCGTTCATGTTTTTTCGCTTCATTTGTGGTGTAGCTAACCACTTTGAGCCATAACCAGGGAACTATCTTTTTACCCAACAAGATAAAGCTGCTTACAGGAGCAAAATTGAGACATATACTCCAGTAAAAACTCAAGAAAAAATTGAAGAAAACCGTTGAAGATCAGGTGCTTTACTGCAAAAAAATGGCAGGTCCTTTGTCAGCTTGGCCTTGGGAGAACCTGGGCATTTATAAGGTATAGGAACTTTCACATATCCTTGATCAAGAATTTCTTTTGCTCAGAAATTTAATGAAGTATTATCAATGTATGTTTTTCTTCATTGTTTAGTTTGTTGTTATGCTTATGCTCTCTCTCTCTCTCGTGTATTATGTGTGAAGTATCTGCTATACGGACCTCTTCTTGGTAAAGTCTTGTATACAAGGACTCAAGAGGGTTCTTTCAAGGGTGATTGGTGTCTCCATATTTTGATTATATGTATTGCTAGAGCTCTTCTTCATCAACTGTGGAACAGTTTTGTCAACATGCTTTTCCTAACACGTACTCGCCGGATTAATCGACAAGGCTATGATTTCAAGCAGATAGACAAAGAGTGGGATTGGTACAAGCTTCTCCTGACACGATCTCATCTGTGTTTTTAATTAAAATTTAAGATTTGGCACAATTCATAATTATAGCTGCTTTTATTTTTGCTGGTTATTTTTACAGGGATAATTTCATACTTCTTCAAGCTCTCATTGCTTCCATTTCATGTTACATCTACCCACCATTTATTGTAAATGTTCCTCTATGGAACACAAAAGGTTTTATTACCATTTTGACACTCCATGTGGGAATTTCAGAGCCCCTGTACTATTGGGTTCACAGATGCTTTCATAAAGGTTATCTCTTCACCCAGTACCATTCAACCCACCATTCTTCTCCAGTGTTGCATCCTTATACAGGTAGGAAAAAGAATCAGTATGATATGTCACAGATTTTGACAGAATCGAAACTTCATTTTATGATCAAGATATTTCTTTTTTGGTAATTCAGGTGCAAATGCAACCTTTTTGGAGCATCTTGCTCTATCCACAGTCATTGGAATTCCAATAATTGGATCTCATATGATGGGATACGGATCAAGAAGCATAATTTATGGGTATCCCCTGGTGTTTGATTTTCTTAGATGCTTGGGGCATAGCAATGTGGAGGTTGTTCCTCTTCAATTGTTTGAGACCCTTCCCTTTCTTAGATATCTTCTCTACACTCCAACGTAAGTAGTAATCTTTGCAATTCATATAATTAAGAAACAAAAAGTAGCACTAACATTTGCTCTCACAGCACTGTACTATCGTGGAGGAGAATCCATTCCATATGTTGGCATTCTTGATTAATTTATAGAGGCCCTACTATATTATGTAACAATAGGGTGAGGTTGGTGAGGAAATACTTGCAATCTCCAATTAGACATTAATCCAACCCAAATATCAAATATATCCCGTTTCAATTTTGCATTTATTTAATTTTATTCTTAAACAAATTTTTTTTTTTTTTAATTATGACTTATGTTAACTTTGTTCTGGTGAGTGATACAGATACCACAGCCTGCACCATACAGACACGGGCACCAATTTCTGCCTCTTCATGCCATTCTTTGATGCAATATGGAAGACACTTAATAACAAGTCTTGGGAACTACACAGGAAATTGAGCTCAGATGCAGGCAAGCCACACACTATAGTAGTACTCCTCTATCATACAATAAATGGGACTGGGATATCAAGTTTTGTGCCTAAAAGATTTAAGCTAGTCAATCAACAATAGATCCATGCAGCAATGATGACAATAAATTGAACATTGATAATAGGGGACCATCGATCAAGTGGCTCCATAAATTTGATGGAACCCATTGCGCTAATAGTGCACCTCAAAATGCTGTAGACAGTAGAGCATCGCACATGCACAGAGTTACAATCAATAATGGAAATCTAGAACTACTCTTTAGGGATGGCACTTGGTTAAGGAAATTGTAGAGTTAAAAGCGTCTCCTTTTGCCATTCTGACATGCTTCATGATTCTAATATCCTTTTTTTTTTTAGTGATTTTTGCATTTCCCCTTTCTTTTCAGAGTTGAAGCTTAAAAAGTCAAGATTTTTGACAAATGATTTGCTGTAATGCAGGAAAAGACAGGAGAACTATACCTGATTTCGTTTTCTTAGCACATGTTGTGGATGTATCATCTTCAATACATGCCCCTTTTGTCATACGATCGTATGCTTCATTGCCTTACCAGATGAGGCTCTTTTTACTGTTTTGCTGGCCTTCGGCATTTATTGTTATGCTTATGATGTGGGTCTGGTCTAAGACCTTCCTAGTCTCTTTCTATAATCTCAGAGGCAGGTTGCATGAGACATGGAGCGTTCCTAGATTCGGCTTTCAGGTTTGCTTCAAATTTTGGCCTTGAATTCTCTGCAGTAACCCATTGTTGAAGCTTGCTAGGAAATTTCTTATGCAAATTTTTTTTATGCAGTATTTCTTGCCATTTGCTAAAGAGGGTATCAACAAGCACATAGAACAGGCCATTCTCAGGGCTGATAGGCTCGGGGTCAAGATCATTAGCCTTGCTGCATTGAACAAGGTTGGTAATTAAATTAATGGTAAAATTCATTTTCTCTTCCCTTGCTATTTATATATATATATATAGATTTTGTCCTTGCCATATCGTACTTGTTTTGAAAATTAAAAAAGAAAAAAAATTACTTCTGGTGATTTCTGATAGGAATACTAGACATCAACCATGTTCTGAATTGAAAAAAAAATAAAAAATCCGTGCTGGAAAAGGTAGGTTCACCTTTTTTTTTTATAACTTTTGGCAGTCCGGTAAATGCAAATTCAGAAGCAAATAGTCTCCATCAATCATGTTCTCCTAAAATACTGTACATGCTTAAGGGATTCGAGTTCATCGGGACCCATTAGTCAGTCATATTGGTTGCGGTTTGTGTCCGAAAAGGCCAACGCCGTAAATTAGTGAATGAAGGTTCATCAAAATAATTGATGTTGCCAGTCTCTTTATTTAGTCATTTATGGTGGTTGCTGTTTTCTTTCTTTATTTAGATACTGACGCATCAAAACATTATAAAAACATATATTTTTACAAGTAAAAAATAATAACGTTTCCCCCAAAATCTGTGTGCAGAATGAAGCTCTGAATGGAGGTGGTACACTGTTTGTGAACAAGCACCCAAACCTTAGAGTTCGAGTTGTCCATGGAAATACCTTAACTGCTGCAGTTATTCTCAATGAAATCCCTGAGGATGTGAAAGAAGTGTTTTTAACAGGAGCGACTTCCAAACTTGGAAGAGCTATTGCCCTCTACCTCAGCCAAAGGAGAGTAAGAGTCCTAGTAAGTGTTCCCACACTACCAATCTTCTTCATTAAATTTTCTTATTTCAATATATAATTTACAAATTGTAATGGCTATATATAAGTATGCATCTTTGGTTTTGATGGAGAAAAACAAATACTGCAGATGCTGACTTCATCAACAGAAAGATTTGAAAAAATTCAGAAAGAGGCCCCACTCGAATATCAAAGTTATTTTGTCCAAGTGACAAAGTATCAGGCTGCTCGTAGTTGCAAGGTACTGTGACCAAAAACTATTTATGATATTAAAGCTTGTTTCAGGAAAAAGAAAAGAAGAAGAAGAAGGCTTATTTCTGCTTTATAATGAAGAGGGTTGCGCTGTTTGCTCTAAATATCAAACTGGATTTATGTGAATTTGAATGTGATGTGCTGAATTTGGAACCCAATTGTAGACCTGGATCGTGGGAAAGTGGATCACACCAAGGGAGCAAAGTTGGGCTCCAACAGGAACACATTTCCATCAATTTGTGGTGCCCCCCATTTTTTCCTTCAGAAGAGACTGCACTTATGGTGATCTTGCAGCCATGAGACTACCTGACGATGTTCAAGGGCTTGGAAACTGCGAGGTAACAAGCTTCTTCAATTTTTTTTTTCTTTGAGAAGTATAGCTTCTTCAATTATTTGATAGAGAATTAAATGCATCAACAGTTTCTGCTTCAACTTCATAGACTTTTCTAGCATATCATACCTAGTGCCCACATACGGGCCCCGACTCTCATTACTGAATAATACTGATAATCTCCATGGAAAAAAGAAAATTGAGCCCCTAGCTACAGCCAACACAGTCGTCATGATGAGCAAGCTACCTTGCTTAGGTTAGTTACGTGTTGCTGTTTGATTAATTAGCATTTTGGTGGATGATGTAACAGTATACCATGGACAGAGGAGTAGTCCACGCATGCCATGCAGGTGGTGTGGTTCACCTGCTAGAAGGCTGGACTCACCATGAAGTTGGGGCACTTGATGTCGACAGAATCGACGTGGTTTGGAATGCTGCATTAAAGCATGGCTTGAAACCAGTCTCAAACTCCATCAAACAAAACTCCATGTGAATGCCTTGTTATGAAGAAACCAAGGATTTAGAGACATAAATGGTTTTAAGCTGCAATTCATAGGCGATATATATTTTGTCATCTGTACTTCCAAAATCCGATCTGCATGTTAATGAATGGAGCAGAAGTTACCGCTTTTATTTTATTTCTGTTGTCATGAAATTCTAAATAGTAATTAAAGATGTTCTGGATATAATAAATATTCAAATTTTTAGATGGTTATTGTAATCTATTTATTTATATATATAAAAAGTAGTAAAAGAAAATCACATGTCCATGGTCAAGGCGTGTTCTTAGTTTGCGCGTAAAACTTTTTTTTTCATAAAAAAATATCTATTAAATAAATCTGTTCTCCAGCTTCTTTTTATTCAGGACGTAACATTACTTAAATCAAGTTATTTTATGAGTTAGTGGATTCAGTGATTTAAATAGACCCATATAATAAATCTAAATTATATATATGTAAGGTCACTAAAAATCTGGTATTTTTAATATTACTAAATTAATTCAGTCTGTTATTTTTATGCCCCTGGCACTAAAGAGAGGCCTTGAAATATGGAGCGCTATGACAACCTAGATAATGAAAAGAAATACTCTCGTCAGTTGTAAACTTTTTTTTATTTTTTGAGGTTTTAGTAAAATTATATTTTTATCACATTAAATTAAAAAAATATTAGAAAATAACTTGTAACATCCTTTTCAAAGTACATCATTTAAAATATTTGATATAATGTGTTTTTTTATAATATATTTAAACCCGAATGACCCGATAAAACTTAGTAGAGACTTGTTTTTTAAATGTGTTTTTTTTTCTAGCTAGAGATTTTTTTTTTATATTTTTCAGTTGGTTACTATTCTATTTCAAAGTTCACTATATAAATACTAAAATAATATTTTATTTTTTTAATATGGGATTTGAAGCTATTCAGTATATATACTCTATGTTTACAAGAAAAAAAGTTATGTTTTTTGAATGTAAGATAAAAAATCTTTTTGATTTAAATACTTCAACTTAAAAAATAAGATAATATCTTTCTAATATGAGATAAAATTGTTTTTGAAATAATCTTTTAAACTTCATTATTTACAACATATATAGTTTATATTCACATGGATTGTTTCTTAATTTTTTCATATGAAATATTAAAACCTCAAATATTTTTTTTAAAATTTTTCCAGGTCAACCTATGTAATCTCGCAGTTCATTTTGTCTAGAATTTTCAAAATAGGTTGTTACAGTTTCTTAAATTTTTTTTATCCATGTTACATCAATTTAAAAAATCACATCTCAAATAATTATCTCTAGCAAATCACTCAAAATCAATTAATTTCAATACCTAAATAAATATTCTTAACTATGGTAACTATATAATCAATTTATAAGTTGGGTTTGGAAAAAGATTTGCAGGAGAAGGGAGGAGACAGTAAAAGGAGAAAGAGGAAGACAAGGTGATTATCAGATAAGGATGTTGGTAACAAGTCAGTATATACATAAAGAAAGAGCTAGAAATTTTCAATAAGATCCAAACTTGATTTGTAATATATATATATATATATATATATTAATTTTATTTTATATTAAATAAAATTGGAGTGGAATTAATTAAGCCCCAAAAGAAAGTTAAATTACATAACATTATAAATCTTTTATAGAAGAAAAGGATGCACATTTATAGAAGAGTTAGGGAGAAAAAATAAGATAGTAATATTTTTATTATAATAATACAAGCATAGGATAATATACTTTTAATTAAAAAATCAATATCTTAGTTTAAACAACAAATGCATTAACCCGTTTATATATATATATATATATTTTCATTTTTAAAATTTTCAGTGCACAAGTAAGAAATTAATATAGACATGGCCAAGACTACATGTATATGTAGCCTCTAGCTAGTTATGGCCCCAGTAAATAGGTAAGAAATTAATCTGCTTAGGTCCAAGAAAGCTTTTTCTACTCGTCATTATTGCTGGCCAATAATACAAGAAATTAATCTGCTAGTTATGTACACATTAAAAGCAACTACAATTACATTCTTAATCAGACTATAAACCAATCAAACATAATTATTACTGGCAAAAAAGATAGAATATGATAGCTGATTTATAAAAACAAAGCTAAATAATAAAAAAAAAAGATGAATAATATTTTATTAAGATTTTTCTTATAAGATAAATCTTTCTAGTTTTTTTTTTTTTTTTTTTTATATCTCTCTCAACTTGTGTTTTATGTTTAAGATTATAAATTTATTTATAGGCCTCAAGTTCTAGCTAATCAATGAATTAAACTATTCAAAGAAATCCTAATTTAATAAAGAATATAACATTCTAACTAAACAAGAATAGTAATAAACTAGTCTATTACAAATTCTTCTTCATCAAGTATTTCTATATTAATTAGGATTTCTCTTTTAATTAATATTAAAATTTTTATTAACTCTAAATTCTATTATTTTAAATCCTAGTTGATATTGAAATTTATATGTAATTGAACTTCAACAATTATTGCTACTCTTTATATGTAATTTTCTGCAGCTTAAAGACCCTCGAACTCCAATCTGCTTCAGCTTCTGTGAAGGGAGTCCTCTGCTCATGTGCTGTTCATTCATTTGGCTCATGCCCATCATGTTCTTGACAGGAAACTCATGTTACCTTTTGGAATCTAAACCCCTTCATTTGGCTCCAGACTCGCTTCCACTGTTCCAGTAATTCCATCATATTCTTTCCTCACAATACGTCACTCGCTTGCAAGCTTTGGATTTGAGCTATCCAACTCTGTAAATTATCATCAGCTATATATTAGCAAATCAAGACCCAGTAGGTTCAATCACCGAGAGGGTATATTTTTAGTTCTGAAACAGTGTAGAGCAACCTTCTAGCAGGTGAACTCCACCACCGGTCCCTGTTACAGGTTCCGCCAAAATACGAAATAATCAAACACAACACGTAACTAACCTGAGCAAGGTAGGGCCTCCATTTTCTTTTTTCTATGAAGATGATCAGTATTCAGTAATGAGAGTCGGGGCCCGTATGTGGGCACTGGGATATGATATGCTAGAAAAGTCTATATATGAAGTTGAAGCAGAAACTGTTGATGCATTTAATTCTCTATTAAATAATTGAAGAAGCTTGTTACCTCGCAGTTTCCAAGCCCTTGAACATCGTCAGGTCATGGTTATCTCTTCTGAAGGACAAAATGGGGGGGCACAACAAATTGATGGAAATGTGTTCCTCTTGGGGCCCAACTTTTTTCCCTTGGTGTGATCAACTTTCCCACGATCCAGGTCTACATTTGGTTCCAATTCAGCACATCACATTCAAATTCACAAAAAACCAGTATGCTATTTAGAACAAACAGCCCAATCCTATTCAGTATAAAGCAGAATTAAGCCAATTAAAATTAAAAAAAAAAATGTTTGGCATGGAGAATTCAACGAAACAGTGTAATTCAACGAAATAGTGTAATTACTCAGTTATGAGTCATACCAAAAAAATGTTCACACACAAAATTCACAATCATATAAAATAGAAATATTCAATTTTTATTTTTATTTTTATTTTTATCTTTGAGCAATAAAATCAAGTTTTTTAAAGGTAGCTGGTTGAAGAATAATGAATTACCTAAGATAGCAAGAGACAAGGTTGACGAATCCAGTTTTCTCACTATCACTGCATAACATCACGAAACAAAATTAAGAAATTATAAGTAGATATGAGATCTTTTGGCTTCATCATCTCATTAACGAAACTGCCATGACTGTGGGTGACTAATCTGCCATATTGTATAGATAATAATAATAATAATAATAATAATAATAATAATAATAATAAAGCATTTATGACAATAAAGCTTCTTTTTTTTTTTTATTGTCACAAGATGTTCTTACCAAATTATTATCGATTCGGAAATAACACAAAGAACTTCTTGGAAGGTAAAGCTAAAATGAATATTGCAATTAAGGTTATCAAAAACATATTTTTGACATGATACGGAAAATATAAAATAAATTCGGATTGTAAAAACAAATCGTAAAATCGTAAGGAAATTTTTTTCATACATAGTTCAAGCACCTTAAAATACATGGTTCAAATAAAAATTTATATATAGTTCAAGCATCTTAAAATATATGGTTCAACAATTCAATATCTATACCTTGTTTCCATCCCACGTCAAGTTTATTACCAGAATTTTTTTTCTAGATGCCATAAGTTCAATAATTCAAGAATCAACTCAAATCAGCTTTGTAATTAATCCAAACATAATATGATTCTAATTAATTTTTTATTATAAAAGAAGTACCATAATATATATGTTATACATAATATATTTTTTTATTTTTAATATTAATACATCAAAACAATCAAAAATATAAAAATAATTAATTTATAACTGAAAAAAATTAAAAAAAAACTTTCAGAACACGACAAACACTACCTGACCAGGCTAGAAATAGCTTTTGTTTATAACATTAGTGACGAGGGACTGGGACACTATTGGACTGTGAGTTATTAAAAAAGTTAAGTTAATAAGTAATTAAGGAGTAGTTAATCAAGGGAGGTTAATTATGCCGTTGAAGTGAAGGCAAGAGGGGATATACTGGGAATCGAGCCTGACAAGGAAGTCTGCCATGTCATCTTTTTCGGGGTGTAGCTGGCAGCAATGTCTTTTGTGTGGACAAATGGCATACCATTATTGGTCTGGAGGAAACATATATTGCATTATTGTAGTGCAGTATATGTTTTTGTTGAAATCATAAAATGGGTACCAAAATCGTGATGTTTTGTGATTTCTTTCACTTGATTTCAACTCGATTTTATTAATTTTCGAGTTTTTAAAATGATTCTGCACATTAAGTATATATTAACTCGTAAAATCATATGATTTTACAAGTTGAATCGCGATTTTAACAACTTTGATTGCAATGCTAATATTATTGGGTGAAGAAGTGTACGATGAAGTTTCGAACATTGTATTTTTGGTTTTTATTTTGGTAAGCAAAATTTTTTTAGTTTTGGTATGACTCATAACTGAGTAAAACAAAATATTTTTTGAGAGTTTTTTTATTGAAAGACCAATGTCATCCGCTATAATTTAGATGTCATGCATATCAAGAAAAATATGTTCAACAACATTTTTAACATGATCATGGACGTATAAAGAAAAACAAAAAAGAATATAAAAGCTAGAATGAATCTAGCTTTGTAATGTGACCATGAGAATATAAAGTTGGTTAATGATGAGTTATGTGTTGCAAATCTCAAATACACATTCGTATTAGACAAGGATGCACAACTATTTATCTATAAATGGTTTAAGAGTCATGTGTTTATGCAAATATTCATTCCAATTACTTATAGAGATTTATTGCCAAAAGGGATATGAAATACACTTACAAAAATTAATCACATTTTTAAAGATATTTTTCCAAACAAGTTGTATATTTAACATATGGAGTAGCTTGAAAAGAACATTATTAAGATAATTTACAAACTTGAAATGATCTTCACTCCGTTATTCAACTCAATAGAGCATCTACCTATTAATGTAGTGTATATATGAGGTAAAAGTTGGAGGTTTTATACAGTATAAATGAATGTATCCATTCGAGAGGTTAAGGATTACATATATCCTTAGTAATTGGCAATTGTTTTTTTTAA
>Ga0307517_10003913_pt1 | contig 23085 bp, 26 predicted proteins | sample 23_EM_MG_FD_194515 | JGI IMG/M metagenome (GOLD analysis project Ga0307517, IMG submission 194515) | Populus trichocarpa ectomycorrhiza microbial communities from riparian zone in the Pacific Northwest, United States - 23_EM | ecosystem: Host-associated > Plants > Roots > Unclassified | place...
CGGAAAACTGATAAGGGAAAACGTACCATCAAATCCAGTCATGTAGGCCACTCCGAATCCATTTGGAACGACTTCTCCCCATCCGTAGGCTTCAAAAATTCCACTAAAGACCGCGGACGTGCTCAACACCCAATGTTGACTCCTCTTGAAGACTGGGTCGTCAAACAATGCAACGGTCCCGACCTCATCCTTCTCCATCGACTTCTTCAATCCCATCAGATGCCTGTCGAAACCTTGGCCAGAGCCAGCGGCCTTGGCGGTCTCGATATGCTTCTTGGCTGCTTCCGCAAACAAGGCCTTGCGCTTGCTCCAGGGAGCGTGCGGGTCGAGCATAGACTCGACAAAGGCGTCCGATTCGGAGGAGACGGTTCGGATAACTTCGGTTCGTCCCTTATAGAACTTACGAGTCGTACAGGACTCGTAAGTGCCGCCCTGGCGTTTCTGACCAATTGACCGAAGGAGACGAGCGTAAGCCAGTTGAATGATCATCTGAGCCCACGAATCCGGGGACGTTTGGAACCTCTTGATGGCTGCTTTGCCGTACTTGGTGAGATGGAAAGACATGGCCTGGGAGTCGACAAGTTCGAAAGCAGCAGCGGTGGCATTCTTGATGGCTCGCTCTGTCTGAGGGGTGACGTGGAAATCGAGGGCCACTGGAACAGCGGTCGAGGTCTCGGAACCTTGGTCGAAGGCGGGATCCTTAATCATCTTGACTACCTGGTCGCACAACACAACCTAGGAAGCGGATAAGAATGTTTCCACATGAAATGACCGGGGGGCTTACGGTGGGGGTTCCATCCATTACAGAGTGCTCACCCATCAGTCCTGCCTTGGCATTATCGAAGACGATGAACTCGACCGGCTTATCTACCCATCGGTTGCGGAGACCGAGCTGAACACCCTTGTCGTTCGAAGTTACCGCGCCATGCCACAGACTGCGAGAGAAATCTATTATGTTTGAGGGTTTCTCTGTGTCGAGGCAGACGATGAAAGCTGAGGAGTGGATAGTGTCGATGACGTTGGCGTTGTGGGGGTCGGAGCGGAGATGCTCGTAGTCCTACAAAAGAACTCGGTAAAAGGGATATGACAAACTTCACAGATACTCACCTTAGCCCAGATATCCCGATTTGACGCAGTGAGCGTGCCAATTGCGGGGTATTCGTGAGTTGTGTTATCCAAGATGTGTTTGATTTGCCTGTTGAGGGGTTAATTCCGGCCAAGGGCTCGAAAATCACTCCCCCACCTCTCCAGATCCTGCGAGCTAAGCAGCTGGCCATCTTTGAACGGATCTAACCGCCAGAAACGCCCCTTCCTCATGAGGATAACATGCCCAGAGTCTCCAGTATCGCCTTCCCGAGCGTACGTCAGGCTCCAGTCCTTCCCGCCTGTACCGGGCACACGACAACAGTCGAACATCCACCTAACAACACGGTCCATGAAAATTAAGAGTGAGAGGGAGGATATATGCGGCTAGAAGCAGCGTACCTCCAGGTGTCCATGCAAAAAGGATCCCCCTTGGGACCTTCGGGCGGGACCTGACCCAACTTGAACTTTTTTCGGAAGAGCATTCCCGCCCTAATCAAGTTGGCAGCCCGGGATACTGGAGTCTGTGGTAGATGGGACGGTTGGTCCTCGAACCCATCTAGCCCCAAGGTCAGACCGGGTTCACAAGAAAACCACGACGTCGGACACTCACAGAAGTATGATACGTTGACCACCACGGAGTCTCTGTATGCCAAGTACGCATCATTATCCCACCACTCCTCAAGCCAATGGTCGGTCTCATCGCGCCTCTTCAAAAGGCGTGTATGGAGCTCGGGAGCCAGCGCTCTCGCGAAATCATCAACCTTGGCCACGGCCGCATGGTACTCCTCCGGGTAATGTGCGATAGGCTTCAAGGATTCTTTGAGCTTCCTCAAGGTTTGTTCGAGTTCCGGGACCGGTAGCTTTGGCAATCTAGCTTGAGCGGCGAAGGTCGGACCAGGTAGGGACAGCGGGGCCTTGGACTTCCAGTTTACTGGGGGCATCGTCGAAGGGGTCGACGAAGAAGTTGTAATCCCACGGACCCGGAACCCGAACCGGAGCAGTCGACCGTTCGTTAGCGAGTTTGGAACCTACGGACCAATTATGTGAGCCCTGGCAGATGTGGCGTCTAACACGGTTTCACGTGTTTATCTGCGGAAGGAAGTTGAGCTCACCGGAGGCATTGTCCAGCGGATTGGGCGTGTTGATACTTAGTTCTAGGGTTCCGCAAGCAAGATTCTTTCTTAAGGGGTGGGGACGGGAGGATGGAGGGACGAGACGGGAGAAGGGAGAAGGAAGAGAGAGGGAAGAACGCAAGCCGCGGAGAGAATCTCATGATCAAATTGATTGGCTGCCTCCGGATCCCTAGTCTGGGATTTCTGCGGCCACCATCTATAACCAGGAATTGAACTCAAAGAAGGGTACTTCGCGATGTATTGGCCGCACATTGCTTTAGGCCCACTAGTGGCCGTCGGGGGGCGAGCCAATGACGGGATGTGTCGTGTAACATACAACTAATGTCTTACATGATGACAGTTTATATAGCAATCCTTAAGCAATGTACGTCGGGCCACCATCGATCGTGCACCAGGTCGAGCGGTTGTGAGAGAAGCCAAGCTACAGAAAGATCCCGAGGGTTGGCGCTGAGTACTAGGAGTGACCGGCGCCATTGAGGATAGACCAACTACCTTCGTCATTGCCCCGATCCTCACCAGACGGACATATACAAAACACGACGGAAAAAAAGTGCCGAACACACGAAGGCGGAAGATAGACTTGGGGAATTTGGCTTTCACTGAAGAGTAGAGAAGACTGCGGTATCGACTACACAAACTACAGAGAGCTTGCACCATTGGGAATCCGTAACAAATAGCAACGTCCTGTCGCGTCACCGTGGCCATTTGCCTTTTCTCGCATCTCATTCATCCTCTTCATCTTCCTTCTTCCCTTCCTCTTCCTCACTCACCGAACAGCAACCAAAGGGACAATCGTCGTCCAGGATCGAATCCGAGAAGATAAATTGTTCGACCGAACTCTCTATATCCCTCATCACATTCTTACAGATATGGATAGGCTCCCCAGAGAGAGTGAGTGAAATTTCCTGGCCGCCAGAGGTTTGGTGGGCGAGGAAGAGTAACAGGGGACTCCAACTGTCCTGGTCCAAATAAATATCTTCCAGGTGTAGGCGTCGCAATGATGGGAGAAGTTTCGTATTTGCAAGTGGTCCACCTGGACTCGGCTGTAGGAACCCGTCGAACACCATCACGTTGAAAAGGTGTAGTTCTTGGATTTTCGGCATCGCGGGAACTATCCCCCTCAGGGCACCCATACTCAGGTCCCCTCCAAAGTATACCACGCGTTCTCCCGGAGTGTACGCGGCAAAATCGATGCACAGTTCATCACGGGCGTGAGGAGGAAGTCCTTCCAGGAGTGTCGCGGTAAACGTCGCGAATGTGACCCTCCCAGTTGGACCTTCAACGCTGGCCTGTATTGAAACAACGTCATCAAGGGAATCGACGAAAAGCCCCAGTCCACCTCGGGACTTCTCGTTGCGCCTAAGGCATTCCTGTACGTACGGTCCCAGGGTCTGCGTGACGTCCTCTACCGCACAACGGGACAAGTGTAGTGTTACTTCGTCCATCGTCTGTGGGTGGTCCAATCGGCGCAATAACCGGAAGATGGAACGGAAGTCGCCGGACAGGGAGAGCACCTTTAATTGATGTAGTGGTACTCGAGTGGACCCGCCCTCATCATCGCGAGGGATGACGTTGGAGAGTGTAATGTTTTGGAGGCGGGGATTCGAGGTAAGGATCGAGAGCAATTTGGGTGTGGTTGGAACACGTTCTTTCGTGTCGATTCTGAGAGATAATGTAGTCAGGGCTGTGGTATGTAACCCGATGAGTTCCCAGGAAGAGATCCTGACTCCTACGAGCTGGAGTGACCACAATTTGGGGAAGCGGTTGCGAGCAAAGAACTTGGATGCATCCACGTGTACTAGGTAGATCAACTCGATGCTGCTGCACCGAACGCCTTCGTCATCGGGGGTTAACGAGGAAAGGATGGAGGCCAGAAAGGATGGCTGATAGACCCGCAGCTGAATAGATCGTATCGTATCACGTGCGGCACGGTCCCGGAGTGCGTCTCGTAGGGGTCTATCGAATAGGACATTCGAGTTGCGTACAGGAGGACCGCTCAGCACGAGATCGATGGAAGCACCAGTCCCAGAACGTTCATACCGTCGCGACCACTGTTTCAAGGTGCTACCCCAGAAACTCCAAAGCTCCGAAGTCTGAGAGGCGACTTCGAACCAATGGTGGCAAACGAGCAGGAAGTTGTAGGAACCCTTCTGCAGCCTGGCAAGTTTGGCGTAAAGTCCGCTCGGAACGACGTTGCAACGGAAGATGGACCCAAGGATTTCGGGAGGTACGCGCACGGATATGTTCAATAACGAGTTTCGAGCTCGTTTGAGCTGGATTATGTCGCCACTGCCTTCCTCGATTTGCCTCTCCAGATCCCGTATGGAGTCTATATTGATCTCGTCTCCCATGCTATCCGATACGTGGGTTAGAAGTTATCACCAAATACCTCTGAACGTGGCGACTCACATCGTAGACAATGTGTTCTCGTGGCTCGGGGAGCCTTGCGGCTGATCACCGTGTGCGTGGGGCGGCAGGGGCATTCTTTTGGTCCGCGTAGTGGCAGTGGTGGCAGTGGCAGAACGAGAGGCGACTTGGGGTGATCAGGATACGATCATCAGACCAAACATTGAAGCGGATCCCGTGTCCCACGTATCTTACGTATGTGGACGATAAATGTACACGAACACTGGATGGCGTCCGTCCATAAGACTACACCGTGTGCGCGCGAGTCTGCGCGAATACCTAGGGACTTTTAAGGAAGGAAGATGCAGAGACCCGAACCGCTCTGTCGGGTCGTTGGCAGTGCGAACCTCGGCTACTTGCACCCTTCTACAACGTTTATGTCATGCACCAGGTCGAGCAGTTGTAAGAGAAGCCGAATCACAGAACTGTTCGGAGGGCTGGGTGGCCGGCACCAGTGAGGGCAGACCAATTACCCCCGTTTGTTCTCCGATCCCCATCAGACGTCGGACACACACAAAACACGATGGGAGAGTGTATGGGATTTGAACGAGGTCACTGACGCTGGCGATCCGGACGGTAATAAACTATCCGAGTATCTGCTGAGGCCGGAGGAAAAAATGTCCCGAACACGCGAGGGCGAAGAACAAACCTGGAGTAGTTGGTTTTCGTTGAAGAGTGGACAAGGCTGGTGTATCTAACTACACAAGCTACACGGAGCTTACACCGTTCAGAACCCTTAACCAATAGTAACATCCCGCCACAGACATCGTCGCCATTTACCACTGCTCGCGTCTCAGTCGTCATTCTTCACCCATTTCATCCTCCTCATCCCTATCCTCATCCATCCCATCTTCCTCATCCTCACTCACCGAACAACAATCATAAAGACAATCGTCGTCCAGGATCGAATCCGGGAAGATAAATTCTTCAACCAAACTCTCTATATCCCTTACCATATTCCTACAGATGTGGAGATACTCCTCAGTGAGAGTGAGTGAAACTGCCTGGCCGCCAGAAGCCTTTTGTGCGAGGAAGGGTAACAGGGGACCCCAACCTTCACGGTCCAAAAAAACACTATCCAAGCGCAGGCGCTGCAACGATGGGAGAAGCTCCGTATTTGCAAGTGGTCCACCTGGACTCGGCTGCAGGAACCCGTCGAACACCATCACGTTGACAAGGTGTAGTTCTTGGATTTTCGGCATCGCGGGAACTATCCTTCTCAGGGCACTCATGCTCAGGTCCCCTCCAAAGTATACCACACGTTCGCCCGGGGTTTGCGCGACAAAGTCGATGCACAGTTCATCACAGGCGCAAGGAGAAAGTTCTTGTGGGAGTTCCGCGCTAAACTTCGCGAATGTGACCCTCCCAGTTGGTCCTTCAACGCTGGCCTGTATTGAAACAACGTCATCAAGGGAATCGACGAAAAGCCCCAGTCCACCTCGGGACTTCTCGTCACGTCCAAGGTATTCCCGTACGTACGGTCCCAGGGTCCGCGTGATGTCCTCAGCCGTGCAACGAAACAGGCTGAGCGTTATCTCGTCCATCGCCTCGGGGTGGTCCAATCGGCGCAACAACCGGAGGATGGAATGGAAGTCGCCGGACAGGGAGAGCACCTTCAATTGATGCAGTGGTACTCGAGTCGACCCGCCCTCACCGTCGCGAGGAATGACGTCGACGAGTGTAAGGTGTTGGAGGCGGGGATTCGAGGTGAGGATCGAGAGCAATTGGGGTGTGGTTGGAACACGTTCTGTATTGTCGATTCTGAGAGATAGTGTAGTCAGGGCTGTGGTATGTAACCCGAGGAGTTCCCAGGACGAGATGTCAACTCCCGTTGAGAGGTGGAGGGACCACAGTTTGGGGAAGTGGTAGCGAGCAAAGAACCTGGATGCATCCACGTGTCCTAGGTAGATCGACTCGATACTGCTGCACCGAACGCCTTCGTCATCGTGGGTTAACGAGGAAAGGATGGAGGTCATAATGTATGGCTCATGGGCCCACAGCTGAACGGATCGTATAGTATCGCGTGCGGCACGATCCCGGAGTGCGTCTAGTAGGGGTTCATCGAGTGGAATATTCGTGTCGTGCGTATAAAACTCGCTCAGCGCGAGATCGACGGGAGCACAAGTCCCGGAATGTTTATACCGTCGCGACCACTGGCTCAAGGTGTTACCCCAGAAACTCCAAAGCTCCGAAGTCTGAGAGGCGACTTCGAACCAATGGCGGCAAACGAGCAGGAAGTTGTAAGAGCCCTTCTGCAACCCGCCATACCGGGGGTCCCAACCTCCATCTGGAATGACGTTCCAACGGAAGATGGACCCAAGGATTTCGGGAGGTACGCGGATGGATATGTTCAATAACGAGTTTCGAGCTCGCTTGAGTTGGATTATGTCGCCGATGCCTTCCTCGATTTGCCTCTCCAGATCGCGTATGGAATCTATATTGATCTCATGCCCCATGCTGTCAGACGTGACGTGGGTTAGTTATCGTCAAATGCCTCGGAATGCGGGGACTCACATCGTGGGCAATGCGTTCTCGTGGCTTGAGGAGTCTTGTGTCTGATTACCGGGTGCATGGGACGACAGGGGCATTCTCTTGGTCTGGATGGTGGTGGTTGTGGGACGAGAGGCGATTCTGGGTGATCAGGGTACGATCATCAGACGGCGAGAGCAGATCCCATGTTCTACGTATTCTACGTATGTGGACAGTAAATGTACATGAACACTGGATGTTGACTAGTGACTGCCCATACTACACTGCGTGCACACGAGTCTGGACGAATACCTTTTAGTAAGAAAGGTGCAGAAACCCCACTGACCACCCCGCATGGTCGCGGGCAGCGCGAACCTCGGCTTACTTACACCCTTCTACAACGTTCGGAGATATCTCCAGTCTTACGGATAGTCACCCAATGTTGATTTATTTTTCCGTGGCTCTGTACATTTTTTGGGGTACGTAGACCACCACTTCTGCCCCGTCATTCCTACCACCTCACGTCTGTCGCCTACCTACCATGTCTCAAGATTAACCGTCGTCGTGATACTACAGTGCTTCACAATGCAGTGATCACACATTGCTTTGGGTTTATTAAAGCCCGTCGGGGGACCCGGGGCAAGCCAGCAAGGAAACATGCTATGTAACGTACAGTGTCTTGATGACAGCTTAGCGGATCCCCAAGCACTGTACGTCGGACCACCGTTGGTCATACACCACGTCGAGCGGTTGTAAGAGAAGGTATCCCGAGGGATGGGTGGCCAGCACCAGCAAGGAGCAGATCAGTCACCTCCGTTAGTGCCCCGAACCCCATTAGACGGACATATGCAAAACACGATGGGAGACGACTTGAACACGGTCACTGGCACTGGAAATCCGGAAGATAGTGCGCTATCCAGGTATCTGTTGGGGCCGGGGAACAGACATGCCGGACACGCGAAGGTGGTGGATTAAACCTGGGGTAATCGGTTTTCATTGGAGTATAGGCAGGGCTACGATAGCTACATCGAGCTCGCACCGTTCAGAATCCGTCACCGGTGACAACGTCCTGTCGCAGACGTCGTCACCGTTTGCCTCTACTCGTATCTCGGCCGTCACTCTCCATCCTCCCCATCTTCTTCCCCCCCTCCTCATCCACGCTCATCGAACAATAATTAAAAGGACAAACCCCATCCAGGATCGAATCTGAGAAGATAAATAGCTCAACCAAACTCTCTATATCCCTCACCACGTTCCTGCAGATGTGGGTATAGGCCCCAGTGAGAGTGAGTGAAATTGCCTGGCCGCCAGAAGTTTGGTGGGCGAGGAAGGGTAACAAGGGACTCCAACCGTTATTACCCAAAGAAACATCTTCCAGGTGTAGGTGCTGCAATGACGGGAAAAGTTTCGTGTCTGCACGTGGTCTGCCTGGGTTGGGCTGCAGGAACCTGCTGGACAGCATAGCATTGACAAGGTGTAGTTCTTGGATTTTCGGCATCGCGGGAACTATCCCTCTCAGGGCACCCATGCTCAAGTCCCCTCCAAAGTATACTACGCGTCCTCCCGGGGTTTGCGCGACAAAGTCGATGCACAGTTCATCACAGGCACGAGGAGGAAGTCCTGCTGGGAGTGTCGCGGTAAACGTCGCGAATGTGACCCTCCCAGTTGGACCTTCAGCGCTGGCCCGAATTGAGACAACGTCAACAAGGGAAATGACGAAAAGCCCCAGTCCACCTCGGGACTTCTCGTTGCGCCTAAGGCATTCCTCTACGTATGGTCCCAGGGTCCACGCAATGTCCTCTACCGCACAACGGGACAAGTGTAGTGTTACTTCGTCCATCGTCTGCGGGTGGTCCAATTGGCGCAATAACCGGAAGATGGGGTGGAAGTCGCCGGACAGGGAGAGCACCTTCAATTGATGCAGTGGTACTCGAGTGGACCCGCCCTCATCGTCGCGAGGAATGACGTCGAGGAGTGTAATGTTTTGGAGGCGGGGATTCGAGGTGAGGATCGAGAGCAATTGGGGTGTGGTTGGAACATGTCCGACACCGCCGATTGCAATATATAGGGTGGTCAGGGCCGTGACATGTAACCCGAGGAGTTCCCAGGAAGACATTTTAACTCCTGAGAGCTGGAGTGACCACAATTTGGGGAAGCGGTTGCGAGCAAAGAACTTGGATGCATCCACGTGCCCTAGGTAGATTAACTCGATGTTGCTGCACCGAATGTTGTCGTCGTCGGGGGTTAACAAGGAAAGGACGGAGGTCGTTACGGATGGCCCGTAGGCCCGCAGCTGAACAGATCGTATAGTACCGCGTGCGGCGTGATCCAGGAGTGTGTTTCGTAGGGGTCCGTCCAAAGCCGAGAGGTCGATATGAAATCCGCCCAGCGTGAGATCGACAGGAGTATCAATCCCAGAACGTTTGTGCCATCGCGACCACTGTTTCAAGGTGGTACCCCAGAAACTCCAAACCTCCGGAGTCCGAGAGGCGACTTCGAACCAATGGTGGCAAACGAGGAGGAAGTTATAAGAGCCCTTCTGCAACCCGCCATACCGAGGGTCCCAACCTCCATCTGGAATGACGTTCCAACGGAAAATGGACCCAAGGATTTCGGGAGGTACGCGCACGGATATGTTCAATAACGAGTTTCGAGTTCGTCTGAGTTGGATCATGTCGCCGATGCCTTCCTCGATTTGCCTCTCCAGATCGCGTATGGAATCTATATTGATCTCATGCCCCATGCTGTCAGACGTGACGTGGGTTAGTTATCGTCAAATGCCTCGGAATGCGGGGACTCACATCATGGACGATGCGTTCTCATGGCTTGAGGAGTCCTGTATCTGATTACAGTGTACATGGGACGGCAGGGACATTTGCTTGATCTGGGTGGTGGTGGTTGTGGGACGAGAGGCGACTTTGGGTGATCAGGATACGATCACCCGAGAGCGGATCCCACGTTCTACGCGTTTTTGTTACGTACGTGGGCAGTAAATGTACATGAGCACTGGATGGTGGCTGTCCGTGAGACTACACTGCGTGCACACGAGTCTGGACGAATACCTTTTGGTAAGAAAGGTGCAGAAACCCCACTGACCGCCCCGTCTGGTCGCGGGCAGCGCAAACCTCGGCTTGCTTACACCCTTCTATGATATTTAAAGATGTCTCCAGTCTTACGGATAGTCGCCCAATGTTGATTTATTCTTCCGTGGCTCCGTAATTTTTTTGGCGTATGTAGACCACCACTTTTGTTCCGCCATTCCCGTCACCCATTCACATCTGTCGCCTATGTATCACATCCCAGGATTAACACGATGGCAGAGCGTATGCGACTTGAACACAGTCACTGGCACTGGCGATCCGGAAGGGAGTGCGCTACTACCCAGGTATCCGTTGGGGCCGGGGAACAGACATGCCGAACACGCGAAGGTGGTGGATTAAACCTGGGGTAATCGGTTTTCATTGGAGTATAGGCAAGGCTACGATAGCTACGATAGCTACATTGAGCTCGCACCGCTCAGAATCCGTGACCAGTGACAACGTCCTGTCGCAGACGTCGCCACCGTTTACCTCTACTCGTATCTCGGTCGTCACTCTTCATCCTCCCCATCTTCCTCTCCCTCCCCATCCGTCCCATCCTTGTTCGGCATCAGCAATAATTATAAGGACAAAAGCCATCCAGGAACAAATCCGTGAAGATAAATTGCTCGACCAAACTCTCTATATCCCTCACCACATCCCTGCAGATGTGGGTATACGCATTAGTGATAGTGAGTGAAATTGGCTGGCCGCCAGAAGCCTGTTGTTCGAGGAGGGGTAACAGGGGCCCCCAACCGTCACGGCTCAAAATAACGCCGTCCAGGCGCAGACGCCGCAACGACGAGAAAGGTTTCGTGTTCGCGAGTGGTCCAGCCAGCTGCATGAACCCCTCGGACAGGCTCAGGCTGACAAGGTGTAGTTCCTCGATTTTCGGCATCGCGGGAACTATCCCTCTCAGGGCGTCCATGCTCAGGTCCCCTCCAAAGTATACCACGCGTCCTCCCGGAGTGTGCGCGACAAAATCGGTGCAAAGTTCATCACGGACGCGAGAAGGAAGTTCTTCTAGGAGTGTCGCGGTAAACGTCGCGAATGTGACCCCCCCAGTTGGACCTTCGGCGCTGGCCTGAATTGAGATAATGTCGTCAAGGGACTTGACGAAAAGCCCCAGTCTATCTCTGGACTTCTCATCGCGTCTGAGGTGTTCCTGTACGTACGGTCCCAGGGTCCCCGTAATGTCCTCTACCGTACAACTGTCCAAGTCGAGCGTTATCTTGTCCATCGTCTCGGGGTGGTCCAATCGGCACAATAACCAGAGGGTGGGGTGGATATCGTCGGCCAGGGAGAGCACCTTCAATTGATGTAGTGGTACTCGAGTGGACCCGTCCTCATCGTCGGGAAGAATGGCGTTGGTGAGTGTAATGCTTTGAAGGCGGGGATTCGATGCGAGGATCGAGAGCAATTGGGATGTGGTTGGAACACGTACGGAATGGTGGTTCGCGATATAGAGGGTAGTCAGGGCTGTGGTGTGTAACCCGAGGAGTTCCCAGGAAGAGATTTTAACTCCAGAGAGGTGGAGTGACCACAATTTGGGGAAGCGATAGCGAGCAAAAAACTTGGATACATCCACTCGTTCTAGGTGGATCAACTCGGTGCTGCTGCACCGAACGTCCTCGTCATCGGGGGTTAACGGGGAAAGAACGGAGGCCAGAATGAATGACATATGGGCCCGCAGCTGAAGAGATCGTATAGAATCGCGTGCGGCACGATCCCGGAGTGCGTCTTGTAGGAGTCCATCCAAAGGGTCCCAGTTGTTCACGTGATGTTCGCTCAGCTCCAGGTCGACGGGAGTATTGATCCCAGAACGTTTGTGCCATCGCGACCACTGGCTCAAGGTGGTACCCCAGAAACTCCAAAGTTCCGGAGTCCGAGAGGCGACTTCGAACCAATGGTGGCAAACGAGCAGGATATCGTAAGGGCGCTTCCGAAACCCATCAAGCCCGGGGTTCCGACCTCCACCCGGAGTGATGCTCCAAACGAAGATGGACCCAAGGATTTCGGGAGGTACGCGCACGGATATGTTCAATAACGAGTTTCGAGCGCGTTTGAGTTGGATTATGTCGCCACTGCCTTCCTCTATCCGCCTCTCCAGGTCACGTATGGAGTCTATATTGATCTCGTCTCCCATGCTGTCCGATACGTGGGTTAGAAATTGTCGTCAAATGCCTCGCAAATGTGGGAACTCACGTCGCGGACAATGCATTCTCGTGGCTTGAGGAGCCTTGCAGCTCATTATCGTGGGGATGGGACGGCAGGGACATTCTCTTGGTCTGGGTGGTGGTGGTTGTGTGACGAGAGGCGACTTTGGGTGATCAGGATACGATCACCCGAGAGCGGATCCCACGTTCTACGCGTTTTTGTTACGTACGTGGGCAGTAAATGTACATGAGCACTGGATGGTGGCTGTCCGTGAGACTACACTGCGTGCACACGAGTCTGGACGAATACCTTTTAGTAAGAAAGGTGCAGAAACCCCACTGACCGCCCCGTCTGGTCGCGGGCCAGAGCGAACCTCGGCCTACTTACACCCTTCTACGATATTTAAAGATATCTCCAGTCTTACGGATAATCACCCAATGTTGATTTATTCTTCCGTGGCTCTGTACATTTTTTGGCGTATGTAGACCACCACTTTTGTTCTGCCATTCACGCCACCCACTCACATCTGTCGCCTACGTATCACATCCCAGGATTAACCGTCGTTGTGATACTACAGTGCTTCATAATGTATTGACCACACATTGCTTTAGGCCCACCGGAGGCCGTCGGGGGACTCAGGGTAAGCCGGTGAGGATATGGACCATGTAACCTATAGTGTCTTACACTACAATGACCGCTCAGCGATTTCCCAAGCACTGTACATCAGACCACCGTCGGTCATACACCACGTCGAGCGGCTGTAAGGGAAGCCGAGCCACAGAACTATCCTGGGGGCTGGGCGGCCAGCAGCAGCAAGGAGCAGATCAGTTACCTCCATTAGTGCCCCGAACCCCATCAGATGGAGATATACAAAACACGATAACAGAGCGTATGCGACTTGAACACGGTCACTGGCACTGGGGATCTAGAAGGTGGTGCGCTGTCCAGGTATCTGTTGGGGCCGGGGAACAGACATGCCGAACACGCGAAGGTGGCGGATTAAATTTTAAACCTGGGGTAATCGGTTTTCATTGGAGTATAGGCAGGGCTACGATAGCTACATCGAGCTCGGACCGCTCAGAATCCGTCACCAGTGACAACGTTCCGTCACAGACATCGTTACCATTTACCTCTGCTCGTATCTCGGTCGTCACTCTGCATCCTCCCCATCCTCCTCATCCATCCAATCCGCCTCATCCTCGCTCATCTAACAATAATTAAAAGGACAAAAGCCATCCAGGATCGGATCCAGGAAGATAAACTGCTCGACCAAACTCTCTATATCCCTGACCACATCCCTACAGATGTGGGTATACGCATTAGTGAGAGTGAGTGAAATTGCCTGGCCGCCAGAAGCCTGTTGTGCGAGGAAGGGTAACAGTGGCCTCCAACCGTCATGGCCCAAAATAACACAGTCCAGACGCAGACGCCGCAACGACGGAAAAGGTTTCGTGTTCGTGAGTGGTCCATCTAGCTGTAGGAACCCTTCGGACAGTCCCGGTCTGACAAGGTGTAGTTCTTGGATTTTCGGCATCGCGGGAACTATCCCTCTCAGGGCATCCATGCTCAGGTCCCCTCCAAAGTACACCACGCGTTCTCCCGGAGTGTGTGCGACAAAATCGGTGCACAGTTGATCGCGGACGTGAGAAGGAAGTCCGACTTCTAGGAGTGTCGTGGTAAACTTCGCGAATGTGACCCCCCCAGTTGGACCTTCGGCGCTGGCCCGAATTGAGATAATGTGATCAAGGGAGTTGACAACAAGCCCCAGTCCATCTCGGGACTTCTCATCACGTCTGAGGTGTTCCCGTACGTACGGTCCCAGGGTCCCCGTAATGTCCTCTACCGCGCAACGGAACAAGTCGAGCGTTATCTCGTCCATCGTCTCGGGGTGGTCCAATTGGCACAATAACCGGAAGGTGGGGTGGAAATCGCCGGCCAGGGAGAGCACCTTCAATTGATGTAGTGGTACTCGAGTGGACCCGTCCTCATCGTCGGGAAGAATGGCGTTGGTGAGTGTAATGCTTTGAAGGCGGGGATTCGAGGCGAGGATCGAGAGCAATTGGGATGTGGTTGGAACACGTTCGGAATGGTGATTCGTGATATATAGGGTAGTCAGGGCTGTGGTTTGTAACCCGGGGAGTTCCCAGGAAGAGATTTTAACTCCAGAGAGGTGGAGTGACCACAATTTGGGGAAGCGATAGCGAGCAAAAAACTCGGATACATCTACTCGTCCCAGGTGGATCAACTCGACGCTGCTGCACCGAACGTCCTCGTCATCGGGGGTTAACGAGGAAAGGATGGAGGCCGGAATGAATGTATCCTGGGTCAGCAGCTGAACGGATCGTATAGTATCTCGTGCGGCACGATTCCGGAGTGCGTCTCGTAAGGGTCCGTCCAAAGGCGGGCGGTCGTAATGATACCCGCTCAGCACGAGATCGACAGGAGTATCGATCCCAGAACGTTTGTGCCATCGCGACCACTGGTTTAAGGTGCTACCCCAGAAACTCCAAAACTCCGGAGTCCGAGAGGCGACTTCGAACCAATGGTGGCAAATGAGCAGGATATCGTAAGGGCGCTCCCATGGCTCGGCAGGCCAGAGGTCCCAACCTAGAACCGGAATGATACCCCAAACGAAGATGGACCCAAGGATTTCAGGAGGTACGCGCACGGATATGTTCAATAACGAGTTTCGAGCGCGTTTGAGTTGGATTACGTCGCCGCTGCCTTCCTCTATCCGCCTCTCCAGGTCACGTATGGAGTCTATATTGATCTCGTCTCCCATGCTGTCCGATACGTGGGTTAGAAATTGTCGTCAAATTGTCTCGCAAATGCGGGAACTCACATCGCGGACAATGCATTCTCGTGGCTTGAGGAGCCTTGCGGCTCATTACCATGGGGATGGGACGGCAGGGGCATTCGCTTGGTTTGGGTGGCGGTGGTGGTGGTGGTTGTGGGACGAAAGGCGACTCGGTGTGATCAGGACAGAACCATGGAACCAAGCGTTGGCGAGGGCGTGTCCTACGTTCCACGTATTTTACGTATTGTACGCAGACAGCAAACCTGCACGAACGCTAGATTACTCAATAGATGACTAGTGAGCATCCAATACGTATTCTTATGGTCTTAGGGACGGGTCCACTCACTCACCTTGGACATCGCTATCGGCGCGCCACCCCCATAGCGAACGACAAGCAGACCTGGCATCCAAAATTCCCACGACCACTCCCACCCATCGCGGCCAAGTCCAGCGAGTCCATTGATCCCCGCGATCGCTCTCCAAAATGAATGAGTACAACACATACAACAGAATCCGAAACCCGGCAGGACCAAACACCGGCACTACATATACCGGGGGTCACCCGGTCACCGCACATCCCACCCACACCGTCCCCATCACATGGAACACGCACCACACGAGTCACTCACAGTGGAGTCATCAACCCAGACCGACCCTACCGGCCCCAATATCATACACGCAACAAACAACTTTCTCAAAACGGCCGACTCTATCCAAGTCAGACCCCCACGTCATAGATTCACCTGTAGATCTATCTCACATAGGGGGGGGAGTCGGCCAAGCCTCGGATCGATACAGATATACGCACCCAGATCCGCTGGTCGATCTAGATCCTCGGCTGGAGCTTTGGCCATGACCCGCTCATACCATGTGATACCTCACGAACAACAACATTCCAAGTGATGCGGCAACGCCGAAATTCGAATCACGCGATTGGGGGCCATAAAAAATCGGCGTTGTATATATGCATGGTACGTATGAACTAATGCGACGATGAGAGAGGAGGAGAGTGAGGATGGGCATGGGACACAAGAAACAGAACGGAATCTCCAAAAGTATATATATTCATGCGAGTGTAATGGGGGATGCGCGAACCGAAGCGAGAGGAACAGAGAGAGGAAAACAAAAAACGAGTCCATTGGATACGCGACCCGCGGTCGGTAAACAGGACGGAAACTCACAACGAATGGAAGAGTCAACGAACGAGCGCGAGGCCGAGTCGGAACCGAGAAGGGAAGAGAGATGAATAGCGATAGGAGAGAAGCGAGGACGTGGCGATGGATCTGGGCGAGGATAATCATCTTTCTTGGTTGCAATTGCACTCGTGAGTAGGAGGCATGAAGGGGTAAAAATTACACGACGGGTTAATGGCCTCAAGTCGAATGGAGGAAGTGAGAACGGAATCGGTGCCTCGGAATTATAGGATTGATGTGCGAAGAAGGGGGGGGATAAGATTATATGGGTTGATGGTAGGGGGCCGCCGCAAAAAAAAAAAAAGAAAAACAACAAGAGCGGTAAAAATCTAACAAGACAGTGTGAGGTGTGGGGGGGCTGTGGGGCCCAGACGAAGAAAAACAAAAGGTGGGGGGAAAACAGCGACAGCGGAGGAAACATAGATACTGTGCGAGTGCGGCGGGGGGGTGGTACAGGTATAGGCAAGAGGAGAAAACAGGGGAGAGGCCTCCAAGGTAGTCTCGCGAAGGCACAAACCGCAGACGAGAGAACTTGGAACAAAAAGTTCAACGTCCCGCGTGTCGGTTCAACGCGATCACAAGAATAAAAAACATTGGAGCAAGAAATGTAGGGGAGGACAACAAGATGGATGCGGCGAACAGAAGAGGCAAACGTGGAGGGGCCATTTATAGCGGTCCAGGGTGCCAGAAAGATCCTATCAGGCCCCTGGCAGAGTTTACCATCTCTACCGCGCGGCCGACGAGCCCAGCGTGCTGAAGGTCCTCCGCTGTTACCTCACCCTTGCTATCAGAATTAACAGTAGCGTCGGGGTTTGGCATTGGTGTGCTCATCGAGGCTGGAACAGGCAGCAAAGGTTTGAAAGCCTCAGTGGGAGAGTTGCCAGGTGTCGGATTCCTCGACCTCTGGACCTCTTCCTCTTCCGGGATCGGATGTGGGATGACGATCTGGCCTGTCCTGTTAGGCCTTGACAACCGACTGTGCGGATGCGTCGACACCACTGTACTCGTTGATTGCGCCTGGAGCTGTATCTGGAGCTGCCCCTTCTCGGTCACGTCTTCGCTCCCTTGTGTAACCGTTGAGGTTGAGTCCGAACTGGGCCCAATAGTAGACGAGCTCGAGCCGGTAGAAGAGACGATCGACTGTGACATCGAGTCGTGTAGCGAGGAATATGAATCCGTGTGCGCTGGGATGTAATCGGTGGAGCCATTCCTTGCAGGGCTAGAGACATCAGGGCTCAAACTCGAAGAGCTCGAGCTGCCGTTTATCCTTCGCCCAGTCCGATCTCGGCCACGTTCTCGTCCTGGCTGGCGGTAGACCGACCTCGATTCACGACTAGCAACTTGCCCGACGATCCCAATTGTAGAACCACATGGAGAGATGCTACCAATCGGGGACCCATTGCTCCTGCTCGACCTGGAGTTCGAGCGCTCTCTATCCGAGAACGACGAGTTCCTGGTCGATGACCTACCCCGAGACTCTGATCTGGAATCCGAAGACCTGGTATGGGACGTGGAAGGACTTGTTGTTGACCCACTGACCGAGTTGAGACACGAGGACGAGGAAGACCTCCCGCGCACGATTGTGTCAGGGGGAGCCAACAACTTGTTGTCAGCGTGAGAGACATGGTCATAAGATGAAGCGCGTTGGATGGGAGGGGAGGGTTCCTGAGACACAGCTGTTGACAGTTGCTCAGGGGGACGGATGATAAGATCTTGTTTGACAGGCCCAGGTTTACCCGACTCGTCGTCGTTGGAGTTACACCGCCCGACACCCACACTCTCAGCACCCCCCTGGGCATACCGGACGGATCCGGGACCGGATTGACCATCCGCAGACCTAGTCCTAACTATTGGAACACCCTTCTTGGGGAAGTCTTCCATGAAGTCAGGCTCTTCCATCAGGTCAAAGGCATCCTCTGTCTGAGTGATCTCTGGCCCGTCAGGTATTGACAACGGCTCAGAGTGGACGATAGGATCCGGGTAATCGGCGGTTAAGTCACTAGTTCTGATGGTTTCCTCGGAGGGGGATTTGGATGAAGCGGGGGGGATGCCAACAGTAGGGATGTTTGGGCTGGTGCTCGAACTTGATGATGACTGGGAGCCGGACCCGCGAGGATCAAAGTAATCTGTCTGTCGCTCATAGATGTCCGGGGTGCCCGAGAGGCTACCACCCCTGAGGTATGGGCTGTACTTGGGCGTCCTGATTGGGGGAACATAGACAAGTTCGACACCGGGGAACTGAGTATTGGGATCAAAGGGATTATGTTGGACATCGTGGGTCTTCAAGATGGTCGGAGCGATGTGGGCGATTGTTCGGTGGTCATCGCTAAAGATAAGTGCACTTCGATCTGGAGAGGAGGAATGTGAGGCAGGGGCGAATGTTGGCGGGCCAGAGCGGGATGACGACGACGATCTCGATCGGGAAGAGGATGTCCGCATCTCCAGTACGTCATCCGAGTCAGAGTCGGAATCCAGGTCATACTGGGCCGAGGGGTAATAAGTTTTGGACGACCGTGGAAGGTGAGGGTTGTCGTAGAGACCCTCCGAATCCTCGTCATAGCTGTCCGGGATGAAGAGAACGAAATACAATTAAAAATCAGAGGGGTTGGAGACGGAGGAGAAACTGACCCGTCGTCTTCGAACACCTCGTCGACAAATCTCGTTGAAGAACGCTTGGGTTTCGGTTTCTCTATCGCGATGCACTGCTCCACAAATGTATTGAAGCTGATGTGTTTCCTCTTTCCCGATTGGGTACTGTGGGGGGCGAGGTCTTGCTCGCTGCCAGTTGACGTACCGGCCGATGCGGACTCGTCGATTGATAAACCGGATACGGCAGACTCCTTGGACAAAATGCGGGGTGGGGAGTCTTTCCGGAGAGCATCTCGCGGGGTGCGTGCTCGGAGGATGTGGGTATCGCTTTTTGTGTGGGGGAGGAATGGGCGGGTTGGGAGAGGGGGAGCGGTTGATGATGGCAGCTGCTCATGTGATGCTGGCGTCTCGCTTGGGGACAGTTCTTCAACATCAGATTGCGGGGTGGTGGGAAGGCAGAGAATTTCAGTAATGCTCCGATGCTTCAGGATGGGCTTCGTATACGATCCGTTTGTATTGGTCTGTGCTAATGCGGGCCGTGTTGGGGAGACGGGCTTGGGGAGGGGCTCCCAGTCAGAACCGGGGTGCAATGGGCCGTAGAGCCAGGTGACGTCTGAGTCCTTGAGCCTACAGCAACGTCAAGTTAGCAATCGCGTCAACGAGCATGGGGGGGAGAGACGGACCAATTGAGCGTTTCGGGGCTGATCGTCTTGAGCTTGTTCCTCTGTTTCCACCAAGTTCTCCAGCTAGCGTTCTCGAGACGGCTGCCGTTAGCGATGGCGTTCTTCTGCCTGGTCATGTTCTTCCAGGAGCTCCAGACGTCCTCCTCCCGCCACTGGTGCGAGAGGTAGTCGACCTGGCCGGTGGGGAGGGTTGTGACATTGGAATCGTCGGGGGTTGTTGTGTTGTCAGCGACGGACACAAGGAGTAGGGGAAGGTAATTTGAGGCCATGGCGCCCGGCCGATAGGATGGCGTGAAAACGTGTGGGCGTCGTGGTGGTGCTGGGGGGAGAGGAGGGAAAGAGGCCGGCGGAGGGAGGTGAAAGGGACAGTGGGCAGGCCAAAAGCAGACGGGGGGGATGGATAAGGAACTGGTACGTCAGCGATTGGGAGGGGGGGGAACAGAGGGTCTGGACTGGGGGGGTAGGGGGAGATATGGGAGACGGAAAGGGAGGAAATAAAGAGATGGGATGATGGCAGCCTGGTGGGGAGGAAACCTGTTCGCCTTCACGCTTCGGCTCGCTGGACCGTGTTTGTCCGGCGTTGTCCCTCGTTGCGGCCCAGCTCGTGATTTTTTATTTCTTTTGATTTTCATATCTTATCGGGTTTCATCTCCATTTCCTTTGTTCCCTCTCCGCCCCGCCGCCCTCGCTGCCAGCACGGCGGGGGCTCGCTCTCGCTCTCTCTCTCTCGAGGAACGGAGCTGCGGCGAATCAGCCCATCACGGCTTTTCATCCTTGGACGGGGTGACGTCCATGTGACCGTCCTTCCCCTCAAAACGTGGTCCGGATCTTCCATCTTCCGTTAGCTCGTCCTTTCCCTTGAGCCGATGTGTCTCCCTTTGTCGACTACGTAGAATCCTGTAGCCTGTGCGCGCGTATCTCCCTCCCTCTCCCCCTCTCTCGCGCGCTGGTCGGTCGCACCGGCAATTACTCGTTGTGTTCACGGGACGCTTGATTCCGTTACCTGCTGATGGACCCCTTGCACACGACTCTATGCGTAGTATACAATCATCAAATGGTAACGTCAACTCATATATCCCCACTCCCACCCCCTTCCCAGAATGGCTGCGTCAAGTCACACCCCATGGTCCGCGAAACAGAACGCCGAATCCCATACAGTACAAACCCTCGTGCGCCAACCTTACTTACAATGGACTGGACCTGAGACCGCGCACAGGGGTGCAAGTAACAAAAAAAGCACACTGTCCGATGCATAACGCTCCGATGGCCCTCCGCCAGCCATTTCAGGCGAGCAGTCGCCGTCCATTCGGCCCAGAGGCTCAACGCCGACGGCAATGCACCGACACCGCCGCCTGCCACTGGCATCTGCTCGGATCATCCACGATCAAACGCACGGAGAACACCCCCGGCTCCACATCACGTACACTTTTTCTGATTCGCAACTGACTCCCAACAGATAGATAACACCGACACTTAGGCTGCCGCTACGACGCTAAGTCAAACGGTTACGATACTTTAGTGGACACTAGTAGCTTGTCGTGACGGGGTACTCGGCCCGCGCTTGCGTGAGCTCTATCAAAACCGAATTTCTCTGCTGTGGAGCGGCCGACTTCCCGTTCCGTGCAGCGGGGCGGGGACCAAAGAAGGACCAAACTTCTCCCCCGTGGGGCAACGCTCCCCCGAGAGTTCTCCCGGACTCCCAGGTCTCCAACCTCCAAGCTTCAAGCTTCAAGCCCCAGCTTCAAGATGTCGCCGCAGTCTATTCGACACCTGGTTTCAGCCGGGCATCCTGACAAGGGGTGTAGATTGATCGGCGAATTCTTTATTTATTTAAGACTGTGCCTTTTCGGCACCTCGGCAAACACCGGCTTCCTCGGAACCATCCCGCTGGTCACTCCGCTGCTGTGGCGGCGACTGCTTTGCCTGGCTCTGGAGTCTGGCAATTTGATTCCCCCACCAGAACGGCGCGTCCTCGCAACCAGCTTACTTTATGTACCGTCGACGCTGGTCGTTTCCTCGTCCTATGACGACTGTGGTTTCCATTCCTCGTGCCACATGCAATATAAGCCGCTGTTTCTCGGATCATTTTTCTCTCGCTTTTCCCCTGCAGCAACCCGCTTTGGATTTGGAGAGATGAACATTCCGGTGGCGCATCACCGCGATCAACCTACCCCTCCGCCGGTCAGAGCCCAAGTGCGTCGCTGGCCTGTCACTCGGCCCTCTCTACCCTCGCCGCCTGACTCCTCTTTCTGATCTATTTTCTGCAGATTATTCTGAGCGTGTGAGGTCGATCTTGCCCGTCTTTTTGCCAAGTCTGCAAACCCGCAAGGATTCCTGGAATTTGAATAGCGGGTTTTTTCAATTGAACGACTTTCTCTCGGATTTGTTCTGGAGACGTGATCCATTGATGGCTGGCGTCGGCCCCAGGTGCGTCTGTCCTCCCTGATCGCGTGCACCTCCGCCCCGAAACGTGGCTTGGACGGCGTGTGGCTCCTGTCACCCATGCAGTGACCCTCCTTGGGGACAGCACCCCAGCGTACAGTCAGCAAAGACACATCGTGACTACGCAACCCCAAGTGAAATTCTCGGATCCAGGAAGAGCATTTTGAGATCCGTAGGTGCGCACTCTCGCAGCTCGTTTCGACTCGACAGCCTACTATTTGATAGACACGACGCGATCGCGAGATGAACTTCCATGATGCGGTTGCTGGCCTTGACAACACTTTTACCCTTCGGCAGTTCTGCGGGGGCGGAAGCGGGTTTTGGTCGGCGTCCCATATTGAATCTGAGATCCACGTGCGCGCGTTGTCCAAGACACTTTTTTTTGTGTACAGCATCGGTGGATCATATTGGGCACCCTCGAACTATGTGACGATCGTGAAGCACGGATGGTCCGGTTTCTTGCAGCCCGGAACTTGAAATGTACTTTTGTGATCGTGTGGAGCCGTACTTACGCGCCCCCACAATACTGCCTCAACACGCGCAGCAGACGGTTAACGTTCATATCATCAGGCTTTTGGGTTCTCTCGCATCTGATATCTCCCTCGTCATTGCCTCGTCACACGACGTTTACGGTACAACATCACGCATGGGCTAGGAACCCATGCCGTACTGCTACTTATCGCTCCCCATATCAACCAAACCATCTCTATATTCATTCACTATCTCTTTTGGTCAGCAGGTGACGTCCCCGCTCAAGTAACCTGATCAACGGGTGCTATAAAGCTTCCGTGATTTTCCACCTGATTATGAAAGGAACAAAGCCCGGGAGGGTGTAAAGTACTTGGGAGTTTACGCATATGTTTCAAACTTGGGGGACTCAATTCAGCCACCCTCGGGCTTCTGGCACGAACAAATTTTTCGGGTTTGGACGGCTCGGGCCGAGAGCTCTTTTGGGAAGCACTGCGGCCGTTTCGGGTATCGGATCCTCTGGGGGTTGTGTGGTTCGCAGCTCGTCGCTCGATATCAATCACAGGAGCGAGAACGGATGACCCC